>Ga0169931_10013507_pt1 | contig 11144 bp, 13 predicted proteins | sample Kivu_15m_20L_FD_129675 | JGI IMG/M metagenome (GOLD analysis project Ga0169931, IMG submission 129675) | Freshwater microbial communities from Lake Kivu, Western Province, Rwanda to study Microbial Dark Matter (Phase II) - Kivu_15m_20L... | ecosystem: Environmental > Aquatic > Freshwater > Lake... | reverse complement strand
CTTCATCTCTTTCATAGAACAACAAACACATCACAACAATAATACATGCCGAAAGTGATTGATGGTCCTCTGAGATAGTACTGATTACACTAGTCGTGCTGAACGCGCCTTTTCCGGAAAATTGGCATGAGTGCAAATGGTGCCGTGGCTATGCTGGTTTATGTAACTCCTACTGTTTCTGTACCCGGCCTCCTTTATACTTCTTTATTGGATAATCTCAGCATTGCACGTGTAAACCATGGTAGCTATTGGTGAAACTTTACAAGAGCGCTCCAAAGGAAAGGATGTAAGAACATCTAATGTTATCGCAGCCAAGGTAAAAGAGATTTCTCTCTGTTCCTGTTCTTATTGTTCATCTAATACTCGAATTTGTTGTGCTTATGAAATCCCTATTTTCTTTTTTTTTTCAAATTTTTCCTGCATCCACTTTGGGAGAAAGGCTGTTGCAGATGCTGTTCGTACCTCTCTTGGTCCAAGAGGGATGGATAAACTGATGCAGCTCGCATCTGGTGAGGTTTTGATCTCAAATGACGGTGCGACAATTCTCTCCAAGATGAATGTTCTACATCCCGCAGCTAAAATGTTGGTCGAACTTTCACAGAGTCAAGATATTGAGGCTGGTGACGGTACAACCACTGTAGTCGTTATTGCTGGAGCACTTTTAGATGCATGTGGAGGACTTTTGGCCAAGGGAATTCATCCAACAGCGATCGCATCCTCATTTATGAGAGCAGCAGATCAAGCTACTAAAATTTTAGAATCGATAGCCAAACCTGTTGATTTAAATAATCGAGAAGATCTTATATCTGCCGTCAATACATGCTTATCGTCGAAGGTTGTGTCACAAAACTCTGACTTACTTGCTCCAATCGCTGTGGATTCGGTACTAGGCGTTATTGAAGACCGAGCCACGGCAAAGAATGTAGATTTGAGAGATATCCGAATGGTACAACAAGTTGGAGGGACGATGGATGATACCGAGCTAGTCAATGGACTTGTATTCAGCAAAGGTAGTACCAAAAGTGCAGGAGGGCCCTCTCAAATATCAAATGCGAAAGTGGCGTTGATCCAATTCTGTTTATCGGCACCGAAAACGGATATGGATAATAATGTTGTTATTTCCGATTACGCTGCTATGGATCGAATCTTACGAGATGAGCGTAAATATCTACTGAACTTATGCAAGAAAATTAAAAAGTCGAATGCCAACGTCCTTTTGATTCAGAAATCAATTTTGAGAGATGCGTACAATGAGCTATCCTTACACTTTTTAGCGAAAATGGACATCCTTGTTGTTACAGACATTGAACGTGGTGATGTTGAATTCATCTGCAGGACGTTGGGCTGTACTCCCATCGCACATCCGGATTCTCTGACTGAGGATAAGCTGGGCTACGCGGATCATGTGGGTGATGTAGTGATGCCGGGTAGCTCTCACAAGGTAGTGAAATTCACAGGGGTGAAAAATCCAGGAAAAACCATGACTGTTTTACTTCGTGGATCGAATGATTTAGTTCTTGCAGAAGCTAATCGGTCAATCCATGATGCGCAATGTGTTGTTCGCTCATTAGTCAAGAAACGTTTCCTCATCGCGGGAGGAGGAGCTCCAGAGATTGAAGTATCACTCCGTCTCAAAGAGTATGCACTAAGTCTCACGGGACTCGACTCATACATTATCAAAGCCTTTGCGGAAGCATTGGAAATAATACCCTATACACTTGCAGAGAATGCGGGAATGAAACCAATCGATGTTGTTACCGAAATAAGAAAGAAGCATGCAGATGGCGTTACTGGTGCTGGGATAAATGTGAAGAAAAATATTGTCTCGGACATGTATGATCTGAACGTTTTACAGCCACTCCTTGTTTCGACTAGCGCCATCAATCTTGCTACAGAAACGGTTTGTATGATTTTAAAAATTGATGATTTGATTGTAGTGGCCTAGAGTTCTACATCAAGAAATCTGAATTTTGACGCGTAATTATCTAGTATATGAACACGATAGCGGCACTGTTCTACCATTTGAAGCAGGAAGTCAATGACTTTAGTAAAAATCATACAATAACATAATAGCCCTATGAGATAAAGACAAGGGAGTAATACATTTGGATGCCTAAACGTACAGTAAGGACAAACAACTATCCAATATGTTAATTACTCAAAGCGTGTCACCTATCTTCTATACCAATGACTCTTGAAATTAAAGTACAAGGACAGCACTCCACGTTCAAAGCAACAGCGATATCCTCGCTTTCTCGACCGATTCCACTCTTGGTTAATAATTTTAAATGCAACATCCTCATATGGCGGACCCGCATGGAATCTGATTATGCAGTATTCAGGAGTATCGGCTGGCTCCAAAAAGAATTGCGGTGTCTTTGTCTTATCAATGAGATCGGTATAAAAGATGTTAAATTTATAACCTTGCACTGTTTTTGGTGGAGGATTGTCATGGTCATAATGCGTTTGATTATATTTGTTCCAATCGTAGCCTGTTTTGACTCTGTTAAAGTATCTTGGTTTCCTGGGGCGATAGCGATCTTGCCATGCGTATTCTTGACGAAAAAATTGAGAGAGGTCTACCTCATCCGTCAAACCAAGCTCTTCTTCCAACGAACCAAACTCTGGATCCAATCCTTTCGGTGAAAGAAGATTGTCCACAGATTTTCTATCTGCCAAATCATCCGTCTCTTGTCGCTCACGTCGCATTGTGTATGTAGAAAGGCGCTGTCCATCTTCAGTAGCACCTTCCACATGGGCCTCTTCCTGTTTCTTTTCTAGTTCATCCTTCCGTTTTTCAAGTTTCTCTAATTGACAAACTAACATTCGTTCATGAATTTCAGATAATTCCATCTTGGCCAAATACACCCTAAGTTGTTGTAAGACAAGAGTCCAATATTCAACATCTAGAAATCCATTCGAATTCAAATCTGTTACCGTATCCTTTCCTTCTGAGTGAGAATCAGCGCGCTGTAATTTTGTTTGAATATCCCTTTTCATTTTCTCTAAGGCGGGTTTAGATTGTCCTTCAAACATATTCTGTATATTTTCAATAATTGATGAGGTCGGAGCGGCATCATTTACAATGACCGTATCGTTTTGAATCGAGTTAATTTCGTTCTGGGCTACAACCGCAAGAGCATCCCAATATCGCACAATCATATTGTCTTCTACTTTCCCATCTGCTGATAATGAGTGACGCTCCAGAGACTGAAAAGCTACAATATCCTCCATCAATTGTTCTAGTTCATCGAGCCTCAAATGTTTGAGCAGAAGATATGGCTCCTCCAACTCTGCATCCAAGGTTGAATCCAATTCTTCCATTACATTATATTTTTCCTTGTACTTGATAAGAGAAGATGAGATAGAAGAAGAAGACTCCGATGTCTCAGTAGTAGAAATTTGTCCATCCTTGGAGGAGGAGGAAGAAAGTTCAAAGAGAAGTAAATTCTTTGCCAAAACATCGATAGGTTTTTCTCGTCTCTGAACTAAACGTGTAGCTGATTTTAACTTGGCCTGTTGTAAATGAAAGAGTTCTTCCTTTTGTGCCCATGCATCATATTGTTCATATTGTTGTAATTTAGATTCTTCCATTTTAATTCGTTCTAGTTCTTCCTTCCGTTGCTCCGCTGCCTCCCTTCGCATGCGCACCTTGTGTATTTCATGAAAGATAGAATCTTGCTGGATGGCTTTGGATGTAGGCTCAATCGTATCCCGCTTCTGTTGTGTCTGTTTCTCTATTTTCTTCTTCCAGGTAAAGGTATCCGCAATATTAGGATCATGAAACGGATTTTCCTCAGCAGTGTATCCGAACTGTGCTGCGATCTTTGCTGCTCTCCGTTCTTTACGACGAGCCTCTCTTTCCTCCAATGTTTCTCCTCGAGCTCTTAGTTTCTTTAGTAGATTCGGGTTAATCTGTTTTTCGTACGATTTTGTTGCAGATTCTCCAGTTTTTCTTTTGTGCTTGGCTCTTTTGTTGTCATGTTTCTTTCGACGGTCACTCTTACTGCTGCTGCTACGACTATTACAGCTACTACGACCAGACGAGGAGGTGGATTCGTCCGAGGAAGATTCTCTTCTATTCTTCTTCCTCTTCGTCATGGATTAGTTCATACGCACTTGCTGATATTTTTTGTGTCGGATGAATGCAAGTGGGAAGTGGGAAGGAGTCGACGACTGATAATGGATGGGGTTACATATTAATTTTAAGTTATAAAAGGGTTACAGCAGTATGGTATCTCCGGGCGTGGTTTCCTTTCATTGTACCGTGACAGTATGTACATACTTTTTTATGTAGTACTGTGAACCCCATTCGTGCTTCCCCCATGCTCATCTGCTCATCACCTGACCATGAGAAAAATACGGACGGCATCAGCAGCAGACAGCAACAGCAGACAGCAACAGAGATGAAATCTATTACTGACAGGAACTCTCCTAGTTGATCACGCGGGACCGGTGAAAGTTTCTACAAGATCTGTAACAAGAATGTTTGTGATTGGGTTCCATTCAACCATCACGGCAGGCGATTGGATACAGACACGTGAGTTTATCTGTGTCCGTATCCAATCGCCTACCGTGATGGTTGAATGAAAACCAATCACAAGCACGTCCCTACCTATCTCTCAAGGTCGAGATGGAGTGGTCATAAATTGGAGTGAAGATTCAATAGATATGATGAATATAGTAGGAGAGTGCAGATTGACTCCATCGACTCCTTTGGTATTAGATATCTCACTTCCTTCCATGGAATAAATTTTCCCGTTGTCATTTATAAATGTAGATCAGACCTTGAAACGGAATGTCATCTAGTCAAAATGTTCATGTATACTCTCACTCGACGTATCAAGAAGACCATCCATCAGGATCGCACAGGTGGCTTCATTTTATCAATAAAGTCCCAACTTTTTCAAATAGTAATACAGTCGTCATGTGCAGTAGAGACCATCGAGTCCATACTGTAAAAGCCTCCTTGGATCATCAAGAGCGTAGCCATAATATGACGACCGATCTGAATCATCCTCCTATACCAAACCGTGTATGTGTCCCATCAGCATACCTAAACATGCAGCAATTGGTGAATCATACCAAGATTCCTCCGGCAATACCTAATCAAGACCATTCTACCATAAGATATTGTGAAACGGTTGGAGATCCATCCTTCCACATTCACAGGTTACGGCTGCCTTCTCATCTACTTTCCATCTTAGATTATGTAGTTAATGAGTGTGAGCGATATGCCCAAACTCTTCCCAAGGGATGGAATACCGATTTGTATTCCTTAACCAAGCAAGATATCGCTCTACGTGATATTCCACACCTATATGAGTCAGTCCATCCGATTGTTTCTTACATTAAGAAAGCGACTACAATGGTCTATGGTGTGAATTGCCTTCGTATGGATAGAAATCAACCCCATGTACTCAAATACGAATGGGAGAAACATGGCAAAGGTCATACGGGAGTTCAGCTTCATCATGATAAATGTGATTATACGATTAATTTAATGCTTTCGAGAAGTGCAGATTATCGAGGAGGAGGGTACGTGAAAAAATCGATCGGAACTTTGTGTTATATTGGCAATCCATGATTTTAACTTATCCTTTCTGATGTTTATCGTTGCGAAACGAAAGCACGTACTTTCCTGATACAAAGCGTCTTGTTCGTCTCGAATACGGTGAATTCCTCATACATCCCGGCTCCTGTGTTCATGGAGGGGCTCCCATCACTGGAGGAACTCGATATCTTTTTGTTATGTTTGCCAATAAAAAGAAATAATTTGTTTTTGTGTAGTTGTTGGTTTTCTTTTGCTGATCAAAATATTTTTTGACTGTATTCCTGCATTAAAAAAATAAGCCATTGCATTTTCATTCATTCAAGAAATATAATATGACAGTTGATGAAAATGGTCAAATGGATCAGATATCGACGAATCCTTTATATAATGTCCTAGAATCTATTGTAAACCAAACGCTCGACCATATTGAAAATCATCCCAACTTGTACTCGACATATGATTTGAACACTCTCCACGCTTTTTCGAATAAATTCAGCGAACGGGTACAGACGATTCACAGAAATTTATCCCGTCTAGTGACCGAGAATAGTAATCGTTCGGCAAGTCCATGCAAGGCGATTGAAGAAGAGTGCAATTCTCGAATAAAAGCGAGTAAAAGCAATGTGGACGTCCACCATTTCGGAGAAGCACGACAAGAAGAAGAAGACGAAAAACAGATCCGCAATTCTGAAGTCGCAAAACAACATGAGCGTAATTTTCCGGACGTGGTAGGTCTTTAAATAGTACTGTAATATCTGAATATCATCGATCTCAATGACAAATTTCGTTGTAACTTGTATTCATCTCTCAAGGTTGCCGTGACCGCTGAAACGAATACAGAGAGGAAGCAATTTTCCCGGTTTCATTCCGTACGGAGGAACATCTCCGCGATTTTTCCAGAGCAAAAGAAAATCACAGGATTAGAACACCAGATTGATCGTTCCACCAATGACAGCGATGATAACTGGAAACAAGTAAGTACTTCCACTCGTGTTAGCTACATGAGAGGTTTCGTTATTAATTGAATTTGGTCTCAATCAATGATTCAAAGATAGCTATCGACGCATTTAAAATCATCGATAGAAATGGGGATGGATTCTTGCAACGAGAGGAAGTCATAGCAGCCGTTAAACTAATTGGAGATCAAGGTATGGATATATCAGGGGGGAAAGATCCGTCTGAGGTTGCAGATATCATGATGAAGGATGTAGATTTAGATGGCGATGGACTGATTGATATTGATGAATTCGTAGAAATGATGAGAAGAAATGTTGACGCTGAGAGAGGTTCTAATAAAACCCAGGAGTTCAATCATCGTATGTCACAACTTGCTAGAAACGTGCTACATGCTCATCAAACGAAAGTAGAAAACAATGTTCTCGGTAGAGACCTTTGGATGATAAATCCGTATGGGAATGCCCATGCGATTTGGGATATACTGATTTCTTTCCTCATCTTATTGAACGTCATAACGATGCCGTTGTGTTTAGGATGGGATGAAATCAATATGAACTTGTTTGTTTTGAATTTAATGGTTGACATTATATTTCTGCTTGATGTCTGGAAGAACTTTTGTACTGGGATTGTTGATGATAACGATGTAATTATTATGGATAAGCGAATGGTTCAAAGACAGTATCTCACAGGATTTTTCATTCCTGATCTACTGAGTAGTATTCCTTTGGACGTGATCTTGAGACTGGTATGTGGTGGTTTTGGGTTTGCATGAGGACGATAGGGAACATAATAGTAACTCACTTAATCTGTTTTGTGTCATTTTGGTAAGGCTGGAGAGAGTGGATCCAATTTAGGAGCTGTATCCAATACCAAGAATACACTAAAGATGTTGAAGGTCATGCGCTTGGCCAAAATATTCCGCGTGCTCCAAATAAATAGGCTATTTGGTCAACTTAAGGAAATTTTAGTTTGGGTAGAAGATACTCTACACTTTCACATTTCTGAGGGTTTCATGAAGATGATTCGTTTAGGTATACTTGCACTTGTTCTGGGTCATTGGATAGGATGCTTTAATTTTATGCTCGTTAGGCTCAATAACTTTCCTCAGGATAGTTGGGCTGTTTATGCAGGCTTGAAAAACCGAGATACTTTTACTCAATGGAGTTGGTCTTTTTTTAAGGCACTATCTGAAATGATCATGTTAGGGTTTCAAACACCACCGTATGTTAAATAGGTTCCTTCTTTTACAGCCTCAAATAATTTCATCCTGTCTAAATTTTATTTTTCTGTTTCAAAAAACATAGCTTTACTAACGCGTCATGTGATGCCATATCGGATTGGTGTACAATCGAAAATTGGGTTACTTTATTTTGCTTATATATCGGTGCAGTGTTCTACTCCCTTCTTATTTCTTCCGTTTCGTCAGTATTAGAAACTGCCAACATCGCGAGTAGAAAGTTTGAAGAAAAATTGATAGAACTTGATGACTATATGCGAAGTAAACGCCTCCCATCAACGCTTAGAGAGAAAGTAAAAGACTATTTTCATCTCATCCATTCCAAGGGTAAATTTTACAATGAAAATGAAATTCACTCCATGTTGACACCTATACTCAGTCGTCAAATCAAGGTTTGTACGGGGAAGGAGCTCTCTGTCAAAGTACCCTTATTATCGGCGATAAAAAATCGTGGCTTTGCAGAGGAAATATCAACTATGATTGAGCCTATGATCGTTTTTGAGAATGAAGAGATCCTTCGAGAGAAAACGATTGGCAATGAGATGTTCTTTATAAGTAGTGGCATTGTAGAAATATTTGTGACAAGTAATAACAACGCTTTATCTTATATTGCCATCGGTGATGGATGCGTAAGTGGGAAATTTTTTTATGATACATTTAGTACTCGTTTTCTAATCGGAGTTAATACTGCATGTTTAGTACTTCGGCGAGGTATCTCTTTTATTAGGAATGCAGCGTACAGCATCAGCGAAAACGAAGACACAATGCATGCTGTACAGGTTGTCCAAAGTACAATTTATGGGGGCGTTAAATGTTTATCCTGAAACTTTAGAGTTCATGAAACGGATAGCGGAGAAGCGATGGAGAAGATTGCAACAGTTTATAAATCCAGCCAAATTACCGTTTCGCATTGCGGATGAAGTTGATGAAGAAGATAGTAAGACCGATTTATTGGGAGGGGTGTTGATACAACAAAGCTCATCAACAAGGAGGAAGAAGAGGCAACGATGACAAGATCCAGAAACTTGAGCACAGGATATGCAACGATAAAGAAGCATCCCTTTCCAACACCCATTTAGAAGATGACTCGAAGGTGATGAAAACAAAGGCGATGATTCGGGATGTAGCTTGATTATCAATAATATATATTGAATCATTACAAAAATAGAATTATAAATTTTAGTCCAGGGTATTGCAAGATCAACTAGAAGCCTAAGACACGATTTAGAGATGATTCAACGACCTGGGCGTTTCGCTTTGATAATGCGACGTTTTGCATTACCTCCGCCATCACTAGAGCCCATAGCAAAACCACCAATATCTGCAGAAGCGAACGATGTCGAAAGGCTGGTAGCTGTGAATGTTGGTGCGGTACTGACAGGGTTCGCCGATATAGATGGATTTCCACCGAAAAAGCTTGGCACAGAAGTGCCTGATCCGTTAGCAAAAGTTGCCTGTGAAGAAGTGAATGATGGGAAACTCAATTTCGTGGAGGATTCCACTTGCGGTAACGACGGCGATACACCCCATGATGGGGTAGATGTTGTGTTGGAACTCCCGAAGAAGTTGGCTCCGGAGCTATGAGATCCAAATTGTACAGCAGCGTTAGCCGTATTTGATCCGCCAAAGACGAATGGTTTTTGAACGCTATTGTTGGAGATGGATCCTGTATTGAATGTTACTGGTTCTAATGGATTTGCTATTCCAGTATTGGGAATATTTGTATTTGAATTGGATATCAATGTATTTCGTGAATCGGATGGTTGTGATGTCTGAGCTGTATCACCTCCAAATATCCCAGTCGACCAAGAAAACGGCTTTGCTGAAAAGGGGACAGCACTCGAACTCAAAATATTTGACTTGTTGATGCTATCACCAAAGGAATTGGAAGAACTAAACGTAGTTGATTTGTTGATGCTGTCACCGAAGGCAGTACTCGAACTCAATGGCTTTGATTTGTTGATGCTATCACCAAAGCCAGCGGTAGAAGAATTCAACGTAGTTGATTTGTTCGTGTTATCACCAAAGGCAGTGCTAGAACTAAACGTAGTTGACTTATTGATGCTATCACCGAAGGTGGTGGTCGAACTCAACGTATTTGATTTGTTGATGCTATCACCGAAGGAAGTGGTCGAGCTCAATGCAGTTGCATTGTTGATACTATCACCAAAGACAGTGTTGGAACTAAACGTAGTTGACTTGTTGATACTATCACCAAAGGCAGTGGAAGAACTCAATGTATTTGAGTTGTGGATACTATCACCAAAGGCAGAGCTCGAGCTCAACGTACTGGACTTGTTGATACCATCACCAAAGATGGTGGTAGAACCCAAATTATTTGACTTGTTGACAGTATCACCAAAAGCAGTGTTGGAAATGAACGTAGTTGACTTGTTAATACTATCACTGAAGGCATTGTTGGAATTGAATGTAGTTGGTTTGGTGATACTATCACCCAAGGAAGTGGTCGAGCTCAAAGTATTTGGTTTGTTGACACTATCACCAAAAGCAGTGTTGGAACTAAATGCAGTTGGTTTGTTGATACTATCACCAAAAGCATTGGTCGAACCCAACGTAGTTGATTTGTTGACACTATCACCAACAGCAGTGGTCGAACTAAAGGTGTTTGACTTCTTGATGCTATCACCGAAGGCAGGGGTCGAACTCAACGTTGTTTTATTGATACTGTCACCGAATGCAGTGTTCGAGCTCAATGAAGTTGCATTGTTGATGCTATTACCAAAGGCAGTGGTCGAAGTCAACGTTGCTGACTTGTTGATACTATCACCGAAGGTAATTGCTGACTCGGGAAGTGATAAAGCCGCAGTACCTCCAGAAGAGAACCCGAAAATCCCATTCGTTGGTGCTTTTTCATGTGGTGCAACTGTTGGCACTGGTGCGGCTGAAAAGATGAACTTAGGCGTTGCAGATGCATCCGCACCATTGACGGTGAATCTAAGACTTGTTGCCGTAGGCACTCCCAAAGTCATGGACAAGGATGGCGTCGCGACCGTTGACGACGTGGATGAATCAGCGGTGACGGTACTAGTCTTTGCTCCGCAACAACTACACTCTTTTGTTCCAGAGGCATTGTTTGCTAAACAATCATTACACCTCCATCCACCAGCAGGAACGGCACCGAATCCAATGGGAAAAGCTTCGGTAGACTGGTTTTGATTGTTAGAAACTTGGTCCTGAGTGTCCGAAGATTCATTTAGACTTTCCAACGACTGATTTTCTAATGGTTTCGTTGTAGAAGTTGAAGATTCAACGATTGATTGGGGTAGAATCATTTGATCAAGATCATGAAAAACAAGTAGTTCTTCATTACCATCACCAAAGGTGAAGAAGTGTGTATGAAAATCACCATATCGTAACAAAGGAATCGATGATGGT
>Ga0169931_10013506_pt1 | contig 11144 bp, 14 predicted proteins | sample Kivu_15m_20L_FD_129675 | JGI IMG/M metagenome (GOLD analysis project Ga0169931, IMG submission 129675) | Freshwater microbial communities from Lake Kivu, Western Province, Rwanda to study Microbial Dark Matter (Phase II) - Kivu_15m_20L... | ecosystem: Environmental > Aquatic > Freshwater > Lake... | reverse complement strand
CCATAATGACCTGCACCGATGGTTAATTGCCATTCGGGACCATTGCCAGTGCACAAATTAACTATTTCTGGTAGTGTAGTTTTTTCCATGATCACGCTGTAGGTGCCAGGTGACACAGCAAAATAACTCAGTTTCCTTTGTTCATTGATGTTGCCTGGATTGGTTACTCGGCCTATTAGATCAGTGATGATGCCTTTACCATTGCTGATCACTGTGCATGCACTTTCGGCTTCATAAAGCAAATTTGTTACAGCGTTTGTATTTTCCCATCTGCGTCGGTCTTCGATACGAGCCACATTAGCAGATGAACCACTAATTATGCCAACAATTCTCGCTGCACCCAGAGACATTATGCGAACGCCGTGCTGAGACTGGCGTAGTAGTTGGTACCATCATAAAACACACCTATGATGTCTATAGCACTGTTGGCAGTGCTGAGTGTTTTGAATCCACTGGCAAATTTCATTGTGCTGGTGAGTGTTCTTGCGGTGCCTGAACTGGGTTGTATCACTATCAGCACCATGCTCTGACCTGCCACTGGATTGGCAAAAGCGTTGAATGTGATGTTGCCAGTGAGTGTGATTTTTTGTGTGTTGCCGTTGGCACAGTCAGGCGTGATGGTGCCTGTGGTGCTGCCACCAGTGAACACCGTTTCTTTGTAATTTTTTAATTCTATGCCTGTGATAGTGCTGGTAGGTGTTATCTTGGTTGCTGTGGCACTGTCTCCTGCTACCACCTTTAACACTTGATTATCGGTGCCACTGCCAATGTCCAAATAATCTATCACATTGTTGACATTGTCAATGTTCTGTTTGATGTCTGCTCTTGCCAGACTGATCTGATCTGTGCCGGCATCCACGTTTGCGGTGCTTGCTTTACTTGCTGAGGGCCATGTGGGCATGTGTGTTCTCCTTTGATATTTATGGTTTATGCGTTGTGATCCGTAAACGTGGTTGCATTAACTGCCATTTGCTATAGTTCCAAAGTCATTATCTAACAAATTATAGGTTATGTAATTTCCAGAACTAGCACTAGTTCTTCCACCACTGGTATGAAATGCTGGACTTGAAGTTGTGTTTCCTGTGTGATATATTAATGGGCGTGATAGGCCAGATGCGGTTCCATCACTGCCCATATTAACAAATCCGTTGTTGTAGAATTTGCTGAGGTTAGTCGCAATATCTGCATCAGCATTGTCCAACCATAATTGTGCGATTTGATCACCTTTGGCTATGAAAGCAGTGCTGCTAATACAACCAACTCGAATACCTATTAAATTATCAAAACGCCAATTGTTATTACTGGTTGAAGACAATCCTGTTTTTTCTACCCCATTAATATAACATTTAAAGGCCTGATTTTTTGTATTAGACAATAGTACATGATACCAAGTGTTTGCAGTTGGAAATGCATTAGAGACAAGAGGATCAAAGTCAGCACCTTCTATTTGAGGAACCTGACGATATACTCTTAGGTTACCGTTATCTCTAATGCCGACAAAAAGACTAGCATTCCCGCCATCAGCGTTAGGTAAAGTTATTAGCGCAAATTGACTGTTATCGTGACCTGTTAAAGTAGGATAGACCCAGAAACTTAAAGTCATTCCAGCATTACTGTTAGTAACTCCGTCTGTAATTGATTCGTCAGCGTAAGCGGCAGTCGTTGTTGAAGTTCCAAGTTTGACAGATTGAGTTGGATTCGTTTGGGCTACTGTTGGTTTGATTCCAAGCATTGAACACATTATACCTGTCATTATGATACATTCCCCGTGATGATACAGCGTGTGCCTGAAAGGAACAATATGTTGGCCACTCCTCTGGTGGCCAAACTCACTGTGGCCTTGTCTGTGTCAGTGCCGGCAATGTAAGTGTCTGTGATACTGCCGGTTATGGTAATGGCCGCTGAGTGATTGTTCACAACCACTACCACATCGCCTTCTGCAAATGTGGCATTGGGTATGGTGATTGAACCACCTGATCCCACCTGCACATACTTGCCCACATCTGCAGTGGCCAATGTGTAGGAACTGGTCTTGGTGCCCACTGCTGGTAAATTTTGATAACCCAATGTGCCAGTGGTGGTGGGCAGTGTGAGTGTGCCTGTATTGGATATGCTGGCAATGATGGGTGTGGTCAATGTTTTGTTGGTCAATGTGTTGGTGGATGAAATGGTTGGTACCACCACACCTTCCACTGCTAACACACCAGCACTGGAACGTGACAGTGTGGTGTCTGAGGCGTGCCCTAATTCTACAGAACCCACTCCCAATGCTGTGCTGGTGCTGGCAGTGATGCCTGACACTGGCAAACTGGTGCAGTTGGTCAAAGTGCCTGATGTGGGTGTGCCCAATATGGGTGTGACCAGTGTGGGTGATGTGGCAAATACTAAACTACCTGTGCCTGTTTCATCTGTGACTGCTGAAATAAGATTACTACTTGAAGGGGTGGCTAAGAATGTGGCCACGCCAGTGCCTAGTCCGCTGACACCAGTGCTGATTGGCAAACCAGTGGCATTGGTCAGTGTGGCACTTGATGGTGTGCCTAGAGCAGGCGTAATCAGTGTTGGGCTTGAGGCAAATACAAGACTTCCTGTGCCTGTTTCATCTGTGACAGCAGCCAATAAGTTTGCTGAACTTGGTGTCGCTAAGAATGTGGCAACACCTGTGCCCAATCCTGTGACTCCTGTGCTGATGGATACTGATGGTGTGGCAAAACTTAATGTGCCGCTACCATCGGTGCTCAATACTTGATTGGCACTGCCGTCTGCTGAAGGCAATACCCATACTTTGTTGGCGGATACAGTGACAGGTGATTTGAAACCCACATAATTGCTGTTGTCCTGATCGTGCAGTTGCAGTTCTTTTACCACACTGCTGGCCGCCTTCACTTTTAAATCTGTAAAATTACCCACATCAGGAGTGGTGGCACCTATTTCACCTGGTGATGCAGGTGCAAATGTGCTCTGTGACACCCAACTCAACACACCTGATCCATTGGTGCTGAGCACTTGTGTGGCACTGCCGTCACTCACTGGCCACAATGAATAATCTATCTGTACCTGACCTGTGCCATTGGGCACAATTTCAATGTTGGCATTCACGCCATCAAATATTTTCACATAACCGCTGTTGGTGCCTGAATTGGTGTCCAGTGTGAGATCACCTGTGCCTTTGGTGGTCAGTTTGGTGTTGGTGTTGTTGATTCCGATTCTAAATTCTGAAGTTTCTGCGTGCACCTTGCCTGTGCCATTGGGCATCAGTGTGATATCATTGTCCACACCATCCTGGATGGTGATTGCACCTGAATTGGTGCCTTCATTGGTGTTCAATATCAAATCACCTGTGCCATAACTGGTGATGGTCACATTTGAATTCTGATCACCCACTCTGATGGTGTCTGCATTCAGTTGCACATCGCCGGTGCCATTGGGTGTGATTGCAATGGCAGTGTCTGTGCTATTACCCAAAATAGTGTTGGTTTTGAATTGAGTAGCGAACAATTCTCCTGTGCTGGGTGTGAATGTCAATTTAGTGGATGAAACATTGAATGCTGTTTGAGAACCAGATGTGCTGTCATCAAATAGGATGTATCTTATGGATGCAGTGGCAGTGTCGTCTGTCAATGTGATGCCACTGGATGCAGTGGTCCAACTCAATGTGGCAGAACCATCTGTGGTCAGCATCTGTCCATTGGTGCCATCTGTGCTGGGCATCACATAAACTTTATTGGTGGATACATTGGTAGGTGCCTTAAAACCCACATAGTTGCTGTTGTCCTGATCGTGCAGTTGCAATTCTTTCACTGTGCTGGACGCGGATTTAACTTTGAGATCCGTAAAATTACCCACATCAGGAGTGGTGGCTCCTAATTCTCCTGGGGACGCTGGCACAAATGCATCTGATTCATTGGCCAATGCGTTCCAACTGCCACCGTGTGCAAAATACATCTTGCCTGTGCTGTGTGCGTGGGCGATAGCACCGTGATATGTGTTGGCGGAAGGAAACTGACCTGTGTTGTCATAATAGAATGGGATCACGCTGGCTGCTTGAGGGGCCACAATGGCACCACTGTCCTCTATGATCACTTGACTGTTTTGCAACAATTTGCCTGTAGTGGAATCAAATCTTGTGATGGCGTTGTCTGTGCTGCTGGCTGGTCCTGCCACTTTGTTCTGCAACAGATCAACAAAATTGTTGTCCAGTTCTTGAAAAGTAAGACTGCTGCCTTTGGTTGTGGCTCCTGTGGCTGTTTCCTGTCTGAGCGTTATGGTCATTTCACTGCTCCTATATGAATCAAATAGTTGATCAGTTTGGTAAATTCTGCACTGGCTTGATGATGGCGAGTGCTGTTGTGTTTTTTACCATAATTGGCTGCCAACCAGTCCTCATATATCACTTTGAATGTGCGAATGGTTTTCATAGCCTTAACTATTTATCAATTTGCGATTTTTTGCACTATCAAACAATGTTCAATGGTGCTGGATGTGGAAACCACAGCAGATTGTATGTGCAGGCCTTTGTCTGCATACAGGCGATTCATTTCACGCACTTGATAGCACAGCATATTTTTGCTCCAATTGAAACCCACCACCAGCAACACATTGAGATTGAACAATGTGTGCAATTGTACAAAATTACTGATCACACTTCTGGGATCACGCGTGATGGTCACGTGACTGGTGTGTGGATCGTATTTTTTTTTACTTAACCACTTGTACCATTGATCCCTGGTGTACAAAGATTTCAAAGTTTTTACCATAGTGCATTGAGTCTGTTGTTTGATTGGTGTGCAACACAAAACGAGTGTGTGGGTGTGCCAATATCACTTCTCGCCACATTTGACGCCAGTCCATCAGCATATTGGCCCTGTTGGGTCGAGGTATGATCGTGTCCATTTGACTGGTGAGATCATCTTTGATCATGCTGTCCATACCCCACAGGTGTATGATATGATAGCCCATACGAGCGCATTGATCCGCAGCGTGATGTCCTGAATTTTTTCTATGCCGTGGTTCCAACAATGCTGTGTACACTCCTGGTGCTTGTTTCTTCAAGGCATAGTCTCTCACCACCTGAGTGCACCACACAGTCATAACCTTCTGTTGCTCCACTATGTGGTCAATTACTCTGGTGTCTATCACGGTGGTCACATCATAGGGTATGTTGTGTTGGGGTATGTTGCAGGCCACAGTGAAGTGCACCGGTATTTGTGTTAAGGTCACACTGACTCCATTGCCTAATATTTGTGCTTCGTTCATAAGTTTTTCAATGCGCGGCAACTGCAAGTATCCATAATGCACTCCTTCTTTCATAAGATGCGTTTGCGATAGTGCGGACCAAAACGTGTGGGGATGGTGCAGGCATCATCCAGGTGCCATCCTCTGCGCACTCTATCATAGTAGGTGGTTTTGGGTATGCCATTGGCCACAGCCAATTTGGCTTTGCGACCTTTTTCACTGTGATGAAAACGCATATTGTTGCTGTTCTCTGACGCAGTGGCCCACCTGCAGTTGCTCGCTTCATAGTTGCCAAACGGATTGATGCGATCCAGTTGGTGTGCGTTGGTAGGAGGCAGTCCCATGTCATCATAAAATTGCACAAAGCCTGCGTCCCCTTGCCAGTCCGGATGCACCTGCACATCCACATAGGCCTTTTCAAACCTATGGCGATTGTTCATGCGATACCATCTGCCCCAAAAACTTCTGTGCAGTTTGCGCAGATGTGTGTATTGTGTGTTGCTACTGCCACGTCGGCCCATTGATGCCTCCTTCTTTGCCATTGATCACTGCAAAACGTCGTGGCCATTCTGTAAGACCTCTGCCTGCCAGTATTTCATAACCGTGCTTGTGAGCCTGTCTGCGATTGCGCACTATCATACAGTTTTTGGCACTCCAACTTTCTCGTTGATCTATTCTCACCATGCTGTACTGATGAATTTTTCTGCCACGATGTTGCATCACTCCTGATTCATGCCAGATGTTGAACCATTCTGCTGGAGATATGGCAAACTCTTCCTCACGCAGTTTGGCCTGTGCTTTTTGTCGGCCATAGTACACATTCCACGGATGTGGCAGCATGTACTTGCGGGGTATGCCCCTTTGTATTTTGTAATAGTTTTTGATTTTCATTGTTTCCTTTCTTTGTTATGTGTGGTACCAATTGCCATTGTACACATCACGTTTGTGATAGCAGTCCAGCAGAATCTGTTCCACCCAAGCATCCACTTCACTGTCGCTGGGACACTGCACAGCGCCCTTCCAGTGCAGCCATTCCTGTGTGGTTAATGTGAGTCTGCTGATCAAGGGCAGTTCACAAGCACCACCTCTGTGACCATCTGCCTGTTCAGGTGGTCTCGGCCATATGGCACTGTGTACACCATCTGCTATGGCAGGCACACCGGCCAACAGACTTTCTATGGCCACCATGCTGTGACAACTGATGGTGGCAAAATAGTCCTGTGACTGCAACTGTTGATACAGTCTGTTGTGATTGACTTCTCTCGCTCCTCTGGAGGGCTTGTCGCGCAACTGCCACTCCAGTCCCAACTGCTCACATTCGCGTATGCGATCTTGAATCCAGGTGGGTTTGTGCCAGCCATAATAGGCCTGCATGGTGTGTCCGCCCGAAGGGCAAATCAGCACACGCCGCCCGCGCGGCAGCACCGGGCGTCTGGGCCCCACTATGTCTCGCCAATCTGTGTGAGTGCCTCTGGTCAATTCACGCAGTTGATCTCGCACACGCTGTGTGTGCTGACCCCTACGTGTGGGAGTGAGGTGGGTGCGCATGGTGTTGCCTTCCACCAATCTCAGCCAATTTTTGTGACCCTCTGTGTTCCAAGCACCTTGATACAGCAGATGCGGCAGAGGATTGTCCCAATAGAACCAGCGTATGTTTCTTGCGGTGTATTCTCTGGGATGATGAAATCGCTGAGCCTCCTCAGGATCCTTGTGACACCACACATTTCCAAACACCACAATGGGCTTGTCGCCCACCAAATCCAAATTTTGATTGTGCAGTCGCTCGCAGGAACCACCCCAATCCCTACGCTGAATTCGGTAGCGATCATCCTGGATCACAGAAATTCCCCAGTGCAGGCCGTGCAGATGTTTCTGTCCCCAGTTGCTTTTGGCATCAAATGTGATTGATTCACGTTGCATAATGTGTTATTATTTAGCATTACAAGATGATGATCATTAGATACTGGAGTCACCGTAGTTGGAACGACACTGAATATGTGAGCATGAGGCAGGAGGATATCAATCACATTTTGATACAGTTGTGGCGCTGGCTGGCTGAAATGGCTGAGCGTGAGAAACGCCCTCAACTGGATCAGCACAATCAAGAGTGTCTGCAGTTGTGGCACACACGCAACCCACATTTGGGCAGAGCGAGATCAGGCACACATTACAGACTGAACAGTTTGGCCAGTATGGTGGGCGGACTGTGCAACAATCTCGTGTTTGGCTCACAGCGTGATTTCACCGTGAGACAACTGCAGGACTTGGAATACATCAGCGATTGTATGAGTGTGATCAATCAAGCCTATGAACCTATCAGATTTGTGAGGGTGTAGACCACAGGTTTTGGGCTGAAGGTTTACAGCAAGTTAGGGCAACCGTGTGAGTACCTTGTGGTAGGACGCCCCCCACGGTGTCAATGCGTCAGGATGGTGGATGTTTTTTCGATTAATTGTGGCTGGACCGGTCTGGTCCGATCTGATTCTTTCCGCTGCTTATTGTGCGGCCTCCTCAATTTTGTATTTTCCAGTAATAAATTCTTGATCCAGTGTCCATTGTTCTGCTTGATCTAGAGATCCTTCAAATTCAACACCGCCTACCCATTCGTCAGACACTTCGTCTTGCCAAGTAATAATCCATCTCATTGTGCGGCCTCTAACTCAATTTCACTCCAAGAATTATATGTATTATTCTTATCCCATAGAACATCATAACCATAAGGTGTTAAATGACTGTCTCTAACAGATACTTCAAGTCTTGCTTCACTATCAAACTTGTTGGTATTCAACTTAAATGTTCCAATAATAGTGCCAGTTGGCGGATTATTTTTTTTCCAAATAGCATTCCTTATTTTAACTTTTTGTCCAATATGATATTTCATCTCTTAGGGCCTCTCTTTCTGTGGTTATTGTTTGATTATAGCATCAATCACACCCCGAAATCAACCTATTTGGGTCCGAAATAGGTGTTGATTTTCAATGGTTTGTGTGGCAGTGAGCCATTGCACACCGATTTGGACTGATTTGGGGGTGATAGAGAGTCGGTGAGGCCTAAGGACCTAAATATTTTTGTCAGTGTCTTGCAGTGTGATTGTGCCGTGTCACAATCAACCAATTTGGTGACCTTTGTGTGCAATATGTGATGATTTTGATGGATTATGGGGTCAAATCAGGTAGATTGTGCGGTGCACAGTGCGTTGGGGGTATTCAATCATTTATTCAAACAGATCGTCAAACAGATCTGTGTTTTTGATAGGGGGTTTCAGTGTGCTCTTCATTCTTTGTTTGCGTTGGGCGTAATTTTCTCCTGGTGGGCCATCCATATCTTTGTAGTTCATGCCTGAAGGATCTGTGGGTATATGATCCAAATTACCAGGTGTGTGTTCAGCACGCTGTGTCCATCCTTGAATTCTTTTATGAGCAATCTGCACATAATTGGGATCCTGATCTATGCCCACAAATGTGTGACCCAATTCACAAGCGGCCATGCCTGTGCTGCCTGATCCCATAAAAGGATCCAGCACCACACTGTTGTTAGGTGTGACCAATTGTATGAGATATCGCATCAGTGCCACAGGTTTCACAGTGGGATGATTGTTGCCCACCTGAGTGGTTTGGTTGTGCGTTTGACACCAATCCTCATATATTTTGGTGAGTCCATGCACATACACCTGGCCAGTTGTGGGTGTCCAAATGTTTTTGCCTTTGGTTTCAGTGCGATTGCCTGCTGCATCCACATAATATCCACCCACAGCAGCGAGCATGCTGGATTCAGTGGGTAGATGTGCGAGTGGGTCTGTTTTTTTGCCCAGGTCTCTGTTGTGTTCCAGGATCTTGTGCTTCAATCTTTGTATGTTGGTGCCTATGCTGGGATCCCACAAAGGGTGGTTCTTCACATCGCCCTGTTGATAGTTGGTCATTGTTGCTATGTGTGCCAATGGGTCTGCTGTGTGACCTTTTTTGTGTGCCATGCCCTGATGCCATCTTTCGTGTGAGTCTTTGCTGCATCTGCGTGATCCTTTGGGAGCAGAATCAGTCAGTGCATCAAATGATGGTTCTTTAAATCTATAATCTTTATCGTTGTAGGCCGTTTTCATGCCTTTGGCGTTGGGGTTGGTGGGTATGTGTGCCAGTGTGTCTTTTTTGTTGGCCCAATCTTTGTCCAAACAATCACGTATGTCTTTTTGACCATTGGGTCCAGGCATAGGCATTAATCTTTTGGGCAAATTGTCCTGTTCAAATCCACAGTGTCGCTCTCTCCTCCTGACCTTGGGGCAATAGAAATACTTTTGATAATCGGGTATTTCGCCCAACACGTTGCTGGGATAACGACCATTCACATTGGGTTCATACACAGGTGTGGCCTCGTGATCGTGATCTGCGGGTGTGGTTTGTGATTCTAAATCTCCCAATCTAGCACCTGGATGACGACCTGCTCTGATCACTCGTTTTTGATCTTTGTATTTGATGGGTTCTCTTTGGCCAAATTCTAATCTGCTGAATCCATCCACTCCGCCCGAGGGTGTCTTTGTTTTAGGTTTGGCATCAGACCCTTGGAATGTGGGTCCACCTGTTTTGACCAAGTTTTCATGCTGAAATCCTGATTTGAATTCAGTCAAATCTGCCTGATCTTCAAACGCAATGCGTGTGGCATCTATGTTCAATGCACCCACACCGTGCTGTTGTATATTGTCAATAGTGGAACCTTTGAACGGTTTGCGTGCCATCACTATGGGTTCGTGGCCTGGTTTCAGTGCGGTCTTCCAACCGTGCCATTGTTGTCCTTGGGGAGTTTGTGCTGAATATTTTTGTCCACAATCCACTCTATCACACTGATACACTGCTGTTTGATCTTTTTTGCACACAGCACATACTCTTTGTCCTGGTGTTTGTCCAAATGTGAGATTAAAACTATCCGTGCCTTTGAATTTGGGATCCGTTTTGCCTGCTCTTTTGTCCAATGCCTTGCCAATGTCCTGTGCTTTGGGGAATCCACTGCTGTAGATCCACATGATTTGATCACGTATTTCAAAACCCACACTTTCAATGTTGGTAGCAAGATGGTGATAGGTGCGTGCGGCGCTGAATGCCAATAGATGACCACCTGGTTTCAATACTCTCAAACACTCACGCCAAGTCTCCACAGCACCCGTGTTCTTGTCCCAATCTTTGCCCAAAAACTCAATGCCATAGGGCGGGTCTGTGACCACGGCATCTATAGAATTGTCCGCGATTTGTTTTAGGTGTTGTAGATTGTCACCTGTGAGCAGTTGATAAGGGTTGGGGGTTGGCATCTGTAATATTTATAATGAATGTTGGATTTGTGTTCATAACTGGTCGCACTGCACACATTTAGCACCCCTTCTCTGTGACATCGGCACAGCATATCGGTGACAAATCTCACAGTGCCACACATCTTCAAAATCTGTGGTGTGATATTCACTCAGTGCTATGTGCAGTATCAATGCTTCATTTTGAGGTATGAGATAGATGTCGTCGCCTTCTAAATCATCCTCCCAATCGAATTCTCGATGGTCATAGTATTGTGCCAATTCAGGATAGCGAGCGATCCACTGCTGACTTTGCTGTGATGTGAGTCTGTAGAATCTACTCATTATCAGTGACCGGGTGTGCTAGACTTTTCTGCCACACAGTGCGCACATATGATGCTGTGATCACATTCATAGCCTCGTGACACTGTTCACATTCGCGATGCTGTGTGTAGCAGGGTCCACCCCCACTCACTATGTTGATCTGACCTCGGTAGCCCAAGCCCGCTCTGTGTAGGTTGGGCTGTGCAGCAGGATGAGTGCAGTGACCCCAAATCACCACACAAGGACGGTCAAATGCTGCGGCTGCGTGATGCACAGCACCATCTGTGGTGATCACACTGGGCGCCTGCTGAATCAT
>Ga0169931_10013505_pt1 | contig 11144 bp, 13 predicted proteins | sample Kivu_15m_20L_FD_129675 | JGI IMG/M metagenome (GOLD analysis project Ga0169931, IMG submission 129675) | Freshwater microbial communities from Lake Kivu, Western Province, Rwanda to study Microbial Dark Matter (Phase II) - Kivu_15m_20L... | ecosystem: Environmental > Aquatic > Freshwater > Lake... | reverse complement strand
TACACATTTTAGCAACAAATCAAAAGTTTTATTTAAACTCTCCTTTCATGCCACTAGATTTTCGTTTCTGTTAAGGCACGTCACCCATCTCTCTCATACTCTCATAATCATCAGCATTTTTAGCAGAAGGAGTCACCTTCTATATAGCTCCTTTCACAGCTTGATGGATCATATCTATCGTACCCTACAAGTTTTATGTGATAAAATTTTGTTAAATAGTCGCATTATCATCTTTACGATGGATTTTTCTATATGAATTGAAGAGTACAGCATTTGGTAGTACGAGCCTAGAGCAGCCAATAGTAGAATAATAATGATATAGAGAAACACCGACCAAGGCAAAGAAACCAGTTGTCCATCATCGATCATCTGATACAAAGTAAACTAATTGGGAAACCCCCCAACAATCCAACTAATCGGCCTCACAACCATATACGCTCCAGTCAACGAACTCGACAAGATAATAATCTGCTGCGAATACTTAAAAGTTAATAACCCCATTGAAACTGTAAGTCCAATTTGCAAAACAACCAACAACCATACCGAATATATCCCAGTAACCACATTAATAAGAGAATAGGCCATTGCTGCCATTATGAACCCGAGGACTATATTATATGATATTTACATGCACCCACAAAGAATACAGAGACGTCGAGAAGTTTTGTTATCCCGTATGCGAGTAATGTGCTCAAAAATACTATTATGAGTAGTGCGAAATATATGGCGATTGTGCTTGAATTTATCCCTAGAAACGCAGTAGCTATGCCAGTCAGCACAGCAAAAGATATGAAATAACTAGTCAGAAAAATAATCAAACTAGTCATGAGTATGCCATAGAACATAAAAACAAACCCTATAATAAAAAGCAATGCCCCAAATACAAGCGTATTATCGTTTAATGCTTTCCATATACTATTGAGATGAAAAACAGGACATCCATATTGAGATTGTCCATATATAACTATTTTCTATTATGAATTTTATCTTAGCTTTATATTCACAAGAGGGCTTTCTTTGTTTTACGGTGTTTAGATACAATCTATTATGAATTATGTCTGACGCTTAGATGTGCTATTGGGCAATATGATCCACATTGATAAATTTAGTTTGATTTAGTTGTTTGTTTTGGTGTATTGGGGTCTGTAAAATGCTGTTTTTGAATCAGAACTGTAAGGAGTGCATGTTAGGGTTTATGGTTATCCTTATTCGTTTGATTATTTTTACAGTAGATATGAATATGCAGGCAGACTTGATTAGTTTAGTATTTTGCATATTTATGGAATGAATGGTTAACAAAAATTGAAAAATATTGTATCGGATCCGTCTTTGATGGAGTATTGTTGTTGGTTGGAACCTGCTCGATTGAGTGCGACGAGGGAGAATAGTTTTCCTTATGATTTGAAAGTGCAGGTGTTGTCAACTATATGCGTATCGATAGCATATACTGAGAATAAGATTAGAGAAAGGAAGAGAAGTTTGGGTTGCATGTTTGATTGATTATAAACTCGATGTTGTCAGAATTTACAATATAAGATACTATAGTATAAAGATACTAAAAATGTTTACTTATAAAATATCGGAATCATGATTACTATTCTTACATCTTTTAATTTGCCTATCCATCAAACTCTTCATCTTACTAATATTTCTCTTCCTAAACATCCTACTCTTTTTCCTCTCTTTTGTTTTGAACATCCCTCAATCTTTTTCTTTTCCACTACCATTTCATCTACAAAAAACCTTTGATCATATAGTTGATATGTCCTTCTCCTCGCTATTGCTATATGTACACTTACGGTTACTACTTTTGTTTGACTTACTAGTGCTTCAATGTGTTTATATTCTTGCAAATATTCAAGTATTGTTACTTGAATTATGTGCCTTTGTGAGGGTCTAGCTTGTACTGCGCTTAGTAGTCAGTCAAAAATATATAAAATGTAGCCTATTGAGGACTACTGTTCTATATTTTCAAGTATCTGCCTTATCTTATGCCCCTCTCTATACTCTTATCCACCTTGGGATATGTAAAATCTAATAGCTACCTGTCCACTAGCAGACCCTAAGGTCTTCTAGCTATTTCTTTGTTCAAACTTGCCTCATCTTTAACCTTGGCATACTTCGAATTCCTCTTGATAAACCTAAAAACCTCCCTTGTATTCTTATGATACCCGGTAATAATCTCATACATCTTCGACTCGTTAATAACACTCTCCACTATTTTGAAAAATCTGCTCATGTCTATCTTGTTATTCAGCTCAAATCCTGCCTTGATCATAGCCTATTGCAGAGAGATGTTCTACTCGATTATTATGGGGAGTTGGAGGCGGTCTGAAGGTTGTCTTGAGAGTTTTATGTGTTTTTTGAAGGATTATTATATGGCTAGGAGGATGGGTTGGGTCAGGTTGGGGTGTTGCGAAAGCATTTGGAGTATTCTAATATTTAGGAATGGAGTTAGACTTATAAAAATATGTATTTATAACATCAAAACGCGTAAAACATAAAATTTAATACAAATCGTTGAAATCTTGATTTTTTTGATGTTTTTGCCTACACTAAAATTACATATATCATTCTGTCTATCTTAATCTCTTATAGACTCCTCTACCACTCTTCCAATACCTTCCCAAATTCAATTTCCTGTACCCCCAATAACACCCCACCCCTATCACACACGCAACTAATCCTTTTCCTAACGCCATCCTAGTCCACTCCTCTGTTATCAAATACAAAGTAACTCCTGCACAAAGCAAGCTCAACCCAGCGACTGGTCCAACAAACCCCACTTTAACATACCTCCTAAAATACTTCTTATTATTAGACTCCTCCATCACCCATATCCTACCTATCATCATACATACTTGTATATCTATCTCCAACCTAGAACCAGCAAAACAAGAAGAGATATCCATCCTGCAGCTGCGAGGATTTGGAGCAGGTTGCTGTAGAGGGAGTATTGGGGGGATTGCTGCCATTATTGGTAGAGTTGTTGGTCGGATTTGCCAGTCTACCAGTTGAAGGGGTAGTAGATTGGCTTGTCGGGGGTGAAGGTGTGGTTGAATGGTATCATAATATTTGAATATTCCCAAGTGTTCTACATAATATAAACACACAAGTAGAATAAAAAAAAGATTAAAAAATAACATTAAAATAGTCATAAAAAGCGATAAGATATCAAAACAAAGCATAGAATAGTATTTTCTTCAAGCTCATAACACAATCACGGTCTTGTCGGCACAACATCATACCCCTCCTCATATCTGCCCTTAACTCCCTTCCCACCACTTCCAAATCTCTCATAATACTCCTCCACTAGTTCCGACATAAACAAACATTCCGCAATATCCTTAATCAAACAAACAAAAAAAGTCAGCACGAACAACGAAATAATAAAATTGATAAGCAGAGCCAGAGATGAAATTGCTTCGTTATTCGACATGTATATATAGCTGAGTAGTGTGCACAGTGAAGCCAGGAACATATGACTGCCGATACGTACGTACTAAATATAGAAAGTATTACTCGATTGGTTGATTAGTTGCCTTGGACTACTTTGCTATGATACTATATCGTCTAGCACCATCTAGCACTATTACAATACGGCATCCCCGTCATATGTATCAATGTCATACTCTATGATCTCGATAAATCCAATACACGCTCACATGGTATGCAACAAGTCCGGTAACACCCCTGAGATCGTTGGTCTGGTTTAACCAAATCATATATCAGATCTAAAGGATATAACAAATTTAACAAGAAAGCCGCACCTGATACACTACCCCAATGGTATCTAAGCAAAGCGAAGAAAGATGGACAAATTGCATGAGTTTAGTTGAAATACCAATTACATGCACTCCCTGAGATTATAAAATTGACTAAATAGATATATATTTACATGCTTATTTTAAGAAACATAGGCCCCAGATGAACTACACTGCATTGAGGATAGTCATAACTATCGCAAAAGTACCAGAAGGCCGATAATACACCTAATTTGGTGATAAATTCATCTAAGAATGCGACCAATAAGCCAATGTTTGGAACCCACATAACGCTATCAACCCTACCAATAACAAAACAAAGAAAAAACTAAGTAAAATCAATCCAGGATTCGACCAGAAACATTTACCAGCTTATACCAAAAATGATATAGATGTATTAATATCGTTACATTTGAAAAAAGATGCCCAGATTAGTAACAAACCTATAAGAAATAGAGAAATAGCGAAAGTCCATACAAGTGTGCTGTATACTGCGAAAAGTCTATATTAAAGATATTGTACTCTGATATTGACAAGATTAGGTATACTCCTGTACCGATGCATCCTATCCCTCCCATGACGATAGAGATTAGGGTCATAGGTCTAGGTATCCAACTGAATAACAAAGCAGCGATTAGTCCAACACCAAGAGCAACGAGGAAAGTGAAGCCTATTGATCTGTAGCTGGTGACAAATGAATACATATCACTCAACCCAGCATTAGATAATAATTTTTAATTTAGTACCGGATCGATTGCTTGACAGAACAATCCTAACGATGTCTACGAAGGTTGTGAAGGGTAGATACTGACCTCAAATTACATGTTATTGTTAGCAGCACATGATAATTTTTAAGTAGGCCAGCAATTGAGTTTTTGTTCTGTGCCTGTAGGACAGCTAGCCACGCACAATCTTTTCATCTATATTGTCACAGACATACAGGATCGGTAGGTGAAGCAAAGTAGAGATAATTATAATTATTATTATCCAGAGTACATCTCCTACCCATCTGATCAGTCGGATACGTCATTTGCTGCAATTTGTTCAAATCAAGCACCACTATAGCAGTTGCTAGCATGCCGATTGCGAAGAGAGATGATATTATCGTGCAGAAAATATCGGTGGAAATTCTTTGGGATGAGGTGATAGGGAGGTCTTGGACTGTGGTTATTAGCTGGTTTGTTTTGTAGATGCGAAGGAGAGGGGATTATTAGGTTTACATGATGGAATATTTGAATATTATAAAGCTGTTTAAAAGGATTACTGTTAGACTATTAATAATGGAAAATATTGAGAAGCTTAATGGTAAATAAAATAAAAATATTTAACGGTATTTTATAACCTATTTTAATCTATTACTTTTTCTGCTCGCAAAATATACTATTGACTTTATAGAAGAATGGAAGAAAATACAAAAGAAAACATCACACAAACATTCCTAAAACCATACCAACCAATTTCACTGCCAAATCTAATGCCAAGCTCACTTCCCACTTTGCTGAGCAGAGCAACAAACAGCCAATGCTCACTCAAAGGATCAGAAGATAATGGATCAATATATTATCAAGTCTATACCTTTTTGGATGCACTTGCCAAATCTCCTTAGGAAAACTCATAAATTTTAACTTAATTCGCTTAATTCTAAAATTATCTTACCAAACAGATCCAGACTTCAAATGTAAAAATGACGATAAACAACATCTCATCTAAAAGCATGCAAAAATGCAATAAATTTACAAGAAAGAAGCTGACCTACATATACTTTCCAGACAATAATGAATCATCAGATAACGTATCGATCAAAATGATAAACAGCAGAGCTAATTTCAATAATTAGAGACAAAATAATCAAGCCCCCAGTCTTAGCAAATTAGTTACTATAAAAGATTAGATAGATATCAACCAGAGCAAAAGTTTATAATGTCTTTATGAATAAAGTTAAGATTAACATTAAAATTATTATCTTGATGCCTCTAAAGATAAAGAAAATTCATAGCCTAATATAATAGTCTCTATTAATCAAAACTTATAAACTCATAAACAATCATCTTTGCAAAGAAACTCAAATCATAAGCTATCAATAGTCATGTTCGAATCATAAGGCGTAATGTCGTCAGGTGATTTCTCTTCATTTCGTAACATAAATCTACCGTAATATGTGCTTAGTCAGAAATTTATCCCTGCTATTTTTGACTCAAATTCACCGTTTCTGATCACTCTTTCTTTATGTTTGCTGATCAAACATGCCATCAAGACATAAATGGATCGCATCTTGCCTTAGAAAATGGTTTGTTTGTTGACTTTGTCTACCATTGTTGCATATAAAATATTTTACGATTAAACTCTCTAAGGCATGCTCAAATACTACAGTTCACTTCTTCAAATAAGCATCTATTAACTCAAAACACTATAAAGATGGTTTCTGCATGGACTCAATTACTAGGTCGCTGTGAATAGTCGATACTACTACGAAGTCATGACCAAAGTACTCAACTCATCATGACCAAAGTACTAAACTCAACTTGATCAATACATACATTATCATATCTTTAAATAGATTTAGATGATACAAATTATAAATATATACCTATATCTAATATATGATTATGGCAAAGTATATATATATTCATGTGATGGCCTCCTTCTTCTCTTTCTAGCAATTCTTCCTAAAAAACTAATGATTAATCAACTCCTTTATCGTGGCCCTATCATCCGGATTCTTCGTCAAACACTTATGCAAAAACGATCTCACCTATTGACTCACATTCAAATACGATGGAATCTTTATCTCGTCTTTTATTATCTTTATCAACTATTACTCTCGAGTTATCTTGAATGGATTATCACCTACCACCATCTAGTACATCATTATGCCTATTGACCATATATCTATTTTTTAGTCGTATTATCGACCTTTGAGGATCTAGGGGCATACGTAGAGAGGGGTGCCGCAAAATGTGCTTCTGAGGGTGTTATCGCGATGCACTGACCACCCGAAATCACATAACTTTATTATATTCTACATATGATCAGCCATACCTAATGCAAGACGATGTTCTATGGTTTGATATCCCGGTGTATTATCTTCATCCCATGGATCTAATTAATGGCCTCACAGACTTGTTTCATAATAAAAGCCACCTTGTTTTAAGGTAAAGGTTGACCTGGTTTGAGCTGCTTATATAGTTGTCCTCCAGTACCAGCCTAGAGTAAGATGTAGATATTGTTAGTATCATGAAAACAACCATACATTTTGATGATATTTGGATGGTTCAGGTACATCTGGATCTTCACCTATCGCACAAATTGATCGGTTATTTACTATTATCGTAGTAATCTTTTTTAGATTACTTTTAAAGCACATACAAAACCTGTTACTTTCTAGGCTACAAGGAACACTCTGCCATACTTACCCGCACCCAATTATTTCAATTTAGTGAAATCTTAGATCTTTACCTGCCGTGATTTTTTCGGTATGAACAAACCCGGTTTCATAGTAGAATACTGAGGCCGATGCTAGAATTATGGACTTGAGTAGTCTAGTACAAGAGAACGCTTGATGTCGGTGTTCATTGTATTGGCTCTGCTCATTTGAAGAAAATGCGGTTTGTTTTTAGGTGATGTCATTTCTTATTTTCTCTCTTACTTGGCTTATCTCTCCTTGTGCCGAAGGAATTTCTTTTACTAGGTGCAAAATTATGATGAATATGAGGGAGGTGGAGTAAGGGGTGAAGCTGGTGAGTTGGGCGAATTGGAAGAGGCAGGCGAAGGAGGGTCCTAGGTGACCTCACTCATCCTATACGACCGTTTTCCAGGAACAAACCTACCCGCCTACTTTTCTCCAAATATCTCTTCAGGCACTTCTACACCATCCAACATGAGACTCTACGACATTTCCTTCCTCCTCGGACTGCCATAATTAGGCCTAGGATTAAACACAGCATGCTATTTTCTTTACATTTGTGGTGCAAATTGCTCCACCTTGCTCATTTTGAGTTGGTTTAAATCCACACTTGTGGACAGACTTGGGTTGGATGTACATTGTTTGAGAGTTTTAGGGGCTGTTATTGGGTCGAATGAGATGTTGGTGGGGACTTTGAACTTGGGTGAGCCTGAGCCGTTGAGTCTAGGGACGAATGAGACTGGTTGGTAGTTTCTGTTCATCAATAAAATATAGTAAAAAAATGATTTTTGGATGGATAAAGCATATAATCGATTATATCATAGAATGATTAGTAGCCTTAATGAAATATCAAATGACAGTTTTGCCAAATCTGACTTAATTTTTGATGATTCTACAATAACTAATAAAAGTTACGTTGGATCGTATAAGATTATATTTGATATATACATGTTCATACAAACCACACTACTACCCCGCAAGAACTCACAACTCGTAATATCTTCAGCATAATCTCATCAAAAACTAATGTCCAACACCAAATCCCAAAATTTCAGAAGACGTTCTTTGAGAACCAAACCAGCTCTTCTCAGAGATAACTACTAAAGCATGCCATCTTAAGTACCTTCACATACCATGAGCTAATTTCGATTTCTATCAGATCTAGTCAAGAAAAAACAAGAAGTTTAAACAACCTAAATCATCTAACGAAAAATAAGCAAAGATTATCAATACTACGATGTCATCGTCCGAGATTTAATCTCATAAATCCGAACTAGAAACACTCAATAATACAATCCTAAACCACAACAAAAAATAATGGTATCAAGACCAAGTCCGATCAAGTATAGTACTTCGGTTAAATCGATTAAAAATCATATTCAGCATATGACCCTCAGTCCACCTAAATAAAAAATGCTGTTCAGTATGAGTCTCAATGGATCAGATCACATCTACTAACGAAAAATAACAACATATATCTAATTTTTATACAAACTCAATTTCTGTAATTCGATCTATGTCGACTTGAGTCTATCATCTCCAAAAACAATATATAAGGTGAAAGTGGGTCTAGGCAACAACGGAATGTTGATCCGCAGCCTACTAAAACGAAGATTCTGGTTATAACTCGTAACAAGTGGATAATCCCACTTCGCCTGGACACAACTAACCGACCACTCACTGCACTAATCCCAACCAAACACAAAACAAAAATAATCATCACAAAGTAGACCACCTAGAAGATTGAAATTAATGTCTAATACTTCTGCATAACATCAACTAAAAATAATGAATTAATAATAGATGCATATTGCTAATGAGTGGTACTAACGTAGTGATTGGGGTAAGATATCACCGTACCCGACCATACAACCTAGTGTTATTACTAACCATTTGCCGATTAATTGTATTATTGGAGCCAAGAGGATACTTTTTAGAGTTGTCAGGTGGTACTACTAACATGTTCTATAGGCTGATCCTTATCAAGTATTACCTAAGACTTTTAATTTCTAACCTGGAGGCGTGGATCTCAAGAGCTTTATAGACATGTATTCGGCTACTACTAAGGTGTGGATTGTCAAGCCGGGAGAAAATACTAATCGAGGAAGAGGAATAAAAGTAGTCTAGACTGCATAACTCCTTTCTATTTTAAACAAATAAAAAAATGGTCCTCCTTTGATCGTCCAATAATACCTCAAACCCTTCCTCTACTTCTCCCGCAAATTCGATATCCGTCACTACCTACTAATAACCTCCCACTCCGGCCATCTCCGAGCCTACTGGTTCCACTAAGGCTACCTCAGAACGAGTTCATAAAAATACGATATCTAAGACCAAGATTAGATGATCCACTTGACTAACGATGCCATCCAGAAACATGGAGAGAGATATGGTAAGTATTAAGCTGCAAACAAGGTCAGTTATAGTCAATTCCAGAGATATTTGGATAGTAATTTTCCACATAAACATTATAATTTTGGAGCAGTTGTATAAAAAATGAAGAGTATTACTAGAGACTTGATCAGAGGTGCTTTTCAATTTATGGATCCGAATAGAAAACAAAACAATTTTTAGTTATACGGATTAGACTTTTACATAAGCAGCAAATTCAAACCATATCTAATCTAATGCAACGCCAACCCATGCCTCTAAATAAACTGCCCCATCCTCGAACGCCTCATCCCCTGTGCCGTATAACACGCTCTCAGAATAGGCCTAGACCCCCTCTTACCACCTCCAGGACATTACCCTCCGCAACAAAGATACCAGTTATGTGATCGAGTTATGGAAAAGATTAAGTATTAGTTGATTTTTGATTAGAAGTGGTAGGGTGCGGAGTTGAGGTAGAAGAGTAAGGAGCTTATAGGGAAGTTGGATTTGGGGGGTGGGTTAAGATGCTAGGAGGATGTTTTTTAGGATTAGGGGGAGGAGTTGGGGGAGGGGTGTGTGCTGGATTGATGTTTAAATCTATTATTGCTTCAGTTAAAATTACATATATATATAAATACTTTAGTCATGATTGTCTAGAATCAAAAGATTAATATCTATGATTACATAAAATTGTAACAAATCTCAATATTTACCGTATTTTTTCCTATAATATAAAAAAGGACATGCATAAAACTGGGCTATAATAAGCAATTTTCCTTCTCTCCAATCAAACTCTAATAAACCAAGCTCTTTCTGACCGCACCACCCTTCTAAACAAGTACTTTATCCTCACCTAGACTCCATTATCATCCTTTATTCCTGCATTCTATTCTCGACATCGCACTTGCACCAACTCAGCTAGGAGTCTAGCTTGCAACTTAATTGCCGCATAGGGCAGTCTAGCTTATAAGCGCATTGTAGGCAGGGTTTATCGATCTTGCAGTTTGTAAATATGATGGCATCTAGATGGCAGAGTGGTCTAGTAAAGACGATAGCTTTTCGGTTTCTAAATCGACTAAAAATACTAATCATAAATCCAAATCGAATAACCATCTCCCTAACAAAGATGGACCACTCTTAGAAAAATGCACAACGGCATACTCACAAACTAACCATAACATGCATCGTATAGCTACCTCCTAAAACTAATCTCCCCCATCTACCAATACCGACCCACCTAGGTCTTCAATTTTTACCAACAAAACAACGAAATCCTTTAGGGATTGATAAAAAATCTAAACAAAAATACAATTCTTGAGGTGTTTTGTAAGTTGTTAGAGGCGGAACAAGGGAAACAATTTTTCATGTAATTGAAGAAAAAATATATATAAATGTTTTATTAATAGGCCAAGAAAGGGATTGATAAGGTATAGTGGATGCAAAGTCTATGCTTTTTTCATGGGTTTTTGACGTAAAGATTAGAGGATCAGTATGATTGTAAAAAGTATTATCCGTTGTTGCTCAATCTCGACCAACTCAACAGTCAACTACTACTTAGCATATAAGCATCAATTTCAAAACAAATTAACAAAGATACTACCCTATCC
>Ga0169931_10013504_pt1 | contig 11144 bp, 17 predicted proteins | sample Kivu_15m_20L_FD_129675 | JGI IMG/M metagenome (GOLD analysis project Ga0169931, IMG submission 129675) | Freshwater microbial communities from Lake Kivu, Western Province, Rwanda to study Microbial Dark Matter (Phase II) - Kivu_15m_20L... | ecosystem: Environmental > Aquatic > Freshwater > Lake... | reverse complement strand
CGACGCTGAAGACGTGGCAGAGGACCAGGCCGATGGCGTATGAGGACATCGACTTCACGCCACCCGAGGGTGTGCGAGAGGAGGCCGCACGCGGGCTAGAGTGGCGAAGAGAGTACGGCCGAGGCGGCACGGAAGTCGGCGTGGCTCGCGCACGCGACCTGAGCAACGGCACCAACGTCTCGCCGGAGACGGCCCGACGAATGAAGGCGTATTTCGATCGGCACGAGATCGACAAACAGGGGGAGGGCTGGAGCCCGAGTCAGGACGGCTACCCATCGGCCGGCAGGATTGCGTGGGCACTGTGGGGCGGCGACCCTGGCCGCTCGTTCGCTGAGAAGCTGGTGCGACAAATGAACGCAGAAGATGACAACAGGAGCACGAATATGGAACTTGAACGCCGCTGCCTCGACTTCGACGAGCTGCCCGAGGTCGAGCTGACGCTGGAGACCAGGAGCAACGGCACCCAGGTGCTGACCGGGTACGCCGCCGTCTACAACCGGCTCAGCCTGCCGCTGCGGGAGGGTGGCTCGCAGTTCCGTGAGGTCATCCTGCCCGGGGCGTTTGACCGCATCCTGGCCAGGCAGCGTGGCAAGCAGGACGTGGTGGCCCTGCTCAACCACGACAGCAACTTCATCCTCGGCCGCACGTCCTCGGGCACGCTGGAACTCTCAAGCGACGACAAGGGCTTGAAGTACACGGTGACCCCGCCTGACACGCAGGTGGGCCGGGACGTGCTCGAGCTTGTGCGTCGCAGGGATCTGCGGGGCAGCTCGTTCGCGTTCGCCCTGTCCGGGCCGAATTCCGAGCGATGGACAAGCGACGAGCAGGGCACTGTCCGCGAAATCCGCGAGGTCAGCCTGCTGGCCGACGTGTCCGTGGTGCTCACGCCGGCCTACCCGGCCTCGAGCGTGGCCGTGGCTCAGCGGAGCTACGAGGCGTGGCTTGCGTTGCAAGAAACAACGCAGGAGTCAGCGGCCCCGCTTGCCGAGCGTTCGGCCCTGCGGGGCGTCGCCCAGGCGTGGGCCGCCCTCCTGCGATTGCGGAGCGTATGAGCGACAAGCCCAGATGTCAGTGCGGCGAGCAGCTGCGGACCCGGTCTAGTCGGCCGGTCGGCAACGAGCGGCAGCGGTACATGCGTTGCCCGAGGTGCGGAGCCCGTGCCGTGGCGTTTGTGAAAACAACACATTCTGAAGTCCGGTTCTGCAAGGCACCCACAGTGCGTCCGTAGCGTGAACACCAGACGGCAATCACGCCTCTGGAGAAAACGCTCATGGATCGCCTTGCCAGCCTTCGTGCCGAAGCCGCCGACGTTGCGGAGCGGATCGAGACCCTCGGTGCCCTGGAGTCCGACAACCAGGCCGACATCGACGCCCGCAACATGGAGCTCGAGGGCCTGACCGCCAAGGCCAAGGATCTCACCGGCAAGATCGCCTTCGAGGAGAAGGTTGCCGACTCGGCCAAGAGCCTGCGGGCCGTGGCCGACCGCTGCACCCCGGCTCCCGAGGTGCGTGAGGCTGCCCCTCGGATTGAGCCCGTCTCGTACCGTGGCCGGCTGAAGGCGTTCCCAAACACCGAAGAGGGCCGGCGTGACGCCTACTCCTTCGGCCGGTGGCTGGCTGGCTACGTCCACGGCGACGCGGACGCCAAGCGGTGGTGCCAGGATCACGGCATCGAGGCCCGTGCGATGGGCGAGGCGACCAACTCGGCCGGGGGTGTGTTTGTCCCGGAGATCGCTAGTGGTCAGGTGGTGAGATTAGTCGAAGAATTCTCAATCTGGCCCGCTGCGATGCAGCAGGTCGTGATGCCCAGCGACACCGTCACGGCGGTCAAGCGTCTCACGGGCGTGACGGCCAACTGGTCGGCGGAGAATGCCGAGATCGCCACGAGCGACCCGACCGCGACCGACGTGCGGCTGGTGGCCAAGAAGCTGACCGTGTCGACCCGGATCAGCAACGAGCTGTTGGCCGATGCGGCGGCGGTTGGTGACTGGGTGCTTGCCGAGTTCGCCACGGCGATCGGCGAGAAGCTGGACCAGGCGGCCGTCAACGGCGACGGGACCAGCACCTACGGCGGCGTGCACGGCATCGCCAACAAGATCCTGACGGCGGCCGGCTCGTACTTCAAGCCGGCCAGTGCTCGGGATGCGTTCGACGAGCTGACCGTCAATGACTTCCTGTCGGTCGTGTCCCTGCTTCCGACCTACGTGACGAGCCCCCGCTGGTACATCTCCAGCTCGGGCTTCGCCCAGTCGATGCAGCGGCTCGACCTGGGTGCGAACGGCCGGGTGTCGTTTGAGACCGGCACCGGGTTCCAGTTCCTGGGCTACCCTGTGACAATCACCAACGTCCTGCCTAAGAGCGGCAACCTCGACGAGAAGGTGTGTGCCCTGTTCGGCGACGCCAGCCTGGCCGGCATGTACGGCATCCGGTCGGCGTTCCAGACCAAGATCAGCACCGAGCGTTACGTCGAGTACGACCAGACGCTGTACCTCGGCCTCGCCCGTGCGGACATGGTCTGGCACTCGGTTGGCTCGGCCACTGAGGCTGGCCCGCTCGTCGCGCTCGTGGGCAACACCTGATCCTAAGCCTCCCCGGAGAACCTGACTGATGAACCACGCTGAGTCCACCAAGACGGTCGCCAAGCTCGGAACTGCCGACACGACCACGGCGCAGACCTTCACGCACTCCATCGACACGCTGGGCTACGATTACGCCAGCATCGACGTGGTGTTTGAGGCCAACGCCGCCACGACCAACGCTGTGGCCACGGCTCTCAAGCTGGGCCAGGGCGACACGACCGCTGCCTACACCGACATCACGGCATACGTGGGCGGCGGCTCGGGCGGGTTCACGATCCCGACCACGTCGCTCACCGACGCAAGCAACGTGGTCCGGTTCAACGTGGACATGCGTGGGAAGAAGCGTTACCTGAACGTCTCGGCCACCCCGATTGCCGCCAGCGTTGTCTGTGCGGTGGCCCAGCTGAGCAAGGCCGAGGTCGGCCCCGCGAATGCCTCCGAGGCTGGCGTGGCCGCTGTGGTCAGCGGCTGACGCTTGACATCATCGCCAAAGTGAACGGCTGGCGGGACGTTGTCCTGCCGGCCGTTTCGCATTGGAGGATCCATGATCGTCAAGATCGGCAACACCGAGGCCGACGTGCGGGTGGAGGCAGTTCTTTCGATGCCTCGCCTGAGTTTTACGGCCAACACGTTTACCTGGGTTCAGGCCCTTATGCCGCTGAACATCCGGCCCACGATGGGCACCGGCGTGTTCTGGGACCAAGTAAACACCCGCGTGTGGGAGCAGTTTATCGACCGCTGCGAGTACCTGCTGTGCATCGACTACGACAGCTTCTTTTCCCAGGCCGACGTTGAGTACCTCATGGCCCTGGCCCTAACGTTCCAGTGTGATGCCCTGGCCCCGCTCCAGACAAAGCGCGAGGACGGCCGCCCGATGCTCACGCTCAAGGGCAACCTTGACAACCCGCCAGCGGACGGCCACACCCAGGTGCCAAAAGAGTGGTTTGCCGAGCCTGTCCAGGAGGTGGACACGGCACACTTCGGCTGCACGCTGCTGAGCACGGCCGCCCTCAAGCGGTGCAAGAAGCCATGGTTCTGGAGCAAGCCTGCCCCGGATGGCAGCTGGGGCGACGGCCGCCGTGATCCCGACATCTGGTTCTGGTCGAACTGGCGTGAGAGCGGCAACCGGGCCTACGTCACGCCACGGGTGACCATTGGCCACGGAGAGTACGTGGTTACGTGGCCTGGCCGGCAACTGCAGGGGCCGGTGTTCCAGTTCTGTAGCGAATGGTCGAAGGAGCATAAGAAGCCCGAGTCTGCATGGAGTGCCCCTTAATGAAGAAAATCAGATTGATCCGGCCGTTCCGGGCGTACAGCACCGGGGCGGTGCTCGACGTGCCCGGCGGCCAGGCCCACGAGTTGATTACGCGCGGGTACGCCGTCGAGGAGAAGCAGCAGGATCTGCTTGACACGGCGGCCCTGGAGCCCGAGGTCAGGACCGCCGACGCCACGCCGAAGAAGCGGAGCCGCAAGAAGTGAACTACCGCAGCCTTGTTCGTGCCACGCAGCCGGCCGTCGAGCCCGTGACGCTCGCGGAGGCCAAGGCCCACCTTCGGGTGGACATCAGCGACGACGATGCCCTGATCTCGGCCATCGTGAAGGCGAGCCGGGAGTTCTGCGAGGAGTACCTGGACCGCTCGCTGGTGCATACGCAGTGGACGATGCGGATGGACGCCATCCCGTGGGAGATCGAGCTGCCCAGGCCGCCTTTGGCCCAGAGCGGGACGACCACGGCCACGGTCGTGACGTACACGCTGGAGACGCAGGCCACGGCCACGCTCGACACCAGCACGTACCGAGTGGACCGCACGGCCACGCCGGGCGTGATTCGCACCGTCTACGGCGGCACGTGGCCTGGCCACCTAGCGGACCAGAACAGCGTCAGCGTGACGTGGTGGGGCGGCTACGGTGCCGATGGCACGGCAGTGCCGGCCGCCATCCGGTCGGCTGTCCTGATGCTCGTCTCGCACCTGTACGAACACCGCACCGCCGTGGCCCCCGGCATGTCCGAGGTGCCGTTTGGCGTCAAGGCCTTGCTCGACACGCAACGCTGGGGGAGCTACCGCTGATGGCACTCGACGGCCGCATCAACATTGACGTGCTGTTTCACGACACCGACGGGACCGCGTCCCTTAAGGTCGTGTCGCTCGAGGACTCAACGGCGTACACGACGGGCAAGGTGGCGATCGTTACAGGCACGTGCGGCACAGCATCAGTCAACGTGGAAATTGCTCCATCGGTTTACCGAGACTCTGGGGGCAATTTAGTGAGTTTTTCTAGCATCGACCGCGTTGCATTCGCAGCCAATCCGCTGTCCAAGTGTTTTCCCACCGGCCAGGACGAATTGATAATCAGTAGCGGCAATCGTGTCGCGGTCACTGAAATCCAGAACGCTGTGGTGTTTGAGGTGGCCAGAGTGGGCACCGCCGGCACGGCCTCCTACACCTTGGTGCTGTACGGCACATGATCGACGCCGGCAAACTCCGCGAGCGTGTCATCATTCAGCAAGCAGCCGAGGCGCGGAACTCGCTTGGCGAAACCACGCTGTCGTGGGCCGCGTTCGCCGAGCGGTGGGCCAGCGTCGAAGGCGTGAGCAGCCGCGAGGCGTTGGAACTGGGCCAGGTGGATGTCTCGGTGACGCACCGTGTGCGGATGCGTTACGTGGACGGAATGACGCACAACATGCGGATTCTCTGGCGCAGCCGGGTCTTGGAAATCATCAGCCTGCTCGAGTACGCAAACCGCAGTGAGCACGTTGCTGTGTGCGAGGAGCAAGTCTGATGGGAAGATTCACTGGCGTGAAGGTAGAGTTCCCAGAGATTCACGAACTGCGAAAGCAGCTGCGACAGTTTCCCAACAACATCGCCGCCAAGCATCTTGGCGCTGCAATTCGACAAGCCAGCAAGCCAGGGCAGCAAGCCCTTAAGGCCGAGGTTCGTGCCAACCAAAAAGGCCCAACTGGCAACTTGCTGCGGGCTGTGACAACAAAAATTGTCGTCTACAAAAGAACCGGCAATGCTGCTGGAATGGTTGGGTTTACGAAAGCCGGCAGCGGATCGTCTAAGTACGCTGCGGCAAGCGGAAGTTCAAAAAACATTCGCACAGGAAAAGACCGAGCATTTCATGCTGGCTTTCTAGAGTTTGGAACTAAGCCGAGGTACACGAAAAAGTCCATTGCCTCTAGCTACAACCGGCTTGGGCCATTCAAAATCAAGCCCATCGCAAAGCGTGGCAAGTTTGCCGGCCAGGCTCGAGTGCAGACCACCCCAAAGCTGCCTAAGGCATTTTTTAAGCGTGCCCCAGCCGGCCAAAAGGTCTATCTTGGCCGCACGCAGCCAGAAAAGCCGATCGCTACGTCATTCAAGAAGTCAGCCGGCAGCATTCGTTCTGAGCTGAAGTCAGGGATTACGACCGCCATCGAAAAGGCCGGCAAGGACTTGGCCAACTTTTTCCCGGTGAAAGGCAGAGACGGCTGATGCTCAAATCCCCCGAAGCCGTCCTGCTGCGTGCCCTGGTGGCGGCCCCCGCCACGGCCATCATCCTCGGCCGGCGGATCTACGCCGTGATGGCCCCGGCCTCGGCCACCTACCCATTTGCCACCTACCGCCGGGCCGGCATCAACCGCGAGCAGACGCTGGGGCCGCCGATGGGCGTGCCACGGGTCAGCATCGAGTACCAGGTCTACGGCGGCACCTACGAGCAGGCCCGCGAGGCGGCCGACGCCGTGCGTTCGGTTCTGGATGGCTACGGGGGTTCGGCATTAGGCTGCACTGTGTCACAGGTGTCGTTGGAGACCGAGTCCGACGACTTTGTGACGCTGGCCGGCGGCGACCTGCCGCCGGCATACCAAATCACCATGACCTTCGATACCTGGTGGCAGGAGATCTAGTACATGGCCGCAACGCCGCACGGTGCTACAGGAACGACGCTGACGCTTGGCAGCACCACGTTCACCGTCACCAGCATTACGCTCAACTTCTCTGACGTTTCTGGCGAGTCAGACCGCATCGACGTATCGCACCTTGGCCTGACCACTGGCGCGTCTGTTCTGACGCAGGCTCGCCCGCTCAAGGGTTCGACCGGCGGCGAGACCGGCAAGGAAGTTTCGTTTGACTACATCGGCAGCTCGCAGTTGACCGGCGGCACGACCGGCACGCTGACGATTGCCGGCGGAGTGTCGCTTTCAGGTGCGGCCACAGTTGTCTCTTCAAGCGTGACGCTGGCGGTTAACGACGTCATCCGTGGCTCGGCGACCGTCCGGGTGGCCTGACGCCGGGAGGCCGGCATGGCGACCTATTCCACAGGAATCTCGGTCACCTGGGGCGGTACTCCGTTTACTCAGGTCTACGAGCTCGGCCTGCCGCTCTTCGGCAGCGTCCGCAAGGACCGTGGCAGCGGCACATCGACCGGCTGGAGCGACGAGGTCGGCGACGTGTCGATCTCCGCGTACGGCAGTGCCAACATGAATACGGACGAGTACGGCCAACGCAAGCAGCTCGTCGTGTCTGGGGGCGGCGTTTCCTTGACAATCAACGCAGTATGTACCTCAGTGAGCGCGACGCCTGAGCTCAACGGAGTCACGCGGTACACGTTCACGGCGAAACTGCTGGACGGGTAACACACATGGCATTAACCAAAGAACAGATTCTCGCCGCTGACGACCTGGGTCTCCTCGAGGTAAAGGTGCCCGAGTGGGGCGGCTCCGTGTTCATCCGGGTGATGAGCGTGGGCGAGCGCGACTCGTATGAAAACGAGTGGATGGCCAACAAGAGTACGGGCGTAACCAACTTCCGCAGCAAGTTCCTACAGCGGGTGCTGTGCAACGACAAGGGCGAGCTGCTGTTCACCAAGGACGAGGTCGAGCAGCTAGCCAAGAAGTCGGCCGCCGTCACCGGTCGCCTGTGGGAAGCGGCCATGAAGCACAACAAGCTGTCCGACGCCGACGTGGAGGAGCTCGCAAAAAACTGAATCTGCGGCCCGCCAGGGTGTTTCTGTTTCGGCTGGCCGCATGTCTTGGTTGGAGCGTGAAGCAAGTATGCACGGACATGGACTCCGCCGAGTTGAGCGAGTGGATGGCCGTGCATCGGTACTTTATGCCGCTGCCCGACCCGTGGCATCAGACGGGCGTGTTGGCCTCGGCTGCCATCGCCCCGTACGCCCCCAAAGGCAGGACGCCTCGGGCTATGGACTTCGTGCCGATCGAGAAGCCGCCGCAGCATCCCGAGCAGATCGCGGAAGCGTTGCGGGAACTCAAGCGTCAACTGCGAGGTGAGTGATGGCTACCGCCGTTGGCCTTAACATGAAGATTACCGCCGACACGGCGGGGATCGGCCGCGGTATGAACAAGACCGAGCGGATGCTTGGCCGGCTGAGCAAGTCGGCCAGCAGTGCGGCCGGCAGCCTGCGGGCGTTGGTGGGCATCGAGATTGGCACGCGGCTGGCGTCCGCATTTACTGACGCCGTCCGTGGTGCCATCAGCATGGCTTCGCGTGTAACGGAAGCCGTTGCGGCCATGGACGACCTTTCCCAGCGAACGGGCGTAAGCACCGACGCGCTGCAAGGGTTCCAGGTGGCCGCCGACTTGGCCGGCGTGCAGAACCTAGAAGGTGCCCTGCAGAAGGTGTCGGTCGTGCTCGGTGACGCTGCGGCTGGCTCGGCCACGGCACAGAAAGCATTCGCCAACATTGGCCTGAGCGTGGACGACCTGCTGAAGCTGTCGCCGGAAGATCAGTTTCGGGCGGTAGCGTCTGCTATTGGTAACATCCAAGGCCCGGCGGCACAGGCTGCGGCGGCCGTGGACTTGTTTGGCAAGAGCGGCGTTGAGCTGCTGCCCCTGTTCGCCAGCAACCTCGGCGAGATCGAGGAGCGTGCCAAGCAGCTCGGCATCGTGTTGTCTGCCGATCAGGTCGGCGCGATCACGGAAATGGATGACGCGCTTCTGATGGTGCGGAAGACATTTGACGGCATCATCGGCCAGGTCACGGCCAACCTCGCGCCGGTCGTGACGGCACTGGCCCAAGAGTTCCTTTCGTTTGTCGAGTCGTTCAACGGCTTTGGCGGTGGTGGTGGCAGCGGCATTGCCGACGCCTTGACCGATGGCCTGCTCGATTTCGCCGAGTACATGGCCGGCATCTTTGATGCCGCGATTGCCCAGTTCGGAGAGTTTGGTGCCAGCCTGCAAACGGCGGCTTCCGTGTTTGAGTTCGTAGCCAATGTGTTCATTGCGGTTGGCGAGGCTTTGCGCGTCGTGTTCAACGTGTTTGAGCTGGCTGGCAATGCAATCGCCATCGCACTCGGATCATTTCTTGAGCAGATTGGTTCATGGGTCGATAGTGACCTGGAAACCTTTGGCCGGCAGTTCAAGGAAAACGCCATTGAGGCCGGCAAGCAAAACAGCAAAGACCTCGAGTCCGCTGCGTCTGGCGTAGCCAAGGCTGCCTCGGCCGCCGTGTTTGGCGGCTCTGGTTTGCCGCAGGCGGCAGACGGCCCTGCTACTCGCGCGGTTCGCGGAGCACGAGAGCGATTCGACAACCGCGACGATCCGGCCAGGCAGGCACAGAAGGAGGCCGACCGTGCCGCCAAGCAGGCTGAGCGCGAGCGTGCCGCTGCCGCTGCCGTGGCTGCCAAGGCTGCCGAGGAGGCCCGCAAGGCTGAAGAGAAGCGGCTGGAGGCCATCAAGAAGGCCGACGATGAAATCGCCAAGGTCGAGGAAGAGCGGGCCAAGCGTGCCGCCGAGATCGAGGGCGAGCGTCTCGACGCCCTGTCTCGCCAGAGCAATCAGGCTCTGAGTGTCAGCGACATCCGCTCCGGTGGGATCAGCGAGATTCTCCGCATCGCCACAGGCCGCGAAGATCCGGCCGTCGAGGAGTACCGAAAACAACTCGGCGAGCTTCGCAAGATTGACGCCAAGCTGGGCGAACTGCGAGCGGAACGTGTGGAGATTATGGGCAACGGCGCGAGGGCCGCCTGATGGCAGTTGTAGGTTGGCGAGAAGTATCGGGCCGGTCGCTAACGCATCGCTTTGGCGAGCCGCCGACGGCAGACCGCAAGTTTATTGTGACACTGGATAACACCGCCGCCAGCGTTAACGTGGTGGCCGCTGCCATTGGGATTTACCACGGGTCGCCGCATCCTGAGTTCGGATTTATTACCATGACCGAGGCGTCGATGGCCGAGGGCTCGCCTTCGCCATTTCACGCCGAGGTTACGTTCAAGTACGAGCTGCTGGATCCTGATGAGCGCGACCCCAACCCGCTGGCTCGCCCTGACATCTGGAGTTTTTCGACCGGCGGTGCTGCCGTGCCGGCCTTGTACTACTGGGACGGAAACATTCAGAAGCCGCTCGTGAACTCAGCTAAGGATTACTTTGAGGGGCTGACGACCGAGGAGGGCGAATGCCGGGCAAGCATCACCGGCAACCGGGCCAACTTTCCACTCGCGACGGCCGTGGCTGTCACTAACTGCGTGAACGATGCAACTTACTTGGGCGCGACTGCCGGCCATTGGAAGTGCACCGGAATCAGCGGACAGCAGCAAATCGAAATGGTCAACGACGCAGAAGTGCGGTACTGGTCAATCAGCACGGAACTCGTCTACCGCCAGACCGGGTGGAACCTGTACTTGCCTGACGTTGGATACAACTACCTCGAGGGCGGAAACAAAAAGCGAGCTTATGTCATCGACCCCGACAGTGGGGAAAAGGTTGCCTGCGTCAACCCGATAGCCTTGAACAACGACGGAACACTCAAGGCCGCTAACAACTTGCCCGACATCCTCGAGCGGCGGGTCAATCGAGAAGTCAATTTCTCCCAATACTTCGGCACTCCTTCTTGGCTATAGGTGAACCATGTCAGACGTGACCTACAACATCAGCGGCACCGTCAGCAAAGGTGCCCTGCGAGAGCAGTTCAATGCCTCGGCTATTACTGCCGACATCGCCACGGCGGGCGTGTCTGCGGTGACGCTGGGCCTTGGCACGAGCACCATCGCGGTCAGCACGGCTACGCTCGGTGCCGTAGGCCTGGCGTTCATTCGCAATTTGGCGACCGAGACCACGCACACCGTGTCGTTCGGACGACTGGACGGCACCAACTTGTACGAGACGGTTCGGCTCAAGGCTGGCGAGGCTGCGTTGCTGCGGTTGGCTCCCGGCAACTATGCTGCCAAAGCAGCGGTGGCCGGCACGACCAGGGCAGTCATTACGATCTATGAGGACTGACTGTGTCCGACCGAGTCACGTTTACGAAGGCATCCGCTGAGCGGATCGCTCAAGCTGTCCGCATTGTTGAGGCCGGCAATCGTGACACCGGAGGGTTGCCGACCGCGCCGCGATTCAGCCCAGGTGCCAGCCCGATCCGGTTCTGCTCGTGGACGGCGACTTGGTCGCACGGCACGGTGTCCACGATCACCTTTGACCCGGCCACGAGCGTGACCGCCACGGCCACGAACGTCTACTTAGGCGTCGGCCCCGGCAACGGCTGGGCCGCCCAGCACGGCACGGCGGGCTGGCGACTGATTGGGGCCGACCTGTCGCTGCAGCCCTCCTACAGCGGCAACGAGATCCAGT
>Ga0169931_10013503_pt1 | contig 11145 bp, 7 predicted proteins | sample Kivu_15m_20L_FD_129675 | JGI IMG/M metagenome (GOLD analysis project Ga0169931, IMG submission 129675) | Freshwater microbial communities from Lake Kivu, Western Province, Rwanda to study Microbial Dark Matter (Phase II) - Kivu_15m_20L... | ecosystem: Environmental > Aquatic > Freshwater > Lake ... | reverse complement strand
TATAGATGAATTATCATTAGAACAATTATCGCAATTTGAATAAATTTATGAACATAACCTGCAACCAGATGTTCTAGAATCTTCATACATCATAAGATCATGCCTACAAACACAACTTCCATTTTGAAGTTAATAAGTTAAAGTACAAGTAAGACAATTTGTTGCAGTTATATTACAATTAACACAAGGATGAGAGCATATATCACATGTATTATTATTCAAAAACATAGTATCAGGACATTAAAGGCATAGTGTTTGTTGAATAGTTAGATCAGTTTAGCATTTAGTACAGTTTGTAACGACCTGAATGCATGGCAAACATGTTTGAAGAGAAAAATTAGCATTATTTGTTAGATATTAATTATTAGTATTATTGCAATTACATGTATTGTTTGCTAACATTACGAATGGATAACGACATGTCAAACATAGAGGTGTATCAGAACACTACTAGCAATATAATAAAATATTGCTTTAACATGGAGAACAAATGCCTGAAAGATTATAAAAACCTGGAGCACATTAATTACAAATAGTCACATTGAGAGGATCGCAAAATGAGCAAGAATTGGAATGATTACTTAAGCAATCCTGACAAGAAGTATCACATAAGCATGTATTAATTGTACTATCATGAATATATCCAGGTTAGCAGCTTGAACAATTTGTCAAGCTAGTACAATTAGAACAATTTAAAGGGCATTGCAAACATACTTTTCCTGTGCTATCTGGATAATAGTTATAATCGCATTGAGCACAAGTTGCGTCTATTGCTAAATTACAAGTTAAACAATTAAATATTATTTAGTTACAAATAAAGCAGGTATTGCTTATGGGGTGTAAAAATTGTCCAGTACTGCATATACAGTTTCCATGTGTTCCATTGTCTACTACTAGATTATTTATACAATCAAAACATAAAGTTGGCCCTGTGCATTGCTAACAGTAATTATCGCATTTAAAGCAAGTTACGGAAAAATAATATCCATTAATACATGAACTGCATGTGGTCGTTGTTGGTATTGGTAAAATATTACATGTATTACATCCTTCAATAACTTAAGCACAAGTTTGACATTGAGTATTATTAGAATTATAATAATAATTTGTATCACATACACATGAAATATTGTTAAAGATAAAATTAACTCTACAACCATTGCAATTTGTTCCTGTCGTGCAATTTACACAATTATTTATACAGCTTTATATATTTCCGGTCATAGTATTAACATAATAAGTTGGTTTAGCTTGTAAACATATGATGTTTGGTGGATTAGTCGGGTTATAAATACCATTGTAATCACATATTTGACAATTAGAAAACAAAGATGTACAAGTTTTACATGATTTTGTGTTTTTATCGAAAAATAATCCTGCAGCGCAAGTACATATATTTACAGATCCATTTGCAGTTAGATTTCCTGTAGAGAAACATGTTTGACATGAGGTAGATGATAGACAAGTTTTACATACTTTCATACATGCTAGGCAAGTTGAGCCAGATAAATAAAATTAGTTCACACATGTTAAACAGACATTAGAGGACGAGCATGTATTGCAAGGAGAATTACAAGTTACTGTTACACACTTTGCTGGTGCAGGAGTTAGTTGAAGTTGTTTACCTCCAGAACAAACACATGAAGCTATATTTTGTTGTTTTTTTGATGTAAAAGTAGTTAAACAGGAAGTACAATTAATTACTCCGGTTGATGTAAAGGCACATGTATTGCATCCAACTGGGCAAGCTTGACAAATTCCATTTTTAAGAACATATCCTACTGCACAAACATTACATTGCACCTTATTAGTAGTATAACTTAATGCACATTATAAGCAATTCGATAAGACAGAGCATGATGAACAATCAAGCACATAACTAGCTGTTGTATAATATCCGGCAGAGCATTTATTTACTTTTACAATACCGTTAATACTATAGCAAGTTACTGCTCCTATTTTATAACTTGGGCAAGTTATCAATATTGGGCAACCAGCACTACTACTACTACTACTACAACTACTACTATCTAAAACTCTCTCTGATTTTATTAACACTTGTTACATTTATGATTCAATTATATTACACTATCCATTTTCTTCATCAAATAAAGAATTTTCTGGACATTAGATATAATATAGCTAAAATTATATATTTTTTTGTTCAATTAAAGATGATTTTATATCATTGTCTTATTTTTAAGGATTAATTTAGAGTTTATTTAACATCTTAATTTAGCTTATTTTACGATAATTATAGGGTATTTCTAAAGCATGATTTTAATAAATATAAAATCTAGCTTTCAGCAAAGAAATTTTATTTATTAGCAGGATAGTAATCTAATAAGTTTTAATTCCAGATATTTAATTATAAAATTGAATTATTTAATTACTTACAATAGGCTTATTTAAATTGACTTTAATTTAATTTTATTTATGATTTTAATTTAAGGAAAAACCTCTAAGGAAAATCATTAAGACAACTTATTATTTTGTATGAATTTATTCCAAAAGATTTATCTGTTTGTTATTAAACAAAGTCAATAAATAATTGGAATCAGTTTTTTTCATGAGAGATTTTTGACCCACTTTTAATGATTCAACAACAGGAAATATTTAATTTTGTGTTCTATCTATGATAAGATAGTTCACTTTAATTTTCCAAATTATTGTATTTTGCTCCATCTTCAACTCAAATGCTAATTTGTCAGTTACATTAACTAGTTTAATTTCCCAGTTAGCAAATAATTTATCATTGTTCAGATTCGACTCTTGCATTTTTAATTTACTAACACCATATACTATTGAGCTAGGAGAGACTTAGGCATGTGTTAGCATATAAACATTGGAAATGTGTTAATTAATTCTTGAATTTTAAGGATTAATTAATTCTAATTTGTAGGATTGAATCGGCGGATAAGCTCTATGCTATATGTTTTGAGCTATTAATAGAGGATAAACCAGTGAGATTAGTATTATGATAGCTTTTATCATCAATAAATAATGTAAATTAAATGGATGTAAATCAATAAAAATATAATAAGATATTTTGATAATATTATAAATCGTACCATATATACTTTTCAATAACAGAAGTATTCTGATAAATAATTAATGAATATTTTTTTAATATATAATTTATATTCTTATATTTTAATATATGAAAAATCAATTGTAATAGTCATTATTTAATTATTTTTGTCCATTTAAAATTTATTGTGATTTTATAGTTCTCATGCCATTTGTTTTTTATTTACTATCAATACTAGTATTACGACTATCAACCCCTTTACTACAATACCATACTCCTATACCAATAAGCTATTTCTGATGCCAATAAGATCCTAAAGTAACTACCCGTTTATTTATCATAGTAAGTAATTAATGCTACAACTAAATTATTATTAAAATTACATAAGATGAACAATTACCAATTTGAATATTCTATGTTCCTTTATCATTTTTTAATCTACATTCAACACCAACTATCTTAGATTTAAAATAAAATTTAAAGCTTAATAAATATTTAACTTTTATTTATATAGGCAATTCCTTTTTGCTTTTAGGTGAAGTTATCTATCCATTTTTTGTTTGTCCATTATAAATTTAATCTTAATAAAAATGTATTCTTCCTTAAGATTATTTATAAATACATCTGAATGTTAATATTTATTTCTTTTTATCATAATAAAATTTAATAAGCTTTAGCTATGTCTCATTTCCTACTTTCTATATTATTTATTTACTATAATTTTTAAAACTGGAATTTCCTATGAATGCCTATTGTACTGATGAGTTTTGAGAACTAATAAATTTTCTTATAGATAACGACATATTTTTTTATTTAGAGTTTGATCCTCTACTATGTAATTTGATATGAAGAAAACATATTTTAGATTTTAAATCTCTTATTTTGTCTTATTTTTGTTTTATATATATTCTAAGTAAAGCTATTTATTATTGCATATTTCTTATTTATTTAGCATTCTTTTTATCTTATTCCTTTAGTTATCTAAAAAGATGATTATTTTATTTTTATAAATTTTATATCATTAGTTTTTATTATTCTTTTGTATCAATTATAAGATCGTCTTATCCATTTGATTTTAATGAATTTGTTATGAAATTATAATAATCTGTCATCAGGTCAAATTATTTTTATAGCTATTTCATATCTTTTTGAAGAAAATGCTTCATATCTTTGATCTTCTACTCAGTCCTAGCTTTTTATTTAAGCATAGCTAAACTTATTTTGATTGGCATATCATATGGATTATTATATGAAATAAATTTCAATTCATCTCTATGAACTCTTAATGCTTATAATTAACTAGTCTTTCGTTAAAGAGCTAATAACATCTATTATTTTATTTTTTAATGAGGTGCACCTCTTGGCACATATTTTTCAGCTACTTGATTAAAATATATGCTATCGTTATATTTAAATGTATCTGCATCGGAAATCGAATATCCCTTAATATATGATGTCATTTTTTAAGATGTTGAGTATAATGACGTTCTTCCTTGATTTTATATTGATAATCTATTATGGTTATTTTGTATCTTTTTTTTAATTTTTTTTTATGTCAGTTATTATCTTGGATACGCAAGGTTATTATTATGAATTTATTCATATTACAATGTTCCATCTTTATCCGAAGACGATGAGTCTAATTTGCGTTTCATGAATATAAAAAATTATAAAATAATAATGATAGAAAACTTAATCTTGTTTAGATTAATAGAATAATAAATAATCTTAATATACATATATATTTTTTTAATTTATTATTTATTTTTGGTTCTTAATATGAGAATCAATGGAAATTATTATTTATTCATGTTGTTATTTATATTTTTATACAACTCATGTCAATCCACTAAAAAATGCAAACTGATTATCTCTGGGTTAGACACGCTCCAGTTGAGGAAGGTGTCAAAGTCAGGTATATAAACATATAGTTAGAAACCATGGTTATCATTTTATGTACGATCGTGCTCCTAATAGTCTTTAAAGACTTGAAATGACATACAGGTAGTTTGATTATTATTCAGATCCATGGGCAAACAATACGATTGGGAATTATAAAAATTCAGATTGGGAAAGAAAAGTATCGATAAAGGTAACAAAAAAAGAGGATTCAAAAATTTATTCAGATTTTTAAAGAATCCTATTGGCTATACTGCTTACAAAACTCATAGATGGATGTACCCTACACCAAAATTATTGACTTATGGTGCCTTATTCTTCAGTGCTTGCGTTCTCTTTTATTGGAATAAAATATCTAATGATTATGCTGAAGTTGATAAAGTTCTAATGCTTTATGGAAAGAACGTTGAAGGAACTAGTGGAAGAATGAAAGGATATCATGATAGAAAACCTTTCCATAACCCTAACGTTATCGAAGCTCAAATGAGAACTCACTTCTTCCCAGAACTTGTAACATTAAATCCAACATGGAAACAAAACATTCGTAAACAACTTCAATTAACAAATAGCTATAACGTTGCCTTTTGATGGCTTTATAAAATAAATATTTAGATTTATAAAAATCAAAATGGTGAATAAGTATCTATAAATACATTACTTCCAACTTTGAGTTGGGGACGATATATTGTATAATCTCTGAATTCTATAGATCCTATTTTTTATGTTACTTATGATTGATTTTTCATCAAATGATTAAGAGTTTTTCTTATTTCAAATCCTTTGCTTTATTTTTGTCTTTGTTTCATATTTGAAGAACTATTTATGAAAGAACTATAATAATTGTTTTAATTTATATTACTATCAAAAGGTTGTTTTTTGCTACTTGAAATGTTTAAATGTTGTAAATCATTACTCTTTTTTAATAATCTAACAGGTGTATTGTCTTTTTTAAATTAACTTGAATGAACTGACATGCATTAAGGATTATCATAACTCTATCTCCTACTATATTATATATTAAATACTTATTTTTTATTAAATTAGAAGATCTTGATGAATTTACTTAATCACCTAATATTGGATTATAGAAATCATTATTTCTTGGCCATCTTAGATTGTCTTCTATTTATTGACTGTATGAATATCTATGCCTGTAAACAGTAGGCATTTTTTATCTAGGTTTAATCGGTGATAGGTTATTATTTCGATGTAACTATGTATTTTTTTTATATACTTTTGAAGGAAGATAAGAAAAATTAATTGGATTTGTATTCATAAAATTGTCTATAATAAAATTAATTGAAATTTATGAAATTAAAATTTAAATATAATTTCAGAGTTCTTTAAGAACTCCTTGATCCCCTACTTCTACACTTGGAAACTATTAACTTTGTGCAGGTCTATCGTTCTAAAATCCAGCATCTGAACTTCTCTACATCCAAATTAGATCTTTTTTATGGATATTTTATCGACTTTGAAATATAAGATCTCGATAACAACCTGTTTTGTTTATTTTCTAAATAGATTCTAATTTACTCTAATTAATTTTTATAGATTTTATATGGACCAATAACCTGAAGTTAACTATTAAAATAATGGGACACAGTTAACACGAAAGGCTTATCTCATAATACTAACTTGTTTCGATCTTGAAGGACTTGCTGTTACTGCATTTACTTTGTTTCCTAAAGCATATACAGCAACAAAATCCCATTATTAAATAGAGCCCATTACTAAAACACTATCATAAAATTCTCTTGTTCCTAAATAAATAAGTTTTTTATTGTAAAAATTATAATAATCTTGTGGTACATAAGTAAATGGAATTCGCTGAATAAAAATTTAATTACAAGTGCTTGCATATTAAGAGCTACATTGAAACCTTGTTAATAAGATACATTAGGACTATAATTGACAAGTCTTTTTCCTCCATTCATATAATATTAATTGGCAGAACCATATCCGGCAGTAAATATTCTTATATTTTATGTTCTTCCGAATGTATCTCCACCTAATCTTTATGAATTCGAGTAATCAAAATCTGTATATTTTCCATTCTTTATCCATTCCTATATAATATCAAAAATACAGTATTTCCAACAAATTAATGAGGGAAGAGAACTACTCCATCAGCTTTTATTCTTACTTAATCTGATACTCTTACAGTTACAGATTCATAATATTTAAGTTTATCATTAATATTTGTTGGAGGTTTATTGCTTTTAGCGTCAGCTATAGCCCTTTTCTTGATATTTTTATGACTAAATTTATTAGAAAACAAAAGTTAATCTCTAATTTTTATGTAAAAGTCAACTCCTTTGGAAGTAAATTATTTAGCTATAGTTTTTTAAAGATCAGGACCTATTATTTCTGAAACCATTGAATTTTCTTGTTAATCTATAACACTAATTTTTATCTCAGGAAATTATTTGTTCAAGGCTTGGACAAACTATAAGCTTTCTAATGAATAACCAACAACTAATAATTTTTTTATAGGATTTTTATTCAAAAAAGTAAGTAGTCTTGTATGTTGTTCCTTTGATCGAAATGGACAAAACACATTTTCTGGTAAATCAACTCTTATATCACCTTCTTAAGCTACACTTATTGATTAATAAGGTTTTATTTTTTGTGATACTCCTGTTGCTACCAATAAAGCATCAAATTATTGCTTAGTACTATCTATAAATGTTACATATGGATAAAATTGCTAAATATAAATAAATTTACTTTATTGATTATTCTATAAGGTTATTAATTTAAAACAAAATCAATACCATACTTTTCATACCATTCTTTTTTGTAATATTATAATTTTTTGTATATTTTTTAATCTAATTCTTTTTTAATGAAATTGTCAATATCAATCAAATTTATATCTGATTTACTTTATTTGGAATTTTTATTTTTTGATTATTTAGATTTAGAATTATCTTTACTTTTTTAATCATTTAAATGAAGATTTATTATAGATTTATGAAGATATTATTTTTTATAAGGCTATAAATGTCCTTCTTTAACTACTGTTATTTAACCTTAATATCCAAATTGTCGTAGTCCATTTATACAACCGATAGTAGCAGCATCATCACCACCTAATATAACAACTTTACGAAGGTCTTAAATATCTCTTTATGCATAATTTGGAGAAACTGATTTAGGAATGGCTGATGGATACATAAGTACTACTTTACCATTTATTTATTGTGCTGAAAATATAGTTAAATTGTTTAAAGCAGGACCATGCTCTATACTTCCTGATTTTATATCGAAAATTGAGCCATCATGAGGACTAAATAATTTATCATTTATTATCAATGCATTTTATAAGCTTTGTTATTAATTATTTTAATCATCAAAAGGCTATTTATGAGGACTTACACCAGAAATAGCAAATAATTTTCCTTTTACTCGTAATATCATGATTTTTCTATCTTTACCTTAAAAATCTTTAACTAATACTAATTTTCTTCCACCTTATGGTAATTGTTTACTTTAACAAACTTATACTGTTCTTAATTATTTTATATATTGTTAAAGATCGATCATATTTTTTTACATTTCTTATTAATTTACATCTTTATCTTAACTCTGCTAAACTATTATTTAATTCAACTTAATATTGTGTTTATAAATTGAATATGCCAATATTGATGCACAAGTAAGGAGTGCTTTTGGTCGAAATACTCTATTTGTTATTGGTTTAATAAATCTACGAAACATGAAGATATTAATGCAAAATTATAATTAAATAAGGTATAAATTTATAATATAATAATGCGTATTTTTGATCAGAAAAATCATAATTATTACTTTTTTTTTTAATTTTTCTTTAGATCTAAAATATTGAAAGATATTCAATTAAATAATATTTTAAAAAATCCAAAAATCTTAATAATTTAATAAAAATAAATAGACTTTAGCCAAAAATATTCTATAAAAATTTATATTTTTTGATATTTATCTATTTAAACTATATATTGCATCATTTTTCTTCAAGCTTGAACTTATTAATAACGAGGTATTAAATTTATCATTTTTTTGACAGATTATTCCATACGAGTCAAATTACTGAAAAACAACTATACGATACCAAATTTAATCAACAATTATGAACATCCATATAGTTGAACAGTGACTAATATAACTAACCAAGATGGGAACATATATGCTATACGTACCAACAATCCAATAAAAACTATCACTATGATTTCTAAATTAATTTATTATTACGTTTTATAGTTTAACCTTTTAAATATTCATTAAAAACTGTATTGATATCAAAATTTATTGCTTAACCTTATTATGTTGATTATTTTTAAGAATTTATTTTAATTTTAAAGATTAAAATGAATATAACTGTTACGGCTAAGAAAGAGCTGAAATTTGGCATGATGAAATATAATAGAAGGGGACTATTTAGTGTTATTAATCGTCTTATTAAAGGTGCAAACTATTTGATATTTTACATCAAGTAAATCGATTATATTTTTATAAAATCCAAATAATATTACTTAAATATTGGAGTTATTTATTATCTTAAAATAATTTAATAGTTAAAGAATAAAAATGCATTATTGATTATGAAAAGTATCAACTCATTATCATCTTCTTCCTTGTTGTAAAATTTTAGTTGCATTTCGATTAATTTATAAAATTTTAGCATCAATTTGTTTCATCTTCTAAGGATAATCATTTTACTTATTATTTATTGTAGAGGCTCTCTTTTTGTTTCCACTGCTCAAAGAATTCAAAATTTTGATATGTTAATTTCCTTTCTTTGGTTATTTTTTCTCAGTAGGATCGTTAAGTCCTACAACTATCATTGAAATATTATCAGTTGATCCTCGCTCCATTGATTAGAGAAGTAATTTTTATGAACATTTATTATACCATTTTTCACTATATCCATCATTATCGAGAATATTCTTCATTAATTCTACAACTTCAATATTTTAAAATTTATCCCAAAGACCATCAGAAGCAATAACTATGAGATCATGTTCATCGATTTAAAAGCTTGCAATTTCAGGTTCATTTATAACAATATTTTATTTAGCTGATTTAGCTTCGAAATCACCAAAAGTTCTAGTAGTAGCTAAACGTCCAGGAAATACTCTAAGTGGTCCAGTAATTGTATCATAAAAGCCATCGGACATTTAAGTAACTGCAGTTGTTTGATAAATTTTTCCTCCAGCTTAGATAATTCTTTTCTGTTCATCTGGATTAGAAGGCTTATGATCATTTGTAATCTTAAAGCATTTTGTACATTGTTAACTAACAAGTATTGCTCTAGAATCTCCTAAATTTGCTGTATAACAAATGTTATTATAAATAAAAAGAACTAAAGCACAGCTGCCACTATTATCGCCTTTCTTTTTCCATTAATTATCAGCATCAATGAATGCTTTTCTCAATGCGTTAGGAATATCTTTTTTCCAGTCTAATTTAAAAAAGTATTCATGAAGCTTTTACTTAAGAAATTGTGAACATTTAGCTCCACCATGACCATCATATATGCTAAACCATTTTGAGTTTTATTATAAATAGATAGTTATTTTATCTTCATTATGTTGACGATAAAGACCTTCATGCGTGATAGTAGAATATCCTTATAAATGAGGGAACAAATTTCCTCCAATAGCCTCCGGTATTTAAGGTATTTTCTTGCTAGGTTTTTTAGCAGGTTGCTTTTTCTTGCATTATTGACTTGCGTGATTAAGAAGTGGGCCTTTGAGAGCTTTGGCTATGAAGTAAGTATTTATCCCATTTTCATTAACACATGTTGTCGAAAGAATTTATTCAAAATTTTCGCAAGGATTTCCTGGTTCGATGAATTCTTTTTTAGGTTGTGTTTTAGCTTGAGTTTCTGGTTTAAGAATTGATATGTTTTCTGAACTTTTAACTCTTAATATATGTAAAGTTACTTTTTAATTTGTGCCATAGATTTAGGGTCGTTTTGAGCATTAGTGTAATAATTTTGCAAAGGATTCATATGATTTTTAAGATAGTCTTGTTGTTTAAAGTTCATAATATTAATTACAGTTAAATATTAATTTTTAAATCTATTAAAATTATAGTATTTAATCTAACTTGAAATATAAATAGCTAAATAAACTAAACATAATATCATATATGAAATATAAGTAACATATCATTTATGATAATATAATAGATATTTATTTATAAAATAAATAATTTTCTAAAAAAAATAT
>Ga0169931_10013502_pt1 | contig 11145 bp, 11 predicted proteins | sample Kivu_15m_20L_FD_129675 | JGI IMG/M metagenome (GOLD analysis project Ga0169931, IMG submission 129675) | Freshwater microbial communities from Lake Kivu, Western Province, Rwanda to study Microbial Dark Matter (Phase II) - Kivu_15m_20L... | ecosystem: Environmental > Aquatic > Freshwater > Lake... | reverse complement strand
TTTTAATGACTGCCGGAACTTTCAGCGCTGTCAGGGCATCATCGAAAATCTGCACCAACTCCACTTCATTGAGCAGGCTGTCACTTCCTACTACATCCGCATCGCATTGATAAAACTCACGGTACCGGCCCTTTTGTGGACGATCTGCCCGCCAGACAGGCTGTATTTGATAGCGTTTGAAAGGAAAGGCAATGGTGTGTTGATTCATGACCACATAACGCGCAAACGGCACAGTCAAATCATACCTCAAGGCCTTTTCGGCGATTGCCTTCGACACAACATTCAATTGGCGTTGAGCCAGCGCCTCGTCAGGAAGCGACTTCAGGAAGTCACCACTATCCAGAATTCGAAAGATGAGCTTGTCACCTTCGTCGCCATACTTTCCGGTGAGCGTTTCCACGTTCTCCATACTTGGTGTTTCGAGCGGCATGTAGCCATAGCGCTGAAACACGGAACGAATCGTATTGAAAATGTAGTTGCGACGGACCATCACTTCGGGTGAAAAGTCGCGGGTACCTTTAGGAATAGACGGCTGAGACATAGTTTGAACTTGGTGCGAAGGTAAAAGAGGGAGCCTGCAGAAAAAACGTGAAATTATGCACCGAATACAAGCACCCTGTAATCATCACTTGCGCTCACAATATGCAGCCCTGAAGACAATAGGCGATTAACCGAATGCTTGTGTCCTGCGGCGGCGAAACCTACTCTGCGCTGAGGATCAAAGGTTGCCGAATCCCACCATTTAATGGTTTTGTCGCGACTGCACGAAACAAACTGTTGAGTAGCGGCATGATAGACTACGTCGTAAATTGTTGATTGATGGGCCGCAAGAGAGAGTACTTGTTTGAAATTATCGAGTGATGAATGACAGCGGATGAATGCGTCCTTTCCACCGCTGATAATAACAGGTTTTGACGGATGCCAGGCAACAGCTGTAGCCCCTTCTGCATGAGCATTTAAGATATGGGTCGTATGATATGATTCTGCATCCAGAATGTGAACAGGCCCCGAACTATCAGCCACAGCAAGCAGACTGCAATCCTTATTTATCGCTAATCGACGAAGTTTACCATCCGACAATGGAATCGACCGGATGACTTCCATCGACGACAAATCCAAGACCGTCAATACCCCGCTGCCACCTGCGGCAAGGAGCCGGCCTCTCGCTGCATCTAACTTCAAGTCAAAAATACCGTTGCCATCCAAACTCCAGGCATGCGTTTCCTTCTTCGATTGCACATCAACAACATGCAGCTTTCCATTGCTGCACCCCATAAATAGTAATTGCGCTGATTCGAAAAAAAACAAGGAATAGATAGGTGCTTCTGTGCGCACCGAAAATGGAAGTTGATTTCCTGATCTCCCATCCCAAAGTGCAACAATTCGATCGCCCCCACCGGTGAAAATCTGATTTGGATTGATTCCTTGCGCAATTGCATACACAGGAGCCTTGTGAGGCCCGAGTTGCAATGGCGATTGGAAATTAGACAAGGTGAAATGCTTTTGATGACGTTTCAAAGATAGCGAGAACAAGAATGAAGAAACGGCAAATCAGTCTTCCGCAACAAGCAATCAATGAGGGCGTCGTTTATGACGAAAAGGCCTCTTACCCGGTTGTTTGGGTGGCTCCTTTGGAAATTCCGGTGCGGGGCCTAGAGCAGCAGGTAATGGAAGGACATCAATCGATTTTTCAATCAACTTTTCGATGCGACGAAATCCTCTTACATCTTCCGGCGATACCAGGGTGAGTGCCTCTCCGCTTCGCTGAGCACGTGCTGTTCGTCCAATGCGATGCACGTAATCTTCCGCATCGCGAGGCACATCGAAGTTGACGACCATATCTATCCCATCCACATCAATACCGCGGCTAATCACATCCGTAGCCACCAGCACGTTAATCTGTTTATTTCGAAAGCGACGCATTACCTCTTCGCGTTGTTCCTGTTCCAAGTCACTTGAAATGCGATCGGCTTGAACACCGGCTTGCACCAACTTTCGATGCAAAGCGCTAACCGCATGTTTTCGGGAGCAGAAAACAATGATGCATTGATCCTTTCGGGACTCATCCTTCAGTATATGAATCATGAGCGCCAGCTTCTGACTATCATGAACCATGTAGACTCCTTGCTTTACTTTTTCAGCAGGCTTAGAAATGGCAATGCTCACTTGTTCGGGCTCACGCATGAAGGTCTTGGCGAGCTGGGCTATTCCCGAGGGCATGGTGGCCGAGAACATAAGGGTTTGCCGATTTTCGTTTACCCCGCGAATAATTCGGAATAAATCGGGTTGAAAACCCATATCCAGCATTCTATCAGCCTCATCCAGGATTAGAAATCTCAAACGAGAGAAATCTACGTGCCCCACGTTCATGTGTGAAATGAGCCTTCCGGGAGTTGCGATAATGATATCTACTCCGTTGACAATAGCCATTTTCTCTTGATAGAAATCCTGGCCATCGCCTCCACCATAAATGGCCACAGAGGAAGTTCCCGTGAAATAGGAGTATGCTTCCACAGCCTGATCAATTTGCAGTGCGAGTTCACGCGTAGGCACGATAATGAGTGCTTGCGTTCCACCATGATCAGGTTTATCCATGATCATATTTAGAATCGGCAAAACGAAGGCTGCTGTTTTGCCGGTTCCGGTTTGCGCTATTCCTATGAGATCCTTGCCGGCGAGGATAACAGGGATACTCTTTTCTTGAATGGGCGTAGCATTCGTATAGTTCATCGAGAGGATTCCCTCGAGGAGCTGACCATGCAAATTGAGTTCAGTAAATTCCAAAAGTGGGGTTGTTGTTGAGCTTAAAAAGGAAGATCATCTTCCATTTCAGCAGCTGTCGGAGGCATCGGAGGAGGCATCGGAGGGCCGGATTGATTAGAAGCTTCTGCTCCCTGACCTTCAATTTTCCATGAAACCAAACTGTTGTAATACTTGCCTTGATACTCGCGACCGCGGATGTCGAAGAACACCTTAATACGATCGCCTTGGTTGTAGGCAGTAATAAGACTTCCCTTTTCCTTGAGCAATTCAAACTGAATATCTTGAGGGTATTGCTCCTCCGTGGTAATTACAAATTCACGCTTGGTAAAACCGCTGGCAAACGTTTGCTCATCGCGGATTAATTTCACTTTTCCGATGATTTCCATGGTTCAATAATGTGGCGCGAAAGTACGACTCATTATGCGCAATCGAATGGAGTTAATCAACAAATGATCGCAAGTTTTGCCGCAAATTCGCCGAATAAAATTTCAGCTATGAAAATTGGAGTTATCGGTTCAGGAGCCATGGGCAGTGGCATTGCACAAGTGGCCGCGCAAGCCGGCCACGAAGTTGTTGTCGTTGATCAACAACAAGCAGCTTTGGATCGCGCTGAAACTTCCTTGAAAGGAATACTGGCTAAGCTGGCCGAAAAGGGGAAGTTGACCGCAGATGAATCGGCTGCTATTGCTAACCGAATCACCTTTCACCAGTCCATCGACTCACTGAAATATTCTGAGTTAGTCATAGAAGCGATTGTCGAGAATTCGGAGGTTAAGAAGTCGGTGTTTCAAACGCTGGAAACCGTGGTCAGTGCAAGCTGTATAATTGCTACCAATACGTCATCACTTTCGGTGACTGCTATCGCTGCAGCGTGCGCCAACCCCCGACGATTCATTGGCATACATTTTTTTAATCCTGCGCCTCTGATGCCGCTGGTGGAAATCATTCCAGCTTTGCAGACGGACGAGCCATTAGCTGAAACTTGCTCATCGCTCATGCGAAGCTGGGGTAAGATTCCTGTCATTTGCAAGGATACACCGGGCTTCATCGTGAACCGCGTCGCCCGCCCCTATTACAGCGAGGCACTGCGCATTGTAGACGAAGGTTTGGCTGATATGGCAACCGTTGATCAAGCCATGCGAAATCTCGGTTTTCGCATGGGGCCATTCGAACTGATGGATATGATTGGACACGATGTTAACTACACGGTCACAGAGAGTGTTTTCACAGCCATGTATTTTGATCCGCGTTATCGCCCAAGCATCACCCAAAAGAAACTTGTAGAAGCCGGCTGGTTGGGCAAGAAGAGCGGACGCGGATTTTACAGCTATGCCGAGGGTGAAAGCCAGCCGATACCCTCAGCCGACAGTGCGCTTTTAACCCGCATTGGAACGCGGATATTGGCGATGCTCATCAACGAAGCATATGACACGGTTTATTACGGAGTAGCTTCAGCTGAAAGCGTTGACCTGGCCATGACTAAGGGCGTGAATTACCCGAAAGGACTCATCGCTTGGGGCAAAGAGTTGGGCATTGACAACGTGCGCAATACGATGCGCGAACTCTATACGACTTATAACGAAGACCGCTATCGCATCAGTCAAGGTCTTTAATTTTATCTCTTATGAAAAAGAAAATTATCGTTCTCGGTGCCGGCCTTGTTGGTTCGGCGATTGCCGAAGACTTGAATAAAAAACATGACGTAACATCCCTTGACCCCTCGCAAGAACGCCTTGATTTTATGGCCACCAAAGGAGTGCGCACCCAAAAGGGCGATGCAACCGATGCAGGAGAGCTCACTCGGATTCTTTCAGATTTCGACTTAGTGATTGGCGCTGTGCCCGGATTCATGGGCTATCGCGTTTGCGAAACCGTGATAAAAGCAGGTAAAAACATGGTCGACATTTCCTTTTTCCCGGAAGATCCTTTTGGACTGGAGGAACTGGCCAAGAGTAAAGGTGTTACCATCGTCACCGATTGCGGAGTTGCACCGGGCATGGGAAATATTATACTCGGGTATCACGACAAGCAAATGGAGGTGAAGCGCTACGAGTGTTTAGTGGGTGGACTTCCGGTGGTGCGTGAATGGCCCTGGGAATACAAAGCCGTCTTTTCCCCTATTGATGTGATCGAGGAATATACTCGTCCGGCCCGCTACGTACAAAACAGCCAGGAGGTTGTTCGTGAAGCATTGAGCGAAGCTGAACTTATCGAGTTTCCGGGACTAGGTACACTTGAAAGCTGGAATAGTGATGGACTGAGGTCCTTAATCAGAACCATGGCACACATTCCGGATATGATTGAGAAAACACTTCGATATCCGGGGTGTATTGAATACCTCAAAGTACTTCGCGCTGCGGGTTTCTTCTCATATGAACCCGTAGATATAAATGGCACGGCTGTTCGTCCGATTGACGTAACTGCAAAACTGCTTTTTCCGCAATGGAAGCTAAAACCCGGTGAAGAAGACTTTACCATTATGCGAATCATAATTGATGGTAAAGAAGGCGGTAAACCTGTGCGTCATACCTATCATTTACTCGATCGGTTTAACCGCGACACACAAACCATTAGCATGGCTCGCACAACCGGCTATACCTGCAATGCGGTTGCCGAACTGGTTCTAAACGGTATGTTCAGTCGGCCAGGAATTAATCCGCCGGAATATGTTGGACAACACCCCGGATGCTTTGATTATGTGTACAAATATCTTAGCCAACGTGGGGTGAATTATTCTGTTGAAACTGCTCATATTTCGATAACATGACAACAAAGGAAGTGCTCGCTCAATTAGAAAAAATGGGCAGTCCGAGTATCAAAAAGGTATACAAGAACCATGGTGCTGTGGAGCCCTTTTTCGGTGTGAAAGTCGGTGACATGAAAACCATTGTGAAGCAGGTGAAACAAAATCACGAGTTGGCAATGGAACTTTACAACACCGGGAATTCAGATGCCATGTACCTGGCAGGTCTTATTTCAGCTCCGAAAGAGATGAGCAAAAAAGATTTGCAGCATTGGATAAAGAATGCTCGGTGGTATATGCACAGCGAAAACTCTGTTCCATGGACCGCCGCAGAAAGCAACTATGCCCGCGAGCTCGCCATGGAGTGGATTGCCTCCGACAAAGAACTTGAAGCTACGGCCGGTTGGTCAACATATGCATCCTATATGCAAATTACCCCGAATGGTTCACTCGATGTGAAGGAAATTGAATCGTTGTTGAAACACATTGAAAAAGGCATTGCCAAAGCACCAAATAGAGTGCGTTATGCAATGAATGCATTTCTTATTATGACCGGAAGTCAATTGGAGGTATTGAACAAATTAGCCTTGCAAATTGCCGCTAAAATCGGCAAGGTGGAAGTAGATATGGGTGGCACTTCGTGCGCCGTTCCTGATGCCATTAGCTATATTGAAAAAACAGTAGCCAAAAGCGGGTTTGGAAAGAAGAAGAAAACAGCGAAATGCTAAATAGCCCGCTAGAAAGGCTTTAGTAACTTTGACGCACAAAAGAACTTACGATTAAATGATACAACGCAAACAGACATTATTTCTGGCAGCATCTGTAGTGCTGTTTCTCACCACGTTTGGATTTCCATTCGGTATGATTGGAACGAACGCGCTACACAATTACAAAGTCATGAGTGCTGATGGAACAGCGGTTGAGGGCATTTCGACGTACTACTTCTCTATTCCACTCGCTATAGCATCGCTGATTTCAGGATATGCCATTTTCCTGTATAATAATCGCCAGCGACAAATGGCGGTTGTTCGCGTAACATTCATTTTTTACGCTGCTTCGTTTGCGCTGATGAGCATGTATATTCTGGACGCTGTGAAGGTTATTGCTGACAGTGAATTCTCGCTTGGAATTTCGTTCTTTCTGCCGTTTGCCTCTTTCTTTTGCAACCTCATTGCTATGCGCGGCATAAAGAAAGATGAGCAGCTTATCAAATCACTTGACCGTTTGCGTTGAGAAACCTACTTTTCATATTTACTCTTTTCATTCTTCATGCGTGTTCGCCGCGCGTCAAGACCACTGTTATTCGCGAACAGGCGGAAAACCTGAGAATATCGCTCATGCGAACGGAAAGTGAAGTTTATGGAGATTTTCATGTGCTTCGAACTTTCCATAGCGACCTCTTTCAATCCATCAATAGAAACGACGCAGCCCCCTACCCTGCGCTAGACACCTTGTTTGACATGCTTTTTATGGAGGCAAATGCAGCAGTGGGAGTGCGTGTGAACTACGATACTGTGTACTGGCAACTGAGGCAATTAACAGACAACAAAATCAAGGTTATTGTCCAGGAACCTTTCAAGTCATTGCAACAAAGATTTCAAACACTTCCCGATTCGCTCCTCTCATTTCAGCAAGCCCATCGCGACCGATATTTCACTTTGAGGAAAACCTATCAAGACAGTTGCTTTTCGCATGGAATTGTGCGTTATACACCTCAAGACTACGCCGCCATTTTGGATGAAAAACTCACTCAATGGCAAGACTCTCTCGAGGAATGCGGGCGAATTGTGGCGCGCTGTAAAGTCGATTTAAAGCAGCGTTTCCCGTCGCAAAAAGGAACCGATTTTTTTGCGGCATACGCCCCGGTATCCCAACTGGAAGTCATGGTGAAGAATTTTGAATCCATTCTGAATCAATTGCAAAATTCCATCTCGCGATTCGAAGAGGGGAATAACCAGGATTTTGTTTACTTCGGACCTTATATACGTAAGCGACTCGAGGTAGCCGCCAATGATGATTTGCTTGGGCAACTCACCCTGCAGATGCGCGATTGTCGCAAACAGTCTCAAACGTACTTCAATCAATACTAGCGATTTCCGTAGGGGCCTCCTCCTCTATCTCTTCCCAGTCAAGCAAATCATTCCATTCCTTTTCTGTGTCTGCATGAATATGATATTCGGCTTGCTTGAAGAAGTATTTTCTCATCGACTGAATATCGGCCGGTGACTTTGAAACAAGCCAAAGGCGGTCACTCCATTCCATAGCCCCCTGATTGGAATGGCGTAATACGAAATCCTGAATCCAGTATTTGAGCGTTTCGACTGTTTTCAAAATGGTGTGCTCGGGCCGTGTTGCAACCAGGAAATGAATATGATCGGGCATAACGCATAACTCGACGCATGTCAAGCCTTTGTATCTTAGGACAGTTTTAATAAACTGGCAGATATCGGCATCCAAGGAGGCGTCGAATGGTCTTTCACCGTGAGCCACAAACAAGACCATGTGGTAGTAGACTCTAATCATGCGAAGAGTTTTAGCACAAAGTTGAACGACATTCATGTTGACAGTTATTATTCATATTCCTGAATGGAATATTCCAACCGCAGAGTTCCCCTATCTATTGGAAGAATAGAATGAATTGGGTCAGGAATAACTACTCAGGCGTTTCATCCAACGTGTTGCTAAAACCACCATTATCGTGAAGGCAATCATGATGTACCACAGAGCTGAATAACCGAGTTGATTCATCACATTGGTTGCGAGAAGCGGCGTAAATATGTGGGAAGCCGACCATGCCATTACATACAGTGAGGCATATTGACCTCGATTCGCTTTACCGGAACGGTTATTCATAAATGTATTGGTGAAAGGCATGACAAGCATTTCCGAGAAAGAGACTAAAATGATGATGAATAGAAACCATACAAAACCGTGCAGGAACAGAATCAGAACATAGCTGAGCATGAGAAGCAAGGCTCCGATAATTATCCACTTGTACAAGGTTCCTTTGCGCTCAATTTTGTAGACCAATACGAGTTCAATCGCTGCAACGAGCAATCCGTTCAACGCCAGAATAGCGCCAATTTGCCCCTCTGAGAATCCCTCATGATTCTTATAGTAAATAGACATTGTACTAAACAATTGGAAAAAAGCCATCGCGTAAATGGTGACCATAGGTAAGAACACCAAATAGGCCTTATCACGCCAGGGTGAACGCGAAGGCGCAGGTTCTTCATCTTGAGTGTTCACAGAATTCTCGGTTAGTGGCAACGAGTCTTTTCCCAGAAAGAAATAGACAAAGACAGAAGCCATTAAACAGGTGGCACCATCGGTCCAGAAGAGCCATTTATAATCGATTGCCGCCAGCAATCCGCCGATGGCAGGGCCTATCGAGAAACCAAGGTTGATGGCAAGTCGGTAAAGAGACACCGATCGGGTGTAATTCTCCGGTGTGCTGTAGTGCGAAATGGCAACCATACCGGCGGGACGGAATCCATCCCCGAAGGCACTGAGCAGAAACAACACAACACACAGTGAGACGAAATCTGTTGTTTGAGAAGCTACAACAAACAGGATACAGCCTCCGAGCAGGCTTGCTACCATCACCGGATGGTGGCCTATTTTATCCGTTAATTTTCCTCCAGCGTATACACCAACCAAAGCACCGATACCATAGCAAGCCATGACAGTTCCCACTTGAGAAAAGTCAAGAAGCAGCTCGTCTTTTAGGTATACAGCCATGAAAAAGACAACCATCGAACCGCTTCGATTGATGAATTGAGCCAGTGCAAGCAGCCAAATCGATTGGGATAAACCACCAAAGGCTTCGCGAAAATTTTGGACAATAGCAGAAGGCATCGTGGCGAAGGTAGCAACAGACCAAGGTAAATAGTATTCAGCTATAACGGGCTTCTAAGCACCCCACGTCAATGCATAATTGTAACGCGAAACACCATTCCGTCAGCAACTACCGTGTAGATGCCCGAGGGCAGAGAGGCAGAAGAAATATTGACCTTCTCGGTAAACGTCCACTCGTTCCAAATTACGTTTCCCGTCATATCAATGAGTGTCGTATGATGCGATCCGGCTACAGCGAAGTTTACCGCTACGTTGTCTGAAGCAGGGTTTGGAAATACCTCAACTGAATTGGACGATGCCTCGGGTATTTGGTTGACAAGTGCGTTGCAGTCATCACCTGACAGGTAACCGTTAGCCAAGTCGAATAAGTCTTTCTCGACAGTATAGAACGCTGAACCCGACGAAGTACTGTAGCCTGCGCCACAACCATTCATGAGAACAACAAGACCGATACCGCGTTCTGCATCGAAATATGCATCGCTCACAAGACCATAAGCTTCTCCCGGGTGACCGACCATCACTGTACTTGCCTCCAGAATTTGATCCTGATTGTTGGTATTGGTGCTGCGGTGCAATCCTAAGCCCCAGCTTCTGAACAAACCGTAATAGTTATTTCCATTGCTACCGTTGAATGTCCATTCTTCAGCCTGCATAGCCTCAACCGAGGCCGGTGAGAGAATGCTTATGCCGTCAACATTTCCTGCGTTGAGAAAGACGCGAAAGATGGTTGCAAGATCGGTAGCGGAAATGCGCAAGCCACCTTGCGGGGCAAAGCGCAAAGCGTTGGTTCCTGGGGCATATGTATCCAGGTAATCTTCATTGGGAATTCCATCTTGAAAATCGTCTACTTGAATGATCCATTGACCATTTTGCTTGCGATAGAGCGCACCCAAATCTTCAATGTTTTCCAGATCAGCAATTCGAAATGACGCGTCAATTCCCAACGGATCGAAGATGCGTTGTTTGCAGAGCGCGTCGAAGCGCACGTTGCTTACAGCTTCGATAACGGTTCCTAGTATACCGAAGTTGAGATTGGAGTAATTGAAATAACTACCTGGTGAAGTGTTATTGAATATGGCAGAAGAATATTCCGTACCATTTGAAGAGATTAGTTCTGCCAGTGAAGGCGCATTGGCAGCTGAATAGGTTTGGCTTAGGAAGCTATCGTAATTGCCGCCATCGATAATGGTAGAGCTGTGGCTTAGCAGCATTCGAGGGGTGATGGGAGTATTGGGGTAATATGGATTGCGAACGGTATAGCCCAACCAGATGGATATATCATCGTCGAGCGAGCACAATCCATCATCAACCAGCTGCATGAAAGCCATCGCCGTTATGGTTTTTGAAATACTCGCGATTCTGAACTTTGTGGTTGGTTGCACGGAAAGACCGGCTTCGAAGTGAGCCGATCCAAAATTGGCTGCCAGCAGCACACTGTCGGCGCAGAAGAGTGCAATAGCGCCCCCTGCCAGGTCGTATTCGTCTTGAATTTCGCCCAGCTCCTGCGCCAAATTCTGAGAGCTTGGTTCCGAGGTCATGCATACCAAAGCACACGCGAGCAAAATGCATTTCTTGATAATCATACTCAAATATCGCTATATAACAACAATTCCCGAGCGATTCGCTCAATGAATTGTTCGAGGCCCACATCCTTTTTTCTGCGTCGTAAATACCTTACAATCTGCCCTCGCTCCTTTGCGCAAAACAAAGAACAATGGCTATCATGAATCTATCCCTCTTACATGCGCCAAAGGCCACGCCGGCCTATTGCGCATCACAAC
>Ga0169931_10013501_pt1 | contig 11146 bp, 7 predicted proteins | sample Kivu_15m_20L_FD_129675 | JGI IMG/M metagenome (GOLD analysis project Ga0169931, IMG submission 129675) | Freshwater microbial communities from Lake Kivu, Western Province, Rwanda to study Microbial Dark Matter (Phase II) - Kivu_15m_20L... | ecosystem: Environmental > Aquatic > Freshwater > Lake ... | reverse complement strand
TTCTGGCGGTGCGCCTCGAGGAACAGGGTCGTGCCGACGTATGGCTCGATGCCGCGGTCGAACAGCGCCAGCGGCGCCACGGGCTTGAACACGTTGACGCCGTAGTGGCCGGCGGAGTGCGAGTTCTTCTCGCCCTGTTCGAGCCAGTTTTCGCGCTCCTGCGCCGTGGCGGCCGCGCGCTCGGCGCTCAAGCGCTCCGCTTGACGCCACGCGAGCAGACCGGACGTGACGAGCAGCGCCGCGATCACGAGGGCCGCGAGGCGAAAGCGTCCGTCGCGCCAGGCGTCGAGGAACTCCTTGCGTGCGATGTGCAGGATCATGCGCGCAACTTCTCGAGGTAGAGGGCTTCGAGGTCGGCGCCCGCGAGCTGCTTCTGCGTGAATTCCGCGGCGAGCTTTCCGCCGAGCAGGATGCCGACGTGCGTGGCGTCCTCGCGCGCGCGGAACAGGTCGTGCGTCGCCATCAGGATCGCGACGCCGTCCTTGGCGAGCCGGCGCAGCAGGCGCGAGAACTCGTGGCTCGCGGCCGGGTCGAGGCCCGACGTCGGCTCGTCGAGCAGCAACGCCTTGGCTTGCGTCGCGAGCGCAAGCGCGATGCCGACCTTTTGGCGCATGCCCTTGGAGTACGTGCCCACGCGCCGGTCCGCCGCGGCGCGCGGCAAGCCCGCGCCTTCGAGCAACTCGTACAGCTCCGCGCTCGAATGCGACTTGCCGCCCAGCGCGCTGAAATAGTCGAGGTTCTCGACGCCGCTGAAGCGCGGGTACAGCGCGACCTGCTCGGGGATGTACGCGAGCTTGCGCCGCGCGCCGACCGGATCGGCCGCGACGCTCACGCCGCACACCTTGGCTTCGCCGCCGTCGGGCGCGAGGAAACCCAGGAACATGTTGATCGTCGTGGTCTTGCCGGCGCCGTTGGGCCCGAGCAAGGCGTAGATCTCGCCGGGGCCGACGCGCAGACGCAGCGCGTCGACGGCGACGCGATCCTGGAAACGCTTGGTGAGCTGATGGGCTTCGAGCATGGCGGGACGAGGAGTTTAGTGGGTTGATTCGAAATTGCGCCGCATATCTCAGGCGCCTCGCCGCCCCCCGCGGCGTTGCTGCGGTTCGGCGACCTATTCAGGTCGCCTGGAATCCTCGCGCCTTGCGGGGAGCGCCGAACCACCTGACATCTGCAGCGGACTTTCGAATCAACCCACTAGCTTGCGGGCTGCTTGTGCGCACCGCGGACGCGGCCGAGATCGGCTGCAAACTCGACTCCAGCGCTGCACGTCGTCCGGTGGCCGAGCCGCACGTTGACCGGCGAGGTTGCAACCCCGCAGAGCGGGCGTCGATCGCCGCTCGGCGCACGAAAGTTCCAAGCTCTCCGGCGCTTTTCGCCGGCACCTCTCAGGCTCGTCCGCGCAGCGCCGGCGCCCGGTGCAGCCGCACGACGAGGGCGACGGTGTCCGCCGCGGAACCGACCAGTTCCAGCTCGTCGCCCCCACGCGCGTCGTCGATGCGCAGGCTGTCGCCGGCGGCGAGCACGAACGGCGTCTCCTCGCCCGTCACACGCGCGGTCGCCGCTCCGGCGAGCACGTGGACCAGCGCGTGCAACGCGTCGAGCGGCTCGCGTGAAGCACGCAGCGCCAACGGGACGGCTTCGAGCTCGGCGCGCAGTTCGCCGCGGCGCGTGAACACGTTGAAGTCGCGCACCGGGCCGTCGACGAGCTCGCCCTCGGTCGGCCAGGCGCCGTCGAAGCGATAGGGCTCGAGGCGCCGCAGCCGCGCGCGCGGCGCACTCGCGCCGTGGCTCACGACCAAGCCAGCGCCCGAGGTGACCAGCAGCAGGCGCTCGAAGCCTGGAAAGCTCGAGAACGCGCCGCTTTCGACCACCGCGGCCTTCGAGATGCGCGCCTCGAAGGCGCCGTCCGCGAAGTTCGCGCCGCGCGGCCAGATGGCGATCTGCTCCGTGACTCCGCGGCCGTTCTTCCACGGCGAGCGTTCGACGGCGGAGGCGGCGACGAACTCCGCTCGCCGTTGCTGAGCGCCTCTGGACGTCTCGCGAGTCACTGTGCTGGTCCCGGACGTGAAGCGACGATTACGGACACACGAGCACACGCAGAGCGTCGGTGAGCCCGATGTTGTTGGGCGCGCTGAACCCGCTGTCGCGCGACCAGTACTGGAAGTAGACCGGCGAACCGACGTTGAAGCCTGCGCTCGCCATCGCGGCGTCGCTGAGCGCGAATGCGTAGGTCCCCGTGCAGTCGACGCCGCTCGCCGAGCCGCCGGAGTCCTGCAACGGAGTGCGCACCGTGGGCGGCGCAACGCAGCGCGTGCCGCCGCCGAACGGGATCTCGGCGGGCGCGAAGGACCAGAGCAACATGCCCGGGCGCTGGTTGAGCACGTTGTTCGCGCGCAGCAGAAAATCGTCGGCGCCGCCCAGCGTGGCCGAACCGCTCGACGTGATCTGCGGCGTGCAACCGGCGCTGTTCAGCTTCGCCGTGCAGTAGTTGATTCCGCGGCAGTCGCACTCGTCGGGCACGCCGTTGAGGTCGCTGTCGGCGCTCGCGCCGCTCACGACGTCGCACACGTCGTCGAGCCCGTTGCCGTTGCAGTCGCGCGGCGCTTCGTAGTACACACGCAGCACGTTGGCGCCGGCCGCGATCGGGTTCGAGCCCTGCTCGCGGTAGAGATCCGAGAAGTACAGGCCGTCCGGACCGGCCTCGAGTCCGCACGCGGTCGCCTTGAGGAAGCCGGTGTAGCGCAGGAACGGAAGCGGGCCGGCGACGAGCGCTCCGCTGGAATTCAGCACCCACTCGGTGATGCGCTTGCCCTGCGAGTTCTGACCGGTCGCGTACGTCGGCCCGGACTCCGTCACGAAGGCGTGGCCCTGCGAACTGGCGGGGAATCCGCTTCCGCCGAAGCTCTGCAGCTGCACGAAGGCGAGGTTCACCGGCCCGGTCGGCGGGTTCCAGTTGTAGAGCGCGAAGTTCGCCATGCTCGCGTCGCTGCCGTCCCAGCCGTAGTTGCGTCCGCTGACGAGCTTGGCGAAACGATCGACGCTCGGCCCGTTCTCGACGAAGTACTGCGCGCCGTCGGCCGCGCGGTACTCGCCGCCGAACGGATTGCGCAAGCCGTAGGCGTACACGTAGTCACGCGAATTGATGCCGTCGGCCGCGTTGAAGAACGGATTGCTCGCGACGGGCGTGCCGTTCAGGTTCAGGCGCAGGATCTTGCCGCGGAACGAGTTGAGGTTCTGGCCCGTCGACGCGTCGAAACCGTCGCCCATGTGGCACAGCAGCGTTCCGTCGGGGAGCAACGTGAGGTTGGAGATCTGGTGCGACTGGCCCTGCGTCTCGCCGACCATGTCGAGGATCGTGGTCTGCGTCGCCGCGGTGCGGCCGCCGTCGTTGCTCGTGAAGCGCACGATCTTGGGGAAGTGGTTCGACGGATTGACCAGCGGCGCGTAGAGCATCGCCGCGAACAGATCGCCGGTTGCCGGATCGACGGCGAGCCCGGTGAGCCCCTGTTCGCCCGAACCCGGGAAGGCGCCCGTCGGACTGAAGTTGATCAATCCGCTCGCGTACGTGCTGACGACGCGGTTGCGCTGGATCACCTTGATCGAGCCGTAGAGCTCGCTGACGTACAGGAACGGCGAGGTCGGCGACGTGCCGGGATTGGGCGCGAAGACGAGGTTCACCGGCAGTTGGAAACCCGTGGCGACGACCTCGACCTTGAAGCCGTCCTGGCTCGCACGCCAGGCGGGCGACGGCGCGCGAGCGAGCGTCGTGAAGACGGGCGCGGTCTGCACAGCCGAGCCGGCGAAGCTCGCGCCGTCGGAGTTGATCCAGTACACGGCCTGCGCGCCCGCGGCGAGCGCGATCGTCGGCAGGTAGAGCGTGTGGGACTCGCAGTCGTGATCCACCACCGTGAAGTCGCTCGCTGGCAGCCCCAGCGCCGCGGACCCGGCTTGGAAGCGCACGCGCACCGCGTCGTGCATCGGAAGCGGAGGCTGGTCGAACACGAGGTTTTGAAGGCCGTTGTCTCCGCGCACTTCGAGGAGCGGCATGCCGACCGCATCCTCGATGAACATGCGCGCGGGCGTCGCGGCCGGCGAGAAGTAGATCGGCGTCTGCGAGCCAGCGATGCGCCACACCGGCAGCGGGCTGTGCGCGAGGTCGTCGAGTTCGAGCGGGAAAATCTGGGCTGCGTCACCGGTCGTGAAGTTGCGCTGCGCCCAGCCGCTCCAACTTGTCAATGCGTCGCCGCTGTCGTCGGAGTGGCGCACGCGGAGGACGTAGTTCGTGCTGGGGAACAACTCCGTGCGGCCGGCGTGCGAGCCTTCGAACTGCCCATCGCCAAAATGCGTGTGCAGGCGCTCGACGCCGCCGATGCACAGCGTCGACCACACACGTTGCGACGGCGCGACGGTCCAGATCTCCCAATCGGTGCAAAGGTGTTGGTCGCCGGGATTCGCGTCGCTGAAGGGCGCGCACTCCATGTGCACGTCGGCCGCGTTGAGGACCTGGCCCGCCTGCGCGGGCTCGGTGATCGTGGGCGTGGCCGGCGGCACGTTGCCGCTGCTCGTCACGGTCTCGTCGAAGTCCCAGTCGAGCACGTCGTGGCGTTCGGCGAGCCCGCCCGTCGCCGCGGTGAAGCCGACCCAGGCGCGGCCTTGATCGAGGGACAGCGTCGATGCGAGCGCGAGCGGCGTGCTGAGCACCGGTTGCGCGAGGTTGTCGACGAACACGCTCAGCACGCCGCCGGCGTAGCGAATGCGCGCGGTGTGCGGCGCGCCGTCGGTGAAGTTCGGCACAACGCTCGCCACGGCGATCGAGGCGGATTCGGACACGCTGTTCGCGCCGATCCCGAGCGTGTGCACGCTGATGTGCAAACTGGCCGGGTCGTTGACGTTCGCCACGGAACAGCTGGCGTTGGAGTAGGTGTCGAACTCGACCGCGAGGCTGTTCGCGAGGCCGTGGTAGCCCAGCTCACAACCCGTGCCCCCGAGCGCCGTCGCCGAAGTGTTCTGCACGAGAAACGCGAAACCATCAGCGCCGTTGACGCTCTCGAGCTGGAACTGGAACGTGGTCTCGAAGCCGTTCGCAACGGATTGCTTCGTCAGGTTCCACGCGGCGCCAGACTGGTTCCCGCTCGAGGGCGTGAGGCGCAGCACCGAACCGGCGCCCGCCGCGGCGCCCGCGAGACTCAAGCCGGCCGTGCTCGCGAAGTTGGCGTAGTTGAAGTCGGCGCGAGCGAGGGTCGCGAGCGCGAGGAACGAGGACGAGAGCAGGGCGTGGCGCATCTGTGCATTAGAACCGGGCGCGCCGAGGCGCGCTGACCCACAAATGCAGGTGTCGAGCTACAGTCGTTGCGCTCGCTGTTCCCGCATGACCGCCAACAACTCTCCCCCGCGCAACACCATGAAGTGGATGGCCGCAATCGCGTTCCTCACTGCAGTTCTCAACGCTCCCTCCCATGCACAGACCGGCGTGCTCGACCAGTCGAGCACGGCCTTTCCCACTGCACCGGTCCAGACCGCTGGGTTCAACGGGAGCGACGCCTTCCTCGTCTGGCAGCAGGAGGTGCAGGCTGGAGTTGCGGGCCAGTTGGAGGGCGTGCGTGTGTACCTCAACGGCAACATCGGCTCCTCGTTCAACTTGCGCATCCGCGTCGGAGCGGCGTGGAACAACTCGCAGATCCGGTTCCAGGCGCCGGTCACCAAGACCACGGGCGCGTTCCCCGAAGCGGTGTTCGTGAACTGCAGCACCGCCAACTTGCAGCTCACGCCGGGTGCGCTCTTCGTGATCGAGATCCAAGGCAACGGCTCCGGCGCCGGCTTCGTCGGTTCCTACGCGCCGTCGCCCGCGATTCCGGCCTACCCACGCGACCTGTTCCTGGGACCGAACGCCACTTCGTGCTTCGCGGACTGCCGTTGGCGCGCCGCGTTCGACACGTTCATGTTGACGACGCCGACGCCGACGAACTACTGCACGGCGGGCACGACGACGAACGGCTGCAACGCGACGATCAGCGCCAGCGCGCAACCGAGCGCTTCGCAGGCGAACCCCTGCACGCTCACCGTCGCGAACGTCGAAGGCCAGAAGCAGGGCCTGGTGTTCTACGGCCTCGACAACTCCGGCTTCACGCCGCTGCCCTGGGCGACGACGAGCACGAGCTTCTTCTGTGTGAAGTCGCCGACGCAGCGCACGTTCCCGCAGACTTCGGGCGGCCTGGCGAACCAGTGCAACGGCGTGCTCAACGTCGAGCTCAACAACTTCTTCGGCGCGTTCCCCAGCGCGCTCGGCCTGCCGTTCGCAACCGGCGACAAGCTCTACGCACAGGCTTGGTTCCGCGACCCGCCGGCCCCGCGCACGACGAACTTGTCGAACGCGATCGAGCTGACGATGAAGCCCTGAGCCGGGCGCTCAAGCGTGCGTGAGCCGCAGCACCAATTCGGCTTGCTGCGGCCAACGCGCGAGCAACTCCGCGCGCGGCGTCAGCTCGAAGCGGCTGAACTCGAAGCACGGCGCGCACACGTTGGCGCCGAACGCGAACGGCTCTCCGACGGGCAGTTCCGCCGCTTGCAGCCAACCACGCGGCACGCTGAGCACTGGACGCTCGCCAGCAGCGAGATCGAGACCGAGCGCGTGCTCGCGGTGGACGCCGCCGGGGTCGATCACGTGCAGACGCAGGCTCCCGCGCTGCGCGAGCCACAACTCTTCGCTGTCGAGCACGCGGTGGAAGGCCGAGATCGCGCCGGGCTCGAACAACCAGTGCCCGCTGGTGCGGTGCGCGTCGCGGTGCGTCTCGACGAACTTGGGACCTTCGGGATGGTCGTACCACGCATAAGCAGCGCGCAGCGCGGCAAGTTCGCGCTCGGCCTGCGCCGCGGCCTCGAGCAACTCGCGCGGAGCGACGTGGCCACCGGCGCCTTCGCTCAAGGAGAACGTGCGCCGCAGCGCCGCCATCGGCAGCGGCGCGTACACGTGCGGAAAGCCCTCGTTTCCGCCGGGCGGCGCCTCGACGCGCAGCGTCCCGACTCCGCGCGGATCGAGCTCGAGCACGACCAGCGGCCCCGCGCCGCGGAAGTAGCGCTCGAGCACGCCGGCGAGCTGGCCGCGGAAACAGCAGTGCACAAACCCCTGGGCCTTCAGCGAATCCGGCGCGTGAACTCCCGCGCGCTGCGCTAGTTCGAACTCTGCCGGAGTGGTGACGTGGTAGATGCGAGGCGCCATGGCGCGCGCATCGTAGTGACTGACGCCGCGCGCGTGATCACGCGGCGTCGGGGCTTCACGAGAAGGCGCTACGCGTCGGTCAGGCTTGCCGATCGAGCGACCAGGCCCGCTTGATCAAGGCTGCACAAGGAAGCGCAGCGCGTTGGTCAAGCTCGTCGTCGAAGGGCTCTGCGGATCGCGCGACCAGTATTGGCAGTACACCTCGGCGCCGAGGCTGAGCGCGGCGTCGACGCCCGACTGGATGCGCGCGTTGAAGTCGAGCGAGAACGTGCCCGTGCAGTCCGAGCCGCTCGTCGAACCGCCCGAGCTCTGCACCGGCGTGCGCGTCGTCGGCGCGGCGACGCACAGCGTGCCGCCTTGGAACGGCGAACTCTCGGGAGCGAAGCCGTAGAAGAGCAGCCCCTGCTTCTGGTTCACGATGTTCACCGCGTTGACGCTGAACACGGTCGGGCTCGAGAGGCTCGGCACGCCGCTGCGCGTAACGCCCGGGATGCAGCCCAAGCTGTTCGTCTTGCCCGTGCAATACGTCACCGGCGAACTGGGATACAAGCTGGCGCCCTTGACCACGCCGCCGTTGGTCACGACTGCGTCGCAGCTGCTGCCTGCGGCGTAAAAATCGCGCACGCCGTCGCCGTTGAGATCGCCGCTCAGGACGAGCACACCGGTGCTGCTCACGCTGTCGCCGAGCGCTTCGTCGGCGTCTCCCTGCAGGAATCCGACGCGCTCGAGTGTGGCCCCCGAGAACACGTACACCGCGCCGTTGTTCGCGCCGAAGAGCAGTGGCTCGTAACCCGGAGCGCCGACCAGAAGATCCGGCAGGCCGTCTCCGCTCACGTCTCGCGTCCACGCGACCGCCTGACCGAAAGCGCTGCCCGCCTTGGTTCCGTTCCACTGCGCGATCTCTTCGTAGAGCGAGTTCTGTCCGAACATCTCCGCGCCCGAGAGAAGCACGGCGCGCCCGGCGTCGACACCGCCGACATCGCTACCCGGCGCTCCGATGAGCACATCCGCCAGCCCATCGCTGTTGAAGTCGGACAACCCGGCGAGCGACCAGCCCCACAGGTCGCCGATCGACCCGTAGTACGAACCCTCGAGCGACAGATCGATTCCGTCGTACACGCGCACGGCGCCGCGGCTGTTCTCGCCTGCGAAGGCGGCGAACGGCGCACCGGCGACGATGTCTCCAAAGGAATCGCCACTCAGGTTCACGAGAGCCAGCACGCTGTAGCCGAGCTGCTCGCCCGTGGTGATGCCCTTCACTTCAGCGATCTTCCAGGGGGCCGCCGTGAGCGCCGCGCCACCGGACACCTTGTAGACAGCGCCGACGTTGGCGCCGTTGCCGTCGCGCAGCGGCGCACCCACGGCGACATCCTCCTTGCCATCGAGGTTGAGCTCGCCCGCGCCGTCGAGCGCCCAGCCGAACCGGTCGCCCGCTGCTTCGCCATTGATCTTGCGGAGCAGCGTCGGCGCGCTCGCCGAACCGCGCAGGAAGAACACCGCGCCTGCATTCGCGCCGCCGGCGTCGTCGAAGGGCGCGCCGACGACGATCTCGCGCAAGCCATCGTTGTCGAGGTCGGCGATGGACGTCACCGCGTGTCCGAAGCTGGCGTCCGCGCTCGCATTCGCCGCGCCGGGTGAGTACGTCCACAGGAGGATCGAACCGCCCTGCCCGCCCAAGTAGCGACCCGACACACACACGAGCTGGCCGCGGCCGCCATCGCCCCCCGGTCGCCCGACGAGCAGGTCGGGGTAACCGTCGCCGTTCAGATCGTCGACGCCTTCGAGGGAAGTCCCCGCGCGCGAGTTGCTCGGGCCGAAGTAGCTCTGGAGCTCGGACTGTGCAGTCGCGCTGGAGGCCGCGAGCGAGGTGCTGGCGAGGGCGAGGAACGTGACGCGGGCGAGGGCGAAGCTCATGGGAGATGCGATCAGGTGGTCGAAGGGGCTGCGGCGCAAGTGGCGCCGCTGGGAATCGAATCCACGGCCGAACTCGCGCGTTACAGGCCCGCTCCGCCGAAGCGGCAGGGGCGCGCCGCCGCCCTGCCAGCGCGGCAGGCCGCCGGCGCCGCAACCTGCGCGGAAAGCGGCTCGCGCGGTGTTCAGCGCAGGATCCAGCTCCTTCCGCGCGCCGCGGCGCCGGATGTGCTTGGCGGCGGGCCCACCGCGCCCCGGAGTGCCCGCACGATGACCCGCTTGCTCGCCAAAGCCGCCGCCCTTCTTCCGTTCTTGTTCGCGGCGGCCAGCGCGGCCCCGGCGAGTTCCTCGGCGACCCGCGCGCCGCTCGCTGCGCCGGGCCGGCGCGACGCGGCCTCGCCCGAAACGCTCGCGCCCGCTGCGCCGCAGGCCCCGCGCGAGTTCGGCCCCTACCGCGTGCTGCGCAAGTTGGGCTCGGGCGGCATGGGCACGGTCTACCTCGCCGAATCGCAGTCTCCGGTGCGCCGGCGCGTGGCGCTGAAGACCGTCGGCGAGGGCCTGTTCGCGCCGAGCCTGATGCGCCAGTTCGCCGTCGAGCAACAGGCGCTCGCGCTCGCCGAACATCCCGGCGTCGCGCGGCTCTACGAGTGCGGCGCGGACGAACACGGCCGCCCGTGGCTGGCGATGGAATGGGTCGATGGCGAGCCGCTGCTCGCCTACTGCGAACGCCGCGAACTCGCGCTCGACGAACGGCTCGAGTTGTTCGTGCAACTCGCGCGCTCGGTGGAGCACCTGCACTCGCGCGGTGTGCTGCACGGCGATCTCAAGCCCGACAACGTGCTCGTCACCGAGCGCGACGGAGCGCCCCGCGCGGTGCTGATCGATTTGGGCCTCGCCCGCTTGCGCGGAGCAGCTTTCGAACCCGCGAATCCCGACGACACCGAACTGGTGATGGGAACTCCGGCCTTTATGGCGCCGGAGCACTTTGCATTCGGCGGCCCGCAACTCGACGAGCGCGCGGACGTGTTCTCGCTCGGCGTCGTGCTGCGCCAAATCCTCGGCCTGCAACGCGCGGACTCTGGCGAAGTCGGCGCTCACTGGCTGCAGCCGCAGGCGCCGCGAGTCGTGCAGAACGAGTCTGCGACAGTGCATTTCGGCCAGCGACACTCGCGATGGCTGAGGCGCTTGCGAAGTGGGCTCGAGGCGGCGGTCGTGCGCGCCACCGCGCTGGCGCGGGAGCAACGCACCTCGTCCGCGGGTGAATTGGCGCGCCAAGTCGAGGGCGCGATCTCGCGAGAGAAGCAGCGCGCCGAGAAGCTCGCCAACTGGGCCCGAATCGGGCTGGGATCGGCGCTGGGGGCGGCCTTGGCCGCGGTGGCGAGCGCGGCGCTGGCCTGAGCGCCCGGGCTTTACCGCAGCTTGTTCCGCGGGCGCGGAATCGGTCGAGAGCTCGTCGCAGCAAGGCTGGGCGCCGAGCGCGCGTGGCGTAGCATTTGTGGGACGAAGCCGATTCATTCTCAGGAGCGGCGCTTCGCCGCACGGGACTCGCAGCTTCGTCAAGGCGTTCCCAACCACAGGCATTCCCTGGCTGTCTCGCATTCGCGCGTCCGTAGCCACGACGCCCGCGCTCGCAATTCTTGCCTTCGCACTCGGCGCCGCGCCCGCGGCGCACGCGCAAGTCACCTACAAACCCGGCTTCGACGGGGCCAATCCGCCGAGCGCCGAATACATGCGGCGCGTCAACGAACTGCTGCCGCCGCAGCCGGAGTTCTTCCTCGCGCCGCGCTGGCCGGGAGTCGCCGGCTCGCCCAAGGTCGTGACGTGGAGCTTCATTCCCGACGGCGTCAATATCCCGACCGTGCTCGGCGAAAACGCCGGCGTGTCGAGTTTGTTCGCGCGCATGGACTCGCTGTACGCGGGCCAAGGCGGGCGCGCGACGTGGGTCAGCCGCATCCAGTCGTGCTTCGACCGTTGGGAAGAACTCAGCGGCATCGACTTCGTGCGCATCCAGGCGCCGGG
>Ga0169931_10013500_pt1 | contig 11147 bp, 10 predicted proteins | sample Kivu_15m_20L_FD_129675 | JGI IMG/M metagenome (GOLD analysis project Ga0169931, IMG submission 129675) | Freshwater microbial communities from Lake Kivu, Western Province, Rwanda to study Microbial Dark Matter (Phase II) - Kivu_15m_20L... | ecosystem: Environmental > Aquatic > Freshwater > Lake... | reverse complement strand
TAGCTCTTCCTTGGGAATCCTATCGACCGGGCGCGGCGGAACTGTATTCTGGTATATAAATGACTGATATTATTGAATAAAATAACGCCCATTCCAAGCGTCTGGGGAGGGTAAGGCTGAAGGAAAATCAGGGGCTTCGCCACCCGTCAGACAAGTCCGGGCTCGATCACACGCTCTTCACAACGGCCTTGATTCGGCGCACGCCTCTGGAGCTCGCCTCTTCCTTCTGGATCTTGAACTGACCAAGTTCGCTCGTGTTGCGAACATGCGGCCCGCCACAAACCTCAGTAGAAAAATCGCCCATGAAGTAGACGTTGATCCTGCTGCCGTACTTGTCCTCGAAAAGTCCAATGGCGCCGCGCGCTTTGGCTTCATCGAGCGTCATGTCCTCGATGCGAATGTCGAGTTTGCGACGAATCGCATCATTGACGAGATCTTCCACCGCTTTGACTTGCTCAGGTGTCATCTTGTCCGGATGCGAGAAGTCGAATCGAAGGCGCTCAGGAGTAATGTTGCTGCCCTTTTGCTCCACGTGCGTTCCAAGCACGCGACGCAGTGCCTCGTGCAAGAGGTGAGTTGCTGTGTGCAACTTCGTGCTCTCTTCAGAGTGGTCGGCAAGACCACCCTTGAACAGCTTCTCGCCGGCCGCGCGTGATTTCTCCTGGTGAACTTCGTAGGCCTTCTGATAGGCCGGCAAATCAACCGTGAGTCCACGTTCGCTGCCGATCTCCTGCGTGAGTTCAACGGGGAATCCAAAGGTCTCAAACATATGGAATGCAAGATCACCGGAAACGACCTTCTGGTCGGGCGTGAGCCTTGCGAGTTCCTTCTCGAAGTACTTCATGCCCTGTCCGAGAGCCTTGCCGAACTTGTCTTCTTCTTCGCGGATCGCTGCGCAAATGGCAGTGCGTTTGCTCGCAAGCTCTGGATACTGATTCTGATAGACCGCCACAAAGCGATCGACGATGGCATCGATGTATTGGATCTCGAGGTTGACCTTTCCTGCGAGTCTGAATGCTCGTCTGAGCAGTCGGCGGACGATGTAGCCAGCTCCGACGTTCGCCGGGAGAACACCGTCACTGATGGCAAACATCCCAGTTTGCAGGTGATCGGCTACGATGCGCCGTTCCCGCTCGTTCAGGCCGGCGGCCATATTGCCGAGATAGCGCATCACATCCCGGTACACGTCCGATTCATAGACGCTCGATGCACCGCTCAGGATCGACGAAATACGCAGAAGACCGGCGCCGAAGTCGACATTCGGTAGTGCGAGTTTCTTGAAGCTGCCGTCTTTTTGCTTGTCGAACTGCATGAACACGTTGTTGCAGATCTCGACGTAGCGACCGCAGTCACACGCGGGCGAGCAGTTTGGAAGATTCTTTTTGCACGTCGCGCTCGTGATGAAGAATGTTTCGGAGTCTGGTCCACATGGTCCGCTGGCGCCAACCGGTCCCCAGAAATTGTCCTTCTTTCCGAGACGAAAGATACGTTCGTCTGGGAAACCAAGGGAGCGCCAGATCGCCACGGACTCTTCGTCAGCGGGGATATCGGCATCTCCAGCAAACACGGTGACTGCCAGTTGATCTTTTTTGAACGGGAGAACCGTCGTCAGAAATTCCAGCGTCCAGGTCAGAGCTTCGCGCTTGAAATAATCGCCCAAGCTCCAGTTGCCGAGCATTTCAAAAAAAGTGCAGTGCCAGTTGTCGCCGACTTCCTCGATATCCTGCGTGCGAATGCACTTCTGTGCATTGACGAGGCGTTTCCCCAGAGCATGAGGTTGGCCCATGAGATAGGGGACCAGCGGGTGCATCCCAGCCGTCGTGAAAAGAACCGTCGGGTCGTTCTCTGGGAGAACCGACGCCGACGGGATCACGTGATGGGATTTGGCGCTGTAGAATTCGAGGTATTTTTTGCGAAGTTCGGCGGTAGCAATCTGCATCTAGCGGCCTCGAATCACTCGACCTTCAGAAGTTCCACATCAAACAGCAGCGTTGCGTTGGGCGGGATGACGCCGCCCACACCGCGATCGCCGTAACCCAGGTTCGGTGGAATCGTGAGCTTACGCTTTCCACCAACCTTCATTCCCTTAACGCCCTGATCCCAGCCGGCGATGACTTGTCCGGTGCCGAGGTTGAACGTGAACGGTGCATTGCGATCGAGTGAACTGTCGAACTTCTGGCCGTTTTCGAGCGTTCCCGTGTAGTGCACGGTCACGCGCTTGCCTTCGACGGCCTCGTCGCCCGATCCAGCGGTGACGTCTTCGATTTTCAATTCGCCAGCCGGCGCGGTTCCGGGTTGCTGCGCATCGACGCCTGCTTGTGAGGCAGCGTCAGTACCTGCCGTCGTGCCTTGTTGAGCGTCTTTCGCCGTAGTCGCGTCCTTGGAACACTTTGTACAGCCAGCCAGATGGAATGCGGAGAGGACAGCAACAAGCGACAGCAGAACTTTCTTCATTTTCAGGATACTCCTTGTACGGCATAAGGCACGGGCGAGGTTCACGCCGAATCACAACTCTTCAGATCGCTGGAGTCAGCGGTCAGGATTCGAGTGCAACGACGATCGCTCAACAAGTTTCAAGGTGTTCAATATGCAAGAGATTCATGGTCATTGCAACGGTCCGATGATTGTTCTTCACGGTGGGGCAGGCTGTCAGGACGACAAGGGAGATGCCCACGTTACAGCGACAAATGCACTCTCCGAAATCGCTGCCGCGGGAATGCGCGCGCTCAAGTCAGGCGCAGCACCCATCGACGTCGTTGTCCAATGCCTCCAGGGTATGGAGCGCAACGAGTTTTTCAATTCGGGGATTGGCGCAAGCCTCCAGGCCGATGCACAGGCTCGGGTGACCGCGGCACTGATGGATGGTTCAAGGCAGTCGTTTTCCGGGGTAATTTCGGCGCAGTACATCACCCACCCATCGCTTCTGGCGCGGCACCTGCAGACCAGCGACTCTCGAGTGATTACCAATCCCGGGGCTGAGCTCCTCGCCAGAAAACTTGGGATCCCCGTGGAAACGCAGGCGACTCCGCATCGCATCCGTCGCTGGGTCGAGGATATCGAGTCTGGAAAGAAGGGCTACTGCGACACGGTCGGGTGTGTGCTTCGCACGGCCGATGGGCAATTGTTCGCCGGGACGAGCACGGGCGGCCGCGGGTTCGAGTTTCCAGGTCGCGTCAGCGACGCCGCAACCGTGGCTGGAACCTACGCCTCATCGTTTGCTGCAATCAGTGCCACCGGCACGGGCGAACAGATCGTGGATGACGCTCTTTGTGCCCGGATGGAAACGCGCTGTCGCGACGGTGCGACATTGCACGATGCCTCGCATCGTTGCTTCACCGAGGCTAATGCGCGACAGCACGGCTACGGGTGGATTGCGTTGTCGCCGAAGACTGAGTTTGTCGTCGCCCACACGACGCCAAACATGACGTGGACCGTGGTCGGAATGGATGGCGTTGTTCGCGCGTCCTGATCTACCGGGAGCGTTTCGGCTTGGAAGGCTTTGCGGCCGGCGTCTCGGATTTTTTCGAAACCGGCGCTGCGATCAACATGGCAGTATCGGCGACGGTTTTTTTGGGTCGGCTGACGACAAGTTTTGGCGCAGGTGTTCCCATCGTATAGATGAGAACCGGACGCGAGCTGCTCGCGCCGCGGCCCGCTGGGCTTCCCCCTTCGGCCGACGTCGTGACTCCATCACGCGCCCTAATCGCAGCCATCTTCTCTTCGTAGTCGTCATCCCAGAAATCGGGTTCTGATTCGGCACGTGAAGAGCCTGGGGTCGCGGAAATGCCAATGAGCAACGCGAACAACGTGCCTGCGATGATCCGGACCAATCTTTGGGAACCTGATCTGACCAACGGTGCAACCCCCCTCAATACCCTCGTGCTTCAGGGTATCGGGTCGGTCGCAGGGCCGTTTTACTTGAGGTCTTTGGTCACGTCCCGGGACATCCACTCGGCAAACCGTTGATAGTAGTTGGTGTTGTCGCCAGGTGCTTGCAGGAGGCGAGGGCTGGTCAGGTTGATTTCCGAGATCCATCCCCCGATCAGGTCGAACCCAACGACCGGGGCACCTTTGGCGGCGAGGTCGCCCGCGACGCGTTCGACGCGGGCGAGAACCTTTGGACCAGGTTCGTAAGGATGCAGGGTCGCGCCCGCTCGGGTGTTGGCGAGAAATTCCCCGGGCGCAGGCTTCTTGAGACACCAAGCCAGGGCCTTGCCGCCAAGCGCAAATGCGCGCACTTCCCCGTTCGCGATCTCTGGGTCAAACGCCTGCACAAGTCGAGGCGAGCGACCGCCGACCGTCTCCGCGTTGAGCTTTTGCAGAAGGCTTTCCCTCGAATCATCTCCGATCCGCAGTCGTCTGACGCCCCGACCGCCGAACAAAAGGAGCGGTTTCAGGATCGCATCGCCACCAACCGTTTCGACGATAAACGTCAACAGTTCCTCGGGGTCAGCGCTCACAAGGGCCGATCGACATTCGTCGGGATACATGAAAATCGCGAGCTTTTCGTTGAACGAACGCAGGGCGTGCGGAGCATTGTAGATCCGCGTCGATGCAGGCGCTCCGTCGAGAAGCCAGGTCGCCGCGACGTAATCGAGATCGTACGGCGGATCTTTGCGCATATGGATTGCGGCAAATTCACCCAGCTCCCGGGCACGCGGCGGTTGAATGCGCGGTTTTGTGGGCCCATCTGGAAAACTCGCGGTACTCGCGAGCGCGTATCCAGAGCCGAACGCGCGCGCAACGGATCCCCCGAGCGCTCCGCCAGTTGAGCGTCGAGCAAGCCGCGCGACGTCACAGAATGCGACCTCGTGACCGAGCTGCGTCAGTTCGAACGCCATGCGCAAGGATGAGTCCAAAGCCAGATTGAGCGATTCAATCGGGTCGATCACAAAGAGGTGTTTCTGGTTACCCTGGTTCATTCCGAATCAAGCCTCGTTACGTTAGCCAGACTGCCTTGAACCGGCGGCCGATGCTGGTAGAGTGTCGCGTAACTTGGACAACCCGTCATCCGATTTGCGGAGTGAGCCTCATGGATCTGCGAAAACTCGAGAGTTTGGACATCAAGGGCAAGAAGGTCTTTCTTCGGCTCGACCTCAACGTGCCGATCAAAAAGGGCGTAATTCAGGATGAGACGCGGATTCGCGAGGCGCTGCCGACCATTCGCCATATCCTCGCGCAAACGAACAAGCTCGCCGTCTGCAGTCATCTCGGTCGACCAAAGAACGGTGGCTCGCCCGATGATTCTCTTGAACTCGTAGGGCGCCGGTTGGCGGAACTCCTCGATCGAGAAGTCGTTTTCGTTGCCGACTACACAAAAGAACCGGTCATCCAGATCGTCAATCAGCTCATTCAGAATCAATTTGTTTTGCTTGAGAACTTGCGCTTTCACGCCGGCGAAGAAGGAAACGACTACGACTTCGCCAAAATCCTCGTCGACGGTTTTGATTTCTACGTCAACGACGCCTTTGGGACATCGCACCGTGCCCACGCATCAGTTGCGCGTGCGGCAGAGTTCTTTCCCCCGACAAATCGTGCTGCCGGCATCCTGATCCAGAAGGAAATGGATGCACTCGGCGGAATCCTTGCGCGTCCCGAAGCTCCATTCGTCGTGATCATGGGTGGTGCCAAGGTGTCCGACAAAATTTCGGTGATCCTGAATCTGTTGCAGAAGTGCAATCACCTGATCATCGGTGGTGCGATGGCCTACACGTTCCTCAAGTATCGCGGAGTAAACGTGGGTGCTTCGAAGGTGGAGACCGACAAGACCGACCTCGTCGAATCGATCTATCGCAATGCTGAAGCAAGACGAGTTGAGATTCACCTGCCAGTGGATCATGTATGCGGCAGCGAGTTTGCGGAGACGACGAAACCGGTCGTAACGGAAAACAATGCGATTCCCGCTGGGATGCTGGGTCTTGATATCGGGCCGAAATCCATCAAGCACTTTCAGAATCTCATTCGAGGCGCTCGCACCGTGCTGTGGAATGGCCCGATGGGCGTTTTTGAATGGAGTGGCTTTGCTTCAGGCACGATGGCCATCGCAAACGCAATGGCATCAGCTGGTGGAGCAAAGACGATTGTGGGCGGTGGCGATTCTGTGTCGGCAGTCAACAAAGCAGGTGTCGCCGACAAAATGTCGCACGTGTCGACCGGCGGTGGCGCGTCGCTAGAGTTTCTCGAAGGCAAGACACTGCCAGGTCTTAAGGTTTTGCGAGTCTGATCTTTCATTGAGAAAAGGTGCACGTCATGCGGCGGCGAATACTTGCGGGCAACTGGAAAATGAACAAGACCAACGCGGAACTCGCGGGCTGGTTTGGTGAATTCAAGAAGGAAGTTTCGGCCAACGCGAGTCGACCGAATTCACCTGAGATGATCTTCGCCGTTCCGTTCACTCTGCTTGCAAAAGCCCGCGAGGTGACGAACGGATCTGCGATTGAGATTGCCGCACAAAACGTCCACTTTGAGGCCAGCGGTGCCTTCACGGGCGAGATTTCGACTGCGATGCTCAAGGAAATCGGCGTGACGACGACGTTGATCGGTCACAGCGAACGACGTCAGTATTTCGGTGAGACAGATGCAACGGTTGCGAAGAAAATTTCGACAGCCCTCGCGGCTGGAATGAAAGTGATCGTTTGTATCGGTGAGACGCGCGAGGAGCGCGAGTCTGGCACCACGGAAAAGGTGGTTGCTCGACAATTGCGTTCGGCTCTTTCCGCCACCAAGGATTTTCGGAACTTCATCATTGCCTATGAGCCGGTCTGGGCGATTGGCACGGGTCTGTCGGCGACGTCAGCGCAGGCGGAAGAGGTGCATCGCTTCATCCGCGCTGAAATGCGCACCCATGCAGGTGCAGACGCAGCAGAATCGGTACGCATTCTTTATGGTGGTAGCGCGAGCCCAACCAACATCGACGAGTTGATGAAGCAACCCAACATCGACGGATGTCTTGTCGGTGGCGCGTCGCTCAAGACCGCAGATTTCGCCAGGATGGTTGCGGGCGCGTCTTTTTAGTTCGCCCGCTCTCGTCTGCTTCTTGCTCTGCTATCCGCACGGAGTGTTTGCGAGGGTCGCGTCCCAGCAAACCGTCGTGTTGTCTTCCTTGATCAGGCTTCCAGCCCTGGTTGTCCGATTCCAGTCGACGACGAATTTCTCCGCAGTCGAGGGATTCTTCTCTACCGTCATTTGCACGGTAGTCGGCGAAGCGGTGTAGTTCACGAAGCCATCAACGACCCAGTCTGACGACTCCTCAACCTTTTTTACGACAACCCGCATCGTCTTCTCGGTTTCGGCAGTGTAGTTCCAGTCGACAAGGCGATGCGGCGTGAGCGTGCTGGGCGTGGTTGGATCGTTGATGACCCACGTACCGGAGCTCGCGGTATCGGTCGCACCTGACAACCATACGAAATTGTCGCAGCAGCCGTTTGCATCAGCTGGGCTCTTCGTGACAGCGAAGCTCCACGATGCCGAAGCCTCACCCGTTCGCGTGCCACTCAGATTTGCCGTATAGGACGTGCCGCTGGCACTGAACTGGTAAGCCCAAATCCAAGATTTAGCTTCGGCGTTGAATGTCGGCGTTTGCGACAGCGCAGCGCGCACGGCGGCGGTTGGAACGGCAAGCTGTCCCGCGACTGAAAGACTCGTGGCGCCGACGATCAGGGATGCCAGCGAGTGATTGGTACCGAGTAGTTCAATGCGACCGTTATCCCAGGATGAATCATTCGACCCAAAACCAGAACTTGAGCCAAGCGTATTCACCTCGAGTGTCAGCGTGCCCGGCTGCGGGACCGTTGGCGGGAGCGTATTGTCAGCTTGCTGGTCTTCCGCTTTACCGCAGCCCGCGGCGAGGATTCCGAGCAGCAAAATCATTCGCAGGCGAAAGCAGAGCATGGTCGCGTCTCCTTTGTTTGCGGAGACTATATCAAACATCTATGCGACCCGAGATGCTGCAACCTTGTTCCGAGGCCATGCTACAGCAAACGCCTGGATGCGACGCGCAACAAGCTCGTCGATCTCTCCCGTCACGATCATCTGCACTTCGGTGTTGCGGCAGTTGGCGTTGCGTTTCTGCATTTGGGCGAGAAGATCTGCGACTCCGCCGCTCGGACGATAAATGATCAAATCCGGATTGAAAGCGTCGGCCTTGCTGACGAGCTCCGTTGCGTTCTCAGCGCCCACAACGGAAACGCTCATGCGCAGATGACACTCGATGACCTGACGGGTAGTGAAAGAGCGACAGTCGTTGTCCTCGATGATCAGGACGCGCTTTTTCATAAGACCCCCTTTGAAAATTCAACCTGGACCGGTTATCGATGCGCCTTGCTGTTTGTCTGGCCCCCTTCTTCAAAGCAAGTCCGAGGCCAAACGACGCCAATCGTAACTAGCTGATATTGCTGGTGACCGTTTAATTAATTCAAGGTTCTCCAGGACACGGTGCTAAGGACTCTCGGGCCTTACGCTCGCCGGCCAGAATCAGGTGTGCTGTTTAGGACACGTGATCGGCAGAACCAAAAAGGGATTCGCCATGGAAACAAAGCCAATAGAAACGGTTCACGTAGTGGGCGGCGGCCTCGCTGGTTCAGAAGCCGCATGGCAGGCGCTCCGCATGGGATGTCGTGTCGTGCTGCACGAAATGCGGCCACGTGTGATGACGCCCGCGCATCAGACCGGAAACCTCGCCGAACTCGTTTGCTCGAACTCCATGAAATCTGTGTCACCGGACTCAGCTCCCGGTCTTCTCAAGGAAGAAATGCTCGGGCTCGATTCGCTCGTCATTCAGTCGGCGTATGCCGCGCGCGTGCCCGCTGGGCAGGCTTTGGCTGTTGAGCGCGAGGTTTTTTCAAAAGCAGTGCTCGATGCTCTGTCTGCGTGTCCCGGTTTCGAGCGGCGGGACGCTGAGATTACGGCGCTGCCCAGCGAAGAAGAGCTCGTCGAATCCCGCTCGGCATACATCGTTGCATCGGGGCCCTTGACCTCTGCGCCGCTGGCCGCAGTGCTTGAAACGCTCAGCGGCGGGAAGGATCGGCTCTATTTTTACGATGCGATCGCTCCCGTACTGTTGGCCGAGTCCATCGACATGGATCACGCCTTTCGAGCAAGTCGCTACGAGGAGGGTGAGGGTGGTGACTATCTGAACCTTCCGCTCACCAAGGACGAATACGAGGCATTTATCGATGCGTGCTCAGCTGCAGAGAAGATGCCGCTGCACGAATTCGAAACGACAAAATACTTCGAGGCCTGTCTGCCGATTGAAGTGATGATCGAGCGCGGTCGTGAAACACTGCGTTTTGGCCCGATGAAACCAGTTGGGCTCACCGATCCACGCACCGGTCGTTGGCCGTGGGCGAACGTTCAGCTGCGACTCGAAAACAAGGAAGCCACGATGTACAGCATGGTCGGGTTCCAAACGAAGATGAAGTGGCCGGAGCAGAAACGCGTTTTCAGCATGATTCCCGCGCTGCGGAATGCAGAGTTTGTCCGATTTGGATCGGTGCACCGGAATACCTACATCAAATCCCCGGAAGTTCTGGCTCACGATCTGTCGTTTCGGAGCAATCGACGAGTGTTTCTCGCCGGGCAGCTGACGGGAGTCGAGGGCTACACGGAATCAGCAGCCATGGGGTTACTTGCTGGCCGAGCTGCAGTTGCGGCTTTGCGCGGGAATGAATTTGCAGAGCCGCCGCGCGCTTCGATCATTGGGGCGTTGCATCGATACGTGACGCAGGGCGGACTCGGTCCATTTCAACCGATGAATGCCAACCTTGGTCTTCTGCCGCCCGTCGAAAAACGTCGCGGGCAAAGCAAGGTCGAACGAAAGCAGCTGCAGTGTGGGAAATCTCGGGATGCGTTTCAGGCCTGGCGAGTTGCTGGTGCCGGTTCCGGGGTGGTTCCAACTGCGGGTTCAGCAACCCTGTAGGGCAGGTCGATTACTCTTCGTCGGTAGGCTTCTTCAGCTCGTGAGTCACCAGGTCGAGAAGCTGCGTCGAGACGCCGATGATGTCTTTTGGGCGGCAGCCTTCAGACTGAAGGTGCTTGAAGATCGAGGTAGCGAGCAGCTTCACGGCCTTGTCTGGCATGGCCGTAACCGGCGTCGAGGCTTTTGCACCAGAATCAGCGCGGCCTGCAGAAAAACTCGCCTTCATCAATCAACTCCTTCGAGCAAGGTCTTCACGACACGTCATTTGGTCGTGATCAAGTTCACATTTGAGTCGTCCGCACCGGACCTGCGGTCACGGCCGGGAATAAACGTAGAGGTTACAACAACCATGCCACGGGGTCATGAAGCAATGTGCGCGTGAACGATAACCCACGATCAAAATAGGGAAATCAGCTGTAATTTGTCGTTTCGACAGGTTAATCTCGTTGATCATGGACGCTTGGGTATTGGCTGGCTGTGGCTTGGCGACCACAGCCTTACAGGGCGCAGTGAGGCGAAGCCGACACAGCGTCCCGTTCACCGTTTATGATGGTTTCTTGTCGTTCAGTCTCCTGGAGCAGCAAACCCGTGTTTCCCTTTCTTCACTTGATTTTGGTGATCGTCCCGAAAAATCTCCTCAGCGCGGCGGTCGGCTGGCTTGCCCGGCTCGAGATGCCACGACCACTTCAGGCTTGGGCCAACGTCGTCTTTGCCAAGATCTTCGGTATCGATGCAGGTGCCAGTGCCGAGCCAATCGAGTCGTTCAAATCGATCGAGGATGTCTTCACCCGGAGACTTCGTTCCGGTATCCGCCCGGTTGTCGGAGCGCTCGTGTCTCCAGCCGACGGATTTCTTGCGCGGTCGGCGCCCATTGCTCAAGGACAGCTGCTGCAAGCCAAAGGAATCCACTATTCCGCAGCCGAGCTCGTGATGGGGGCTGATGGTTCGGCGCAGATTGCGAGCTTCAATGCAGGCCGCAATCCCGGGTGGTTTGTGACGGTATATCTTGCACCCCACAACTATCACCGCGTCCATCTTCCACTTTCTGGGACGCTTGAGTGCATTCGCTACATTCCTGGAAAATTGTGGCCAGTCAATCTTCCCTACGCCGAAAACTTTCCGCAGTTGTTTGTCGCCAACGAGCGTCTCGTCTTTGAGTTTCGCCGTGCGGAAGGTCTCTTTAGCGTGGTGATGGTCGGCGCTCTGAACGTTGGTCGAATGACAACTCATC
>Ga0169931_10013499_pt1 | contig 11147 bp, 5 predicted proteins | sample Kivu_15m_20L_FD_129675 | JGI IMG/M metagenome (GOLD analysis project Ga0169931, IMG submission 129675) | Freshwater microbial communities from Lake Kivu, Western Province, Rwanda to study Microbial Dark Matter (Phase II) - Kivu_15m_20L... | ecosystem: Environmental > Aquatic > Freshwater > Lake ... | reverse complement strand
TTCATCGAGGAACTCGCGCAGCTCGGGCTCGCCACCCTCGTCGTCGACGAGGCGCACTGCATCAGCCACTGGGGCCACGACTTCCGCCCCGAATACCGCCGCATCGGCGAGCTGCGCTCGCTGCTGCCCAGCGTGCCGATCCAAGCCTTCACGGCGACCGCGACGCCGCAGGTGCGCGCCGACATCGTGCGCCAGCTGGGCCTGCGCGCGCCCGAGGAGCTCGTCGGCAGTTTCGACCGCCCCAACCTCACCTACCGCTTTCTGCCGCGCGCCGACGAGGTCGAGCAGGTGCTCTCCGTCATCCGGCGCCATCCCGGCGAGGCGGGCATCGTGTACTGCCTGCGCCGCACGGACGTCGACTCGCTCGCGCCCGAGCTCGCGCGCGCCGGGATTCGCTGCCTCCCCTACCACGCGGGCCTGAGCGCGGCGACGCGCGAGCAGAATCAGTCGCGCTTCCTCGCCGAGGAAATCGAGGTGATCGTCGCCACGGTCGCCTTCGGCATGGGCATCGACCGGCCCGACGTGCGCTTCGTCGTGCACGCCGCGCTGCCCAAAGGCGTCGAGCAGTTCGCACAAGAAACGGGTCGCGCGGGACGCGATGGCAACCCGAGCGAGTGCGTGATGCTCTACAGCGGCGCCGACTACCACGGCTGGCGCAACCTGCAGGAACGCAGCCACTCGGACGCGCGCGCCGCGGGCGTCGAGATCGCGCCGGAGGAAGCGGAGCGCTCGCTCGCTCGGCTCTCCGAGATGTACGGCTTCGCGACCAGCGCGACGTGCCGCCATCGCTTCCTCGTGCAGCACTTCGGGCAGGAGTGGAGCAGCGGCGCGAACTGCGGCGCGTGCGACGTGTGTCTCGGCGAGCTGCGCGCGGTCAGCGACGCGCAGCGCGTCGCGCAGATGATCCTCTCGTGCGTGGTGCGCTGCGAGCAGCGCTACGGCGCAGGCCACGTCGCCGACGTGCTGCGCGGGGCCTCGACCGAGCGCATCCGCGCCGCGGGCCACGACCAACTCACGACCTTCGGCCTCTTGCACGAGCGCCACCCGCGCGAGATTCGCCACTGGATCGAGCAGCTCGTCGGCCTCGACCACCTGCGCGTCGCGGCCGGCCAGTATCCGACGCTCTCGCTCACGCGCTCCGGCGTCGAAGTGATGAAGGCACAGCGCGAGGTGCAGCTCTACGACCTGCCGGTGCCGCCGCGCACGCGTCGCGCCGCGCCCGCGCGCGTGGTGACGACGCGCCGCGGCAAGCTCACCTTCGAGCCCGAGGGCGCGAGCGCCGGCCGCAGCGCCGTGACGAGCGACGGCGCCGAGATCGAGCTCGCGGTCGACGCCACGCTGTTCGAGCGCCTGCGCAACCTGCGCCGCCGCCTCGCCCGCGAGCGCGGCGTCCCGCCTTACCTGATCTTCGGCGACCGCACTCTTCAGGAGCTCGCAGCCCTGCGCCCCACGACCCTCGACGAGCTGCGCGGCATCCGCGGCATCGGCCAAGCGAAGCTCGCCGACCTCGGCCCCGTGTTCGTGGCCGAGATCGCCGCCTACCGAGGCTGAGGGGGACTCCCGCGGCGGAAGGCTCGCCGAGAGCCCTCGGGGTGCGCGTGTCGAAACATGTCGCGACGCTCGCAGCGCGCGGCTTCGGGTTACGCTTGAGGACTGGCGCGCTAGTGAGGTTCGGCGCCAGTGAACTCGCGGCCCTCGGGCTGCGTCTCACGAAGGACGCTCCGCCCACGCCCCACCGGAGCCTTCGCTTGCACCGCAACGTCCCCGCTTCCGCGCTCCTGATCACGGCGCTTTTGGCGCTGCTGGCGTCGGCATGCTCGGACGGCAATGCACGCACTCCGACCATCGTCCTGATCAGCATCGACACACTGCGCGCCGAGCGCCTCGGCGTCTACGGCAACGAGCCGGACGTATCGCCCCACATCGACGCCCTCGCGCGAGACGCCGTGGTCTTCGAGCAGGCCTTGAGCGTCGCGCCGTGGACACTCCCCTCGCACGCGACGATGTTGACCGGCCTCGACGCAGTCGCGCACGGCGTCGAGTCCCCCGAGGATCGCATCCCGCCGCGCGCGGTGACGCTCGCGGAGCACTTCGCGTCGCACGGCTACCGCACCGCGGCTTGGACCGCGGGCGGCTTCGTGGGTCCGGGTTGGGGCCTGGAGGACGGCTTCGAGTCGTTCGACACGAACACGCCGTGGGTCACGGCGGACATGGGCTTCTCGCGCTACCTCGAGCGCGCGCTGGAGTGGATGCGTGCGCGCGGCGATGAGCCCTGGTTCGTATTCCTGCACAGCTTTGACGCGCACGGTCCCTACGACCAGTCGGATCCGGCGCTGCTCGCGCGCTTTCGCTCGCGTCAAGTCGGAGAGTCGCCGCGCGACTACGAGTTCTTCCGCGCCACGTACACGCGCTACGCGCGCAGCATGCGCTTCGATCAGTATCTGCAGCTCGACGCCGCCCTGAACGACTACGACAGCGGCGTGGCCGAGGCGGATCATGCCGTGGGCGCGATCGTGGCGGAACTCAAGCGCTCCGGCCGCTACGAGGAGGCGCTGATCGTCGTGCTCTCCGACCACGGCGAGGCGTTCTACGACCGCGGGCTGCGACTCGGTCACGGCATGCAGCTGTACGACTGCGTGCTGCGCGTGCCGCTCGTGGTCAAGCTGCCCCGCTCGGCGCAGGCTGGCACGCGCGTGAGTTCGCTGGTCGACCTCGTCGATGTGGCGCCGACCCTGCTCGACGTCGCGGGCCTGCCGCGCGACCCGCGCATGCAGGGCTCGAGCCTCGCGGCCATCGCGCGCGGCGAGCGCCGCTCCCGCAGCTACTCGCTCTCCGGCACGCACGCCACCGCCACGCACGCGTTGGTGTACGACGGCTACAAGTACATCGGCGACAGCGCGATTCCGCCCCAACATTCGGTGCGCATCCACATTCAGCCCGAGACGCCCCCGCTGCTGCAGCCCTATGTGCAGGGCGACGAGTTTCACACGTTGGACGAGCACGGCGCGGAAGTCGTGACGCGCTATCCGAACGCCGGCGACCCACTCGGATACTTCGAGGATCTCAACTTCCGCGAGTGTCTGTTCGAGCGCGCCAGCGATCCGGACGAGCGACGCAACCTCGCGCTGAGCAGACCACTCGAGCTCGAGCGGCTGCGCGCCGCCATGGCTTCGATCTACGCGGCCTCGCGCGACATCCACGAGCAGCTTGAGTCAGGAGTAGCGCAGCGCAAGCTCAACGACATCGAACTGCGGCAGTTGCGCGAGCTCGGCTACGCGGTTGGAAGCGAGCCCGACGAGGCACAGCGCAACGAACTCGACAGCCAGCTCGCCGAGGCGCGCGCCCATCCCCCGCTTCCGCCGCCTGGAAACGAACGACTCGTGGTCCTCGACCAGCGCGTGCATCGCATCCGCCTCCTCCGAGCCGCGAACGGTACGCTGTCGGCGATCGAGCTCGGGGAGCTCGAGGAGTGCGCCACGGGCGTGCTCGACTGGCTCGAGTCCACGGGGGACGGGCGCTGGGCGCTGCGCGCCCTGTGGCGCTTGGTCGAGATCGAGGCCCTCTCCCGCACGGCAGGCCACGAGCTCGACACCGCCGAGCTCCACCGCCGCTTGCGCCGCTTCGTGGCACCCTTCCTCCGCAAGGCAGCGCCCGCGGCCGCACCCGAGCAGCGCTGAGCCCGCCTGCGGGCTTTCCTCCGGGCCTTCCGGCGGCGACACTACGCGGCATGGGTGAGTACCAACTCGAGATCAACGGGGACGCGCAGCCAGTCTCCGCGCCGGACCACTGGACGCTGCTCGAGGTGCTGCGCTACCGCCTCGGGCTGACGGGCTCGAAGCAGGGCTGCGACAAGGGCGACTGCGGCGCGTGCACCGTGCTCGTCGACGGTCAGCCCGTGCTCGCTTGCCTGACGCTCGCGCGCGCGAGCGAAGGCCGCACCATCACGACGATCGAGGGCTTGATGCCCGCTCACCTGCGCGCCGGCGGCACGGGAGCCGATCCGCTGCAGCAGGCCTTCGACCGCTGCGGAGCACTGCAGTGCGGCTTTTGCCAGCCCGGCATGATCCTCTCCGCGCGCGCCCTGCTCGACCGCTGCCCGCAGCCGTCGCGCGAGGACATGCGCACCGCGCTCTCGGGCAACCTGTGCCGCTGCACGGGCTACACGCAGATCTTCGAGGCGATCGAATCCGCCGTGGCCGAGAAGCTCCACCTGCAACCCAAGCTGCGCGCTTGGGAAGCCCAGCGCGCCGCGCAGGAGCCGACGCGATGAGCGCCCGCGATCTCCACGGCCCGGGCGCGCCCTGGGGCCCGGCGGAACCCGGCTCCAAGTCGAACGTCGATTTCAAGGTCGTCGGCCGCGCGCACGCGAAGGTCGACGGACTCGCCAAGGCCACGGGCTCGGCGGTGTACGCCGACGACATCGTGCTGCCCGGCATGCTGCATGCGAAGACGCTGCGCAGCCCGCATGCGCATGCGAAGATCCGGCGCATCGATGTGTCGAAGGCGCGCGCGCTGAAAGGCGTGCACGCGGTGCTCACGGGCGAATCGATGCCGATCAAGTACGGCGTGATCCCGTGGACGCCCGACGAAAACGCGCTCGCGGTCGACAAGGTGCGCTTCATCGGCGACCCGGTCGCAGCCGTGGCGGCGATCGACGAAGACACGGCCAACGCTGCCCTCAAGCTGATCGAAGTCGAGTACGAGCTGCTGCACGCGTTCTTCGATCCGCGCGAGTCGCTCGTGCAGGCGGAGCCCGCGATCCACGAGGGTCGCAAGGAAGGCAACGTCTCGAAGAGCGTGCAGCTCGAGTTCGGCGCCGTCGACGCGGCCCTCGCGAGCGCGGACGTCGTGGTCGAGGACGACTACTTCTTCCATGGCTCGACGCACGCGCCGATCGAGCCGCACTGCGCGGTCGCGACCTACTCGCCCGAGGGCGTGCTCACGCTCTGGTCGGCGACGCAGATCACGCACTACGTGCACCGCGCGCTCGCGCGCGTGCTCGAGCTGCCCGCGCACAAGATCCGCGTGATCCAGCCCTGCCTCGGCGGCGCCTTCGGCGGCAAGTCCGACCCGTTCAGCCTCGAGTTCTGCGTCGCGAAGCTCGCGATGCTCACGGGCCGCGCGGTGAAGATGCTGTGGACGCGCGAGGAAGTCTTCTACGCGCACCGCGGCCGTCACCCGATGCACCTGCACTACAAGAGCGGTGCCACGAAGGACGGCAAGCTCACGGGCGTCGATGCGAAGATCCTGATCGACGGCGGTTCCTACAGCTCGTTCGGCCTCGTCACGACCTACTACTCGGGGCAATTGCTCACGGGGCCGTACCACTTCCCCACCTACCGCTTCGACTCGACGCGCGTCTTCACCAACAAGCCGCCCTGCGGCCCTAAGCGCGGCCACGGCTCGGTGCAGCCGCGCTTTGCCTTCGAGGTGCAGCTCGACCAGCTCGCCGAGAAGCTCGCGCTCGACCCGATCGAGATTCGCCGCCGCAACTTCCAAGGCGACTTCACGCGCACGGTCAACGGCCAGCGCGTGACCTCCAACGGCTTCCAGCAGTGCCTCGACGAGGTCGAGCGCGCGAGCCGCTGGAAGGAACGCCGCGGAAAGCTTGGGCCAGGCCGCGGCCTCGGCGTCGCGGGCTCCATGTACATCTCGGGCACGAACTACCCGGTGTATCCCAACGACATGCCGCAGGCCGGCGTGCAGCTGAAGGTCGACCGCTCGGGCCTCGTCACCGTCTTCACCGGCGGCAACGACATCGGTCAGGGCTCGAACTCGATGTGCGCGTACATCGTGGCGGAAGAGCTCGGCATCGGAATCGAGCGCATCCGCGTCGTCGCGGCGGACACCGATCTGTGCCCTGTCGACCTCGGCGCGTACTCGAGCCGTGTCACGTTCATGGTCGGCAACGCGACCATCGACGCCTGCCGCAAGCTGCGCGAGAAGCTCGTCGCCGCCGTGGCGGAGAAGTGGCAGTGCGCGCCCGCGCGCGTGCGCCTGATCGAAGGACTCGTCGTCGACCTCGACGACACCTCGCGCTCGCTCACCTCGGTCGAAGCGTTCCACCTCGCCGAGACCAAATTCGACACGCTCGGCGCGACGGGCTCCTACAACACGCCCAAGCTCGGCGGCGACTATCGCGGCGGCACGATCGGCGCGTCGCCGGCGTACTCGTTCACCGCGCACGTCGTCGACGCCTCGGTCGACACCGAGACGGGGCGCATCACTGTGCACGACGTGTGGATCGCCCACGACTGCGGCCGCGCGCTCAACCCGATGATCGTTGCGGGACAGATGGAAGGATCCGCCTACATGGGCATCGCCGAGGCGCTCTACGAGGAGCACGACATCAACCGCTTCGGTCTGCACCGCGGCCCGTCGCTGCTCGACTATCGCTTGCCGACGAGCCTCGACACGCCCGAGTTCCGCGCGCTGATCGTCGAGTCGATCGATCCCGAAGGCCCCTACGGCGCGAAGGAAGCCGGGGAGGGTCCGCTGCACCCGTCGCTGCCGGCGCTCTCCAACGCGATCTACGACGCGGTGGGCATTCGCTTGAAGCATCTGCCGTTCACGCCTGCGAAGGTGCTCGCGGCGCTGCGTGAGAAGCGCGAGAGCGCCGCGCTCGCGACGCAGGGAGGGACGCGCTGATGCTGCGGCTTCCGAAGTTCGAGCTCTGCACGCCGACGACGCTCGCGCAAGCCGTGGCGCTGCTCGCGGAGTCTCCCGACGCGAGGATCGTCGCGGGCGGCACCGACCTCGTGCCCAACATGAAGCACGAGCTCTTCACGCCCGCGCGCGTGGTCTCGCTCGCACAGGTGCGCGAGCTGCGCGGCATCTGCCACGGCGCCGACGGCTCGCTCGCGATCGGCGCGATGACGTCGCTCGCCGAGGTCGCCGCGAGCGAGCTCGTGCGCGCGCAGGCTCCCGCGCTCGCGCAGGCCTGCTCGCTCGTCGCCGGACCGCAGGTGCGCACCATGGGCACGCTCGGCGGCAACGTGCTGCTCGACACGCGCTGCCAGTGGTACAACCAGACCTACTTCTGGCGGCAAGCGCTCGGCTTCTGCATGAAGAAGGACGGCGAGGTCTGCCACGTCGTCAAGGGTGGCAAGAACTGCGTCGCCGCCGCCTCGAACGACAGCGCGCCGCCGCTGATGACGCTCGGCGCCACGCTCGAGTTTGCGAGCCCTCGCGGCCGACGCGCGATCGCGATCGACGACTTCTGGGTGGCCGACGGCATCTTCAACAAGCAGGTCGAGCGCGACGAAGTGCTCGTGTCGGTCCACGTGCCCAAGGCTCCCGCCGGTCACCGCGGTGCCTACGGCAAGCTGCGCGACCGCGGCAGCATCGACTTCCCGCTGCTCGGCGTGGCCGTGCGCCTCGACCTCGACGCGCAGGGCGCGGTCGAGCACGCGGACGTCGTCGTCACCGCGCTCGCGGCACAGCCCAAGCGCATCGCGAAGCTCGATGCGATCCTGCGCGGCCAGCGCCCGGGCTCGGCGGAGTTCGAAACCGCTGTCACCGAGGCTGCTGCGCTCGCCCACCGCCAGTGCAAGCCGCTGCCCAACATCCCGGGCGACGCCGACTATCGCCGCGACATGGTCCCGGTGTACGTCAAGCGCACGCTGCTCGCCGCCTCGCGCGGCGAGGGCCCCGTGCACCACGTCTAGCCAAGCGCAGGCGAGCACTCGATCACGATCCGACGCGGGGGCTCGCGCTCCCGGCGACTTGGGGGTAAACCGGGACGACCGAAAGGAGCTCGTCCCATGCACCCCGCGCGCAACTTCGTCGCTCTCGCCCTGCTCGCCGCCCCCGCGCTGGCCCAAGGCTTCAGCTACCCGAATTTCAGCTCAACCGCGGGCCTTGTGCTCAACGGCAACGCGCTCGCGACCGGCGGTGTGCTGCGCGTGACGCCCGCAGCGGCGAGCCAGCGCGGCTCCGTGTGGTATTCGCAGCCGCTCGCGGTCGCCGGCGGATTCACGCTCGACATGACGTTCCAGTTCACGAGCCAAGCCTCGAGCGGCGCCGACGGACTCGCGATCCTGTTCCAGAACGACCCGCGCGGAACCGCGGCGCTCGGCAGCGCCACCGCCGGCAGCTGCATCGGCTACGCCGACAATCCCGCGCAGCCCGCGGGCTTGGGCATCGTGAACTCGCTGGCGCTCGAGATCGACACCTACGACGCGGGCTCGCCCTTCTTCGACGGCACGGGCGCCGACTTCAGCTGGCACACCAACGGCACGGGCCAGAACGACGCGCGCGAGAGCTACTCGATCGGCTGGGCCACGCCCGCGGTCGACTTCACCGACGGTCTCGTGCACTCGGTGCGCATCGTGTACGTGCCCGGCTCCTTGAGCGTTTCCTACGACGGCGCCCCGCTGTTCGTGACTCCCTACAGCTTCGCGAGCGGCGGCACGTGGATCGGCGGCGCCTCGGTCGGCGGCCTGAACTTGATCAACGGCAGCTCGCTGTACGTCGGCGTCACCTCCGCGACCGGTGGCGCGTGGGAGCACAACGACGTGCTCTCGTGGAGCTTCACGCCCACGCCCACGGCGCCGACCACCTACTGCACGCCCGGCACCTCGACCAACGGCTGCCTCGCGACGATGAGCGCCAACGCCAACCCCAACCTCGCGCTCTCGACGCCCTGCACGATCAGCGTCACCAGCGTCGAGGGCCAAAAATCCGGCGTGCTCTTCTACGGGCTCGAAGCGCTGATCCAGCCGTGGTCCTCCACGAGCACGAGCTTCCTGTGCGTCAAGCTCCCCACCCAGCGCTCGCTCAGCCAGTTCTCCGGCGGCACCATCGGCGCCTGCAACGGCATCTTCACGCTCGACTGGAACGCCTTCCAGACCACCACCCCCGGCGCCCTCGGCCAGCCATGGATCGCGGGGCGACGGGCGCAGGTGCAGGCGTGGTACAGGGATCCGCCCGCCTCGAAGTCCACCAACCTCTCGAACGCGCTGACGCTCACCTACTTGCCGTAGCGACGTGAGCCCGAGGTGAGTCAGCGCGACTCGAGGTGCAGGTTGCGGCTGTGGGCGGTGACGTCCCACGGGGCGGGCTCGCCGCCGAGGTACTCGTGGAAGAAGTCGAGGTGCGCGTTGTAGTAGAAGGCCATCTCGTGCCATGCGGGCCAGTGGCCGGCGTTGGGGAGCACCACGAGGCGCGCGGGCACGCCGCGCTTTTGGAGCGCGGTGTAGTACTGCAGGCTCTGCGTGTAGGGCACGCGATAGTCGAGCTCGCCCGTGATCACGAGCGACGGCGTCGAGAAGTTGCGCACGAAGTTCGACGGTGACCAGCGCTCGTAGAGCTCGCTCGTCCACGGCGTTCCTTCGAGATCATGCTCAGGGAACCACAACTCCTCGGTGGCGCCGTAGAAGGAGCGCAGGTCGTAGAGCCCCATCATCGCTGCGTTGCAGCGGAAGCGCTGCGTGTGGCCCTGCATCCACATCGCCATGTAGCCGCCGTAGCTCCAGCCCATCACGCCCATGCGCGTGCGATCGACGAAGGGCAGTTCCTCGAGCTGGTCGCACACGGCCATCAGGTCGTCGAAGGGCCGCCCGCCCCACTCGCCCGTGATCGCGTCGGTGAAGTCCTGCCCGTAGCCGGTCGAGCCCGCGGGGTTGCAGAACGCCACCACGTAGCCCTTGCCGGGATAGACCTGCCAGTCGCCGCGGAACGCGTCGGTCCACTGCGACTGAGGACCGCCGTGCACGTTGAGCACGAGCGGATAGCGCTTCGACGGATCGAAGCCGTGCGGCGTGACGACGAAGGTGTGCACCTTGCGACCGTCGGCGCCGTCGAGCCACAGCTCCTGCGCCGGTCGGATGTCGACCTCACTCACAACCGCCGCGTTGAAGCTCGTGAGGCAGCGGCGCGTCGCGCCGCTCGCGACGAACAGCTCCGTCGGCTCGCCGACGCTGCGGTGCGCGTACACGAGCTCGCCGCGTACTCCGAGTTCCCAGCCCGCGATGAAACCGTGGCGCAGCACGAGCTCGGGCGCGCCGCCGCCCACGCCGATGCGATAGAGCGGGTTGCGCCCGTGATTCTCCGCTTGAAACACGAGCTCGCGGCTGTCCGGAGTCCAGCGCATGTCCTCGACCATGTCGTCGAAGCCGCCGCGCTCCGTGAGATAACGCACCGCGCCGCTCGCGCGCTCGTACAGCGCAAGGCGCTTCAAGTCGCTCTCGTAGCCCGGCGTTGCTTGGCTCTGGAACGCGATCCACTTGCCGTCCGGCGAGTACAACGGCCCGCCGTCCCAGCCCTCGTTCGCGTCCGTGAGGTTGCGCGCGGCCGCGCTGCCGTCGATCGGCACGATCCACAGGTCGGAGTTGGTCGAGCTCGCCTGTTCGGAATCGTGGTTGGAGACGAAGCACAGCTCCGCTCCGTCCGGTGACCATGCAAACCCGCGGCCGCCGAGCGAAAACGCCGGCGCATCGAACTCGCCCGGAGTGAGGTCGCGCACGAGCGCGCCGCTCGCCGCATCGACGAGCGCGATGTGCGTGCGCTTGCCCTGATGCCAGCTCGTCCAGTGGCGGTACAGAAGCTCGTCGGCGACGCGCACCTGCAGCTTGCCCTCGAGCCCCTTCGCGATGCGTCCGTTGCAGGCTTCGTCGAGCCCGCACTCCGGCCACAGCTCCACCGTCGCGGCCATGTGCTTGCCGTCGGGCGACCACGCGAAGCTGCCGATGCCGAGCGCGCTGTTCGTGAGCTGCCGGGGCTCTCCGCCGTCGAGCGGCATCGTCCACACCTGCATCGAGCCGCCGCGCGCGGAGAGGAACGCGACCGAGCGCCCATCCGGCGCCACCTGCGGATCCGTGTCGTTGTTGCGCCCCGAGGTCAGCTGCCGCAGCCCGCTGCCATCCGTGCGCACCGCCCACAGCTCCGACCAGCTCTTCCCGCTCGCGAGCTCGTAGCGCCGCACGCCGAACACGGCCAGCGACCCATCGGGCGTCAGGCTCGGAGCCCCCACCGTCGCGCAGCGATAGAAGTCCACGACCTCGAACGCGCGCCTCTCCGCCGCACCGGGCACATCCGCCCACTGCGCGCCGCCGCGCGCCGCCGCACCCGTCGCCCCGCCGCCGGTGCCCGCGCACCCAAGAAGCGCGAGCGCCCCCACCGCCAGCCACCCCCGCTCCAGCCCAGTC
>Ga0169931_10013497_pt1 | contig 11148 bp, 8 predicted proteins | sample Kivu_15m_20L_FD_129675 | JGI IMG/M metagenome (GOLD analysis project Ga0169931, IMG submission 129675) | Freshwater microbial communities from Lake Kivu, Western Province, Rwanda to study Microbial Dark Matter (Phase II) - Kivu_15m_20L... | ecosystem: Environmental > Aquatic > Freshwater > Lake ... | reverse complement strand
GGGCGATGGCCGGTCTCGCCGAGCAACGACCACTGGAACGCCAGGAGCGCCGCGGGGCCGTCGATCGACGGTCCCTCGCCCGGCGACGCGCCGCCGAGGGCCCGCAGCGAGCGCACGAAGCGGTCATGGAGCGACGGGTGCGGGTCGTCCGGTGCGAGCATCCGCCCGAGCACGTCCGCCATGTAGAAGGCTGCGCGATTCGCGTGCAGGTCGGTCCTGAGCCGCGGGAACACCTCGAGCAGGTCCCACTCGGTGAGTGTGGCGAGTTCCTTGCGCGCGCTGCGGATCACGCCGAACTCGCCGCGCGACAGCAGGTCGATGCCCCCGTCGAAGGCGCCGCGCTCGCGCCGCGCGCCCTTGGCGAGCCCGCGGACCAGGCCGCCCTCGCGGCCGAACAGCGTGACCGTCTGGCTGGTCTCGCTGAAGTCCCAGTGCCGGATGCAGATTCCCTGGTCGTGCGAGATGGCCATCGCTCAACCGGCCGGGCGCGCCACGGGCGCCACCTCGATGCGGTTGCGGCCGTTCATCTTGGCGCGGTAGAGCGCCGAGTCCGCCGAGGCGACGAGGTCGTCCGAACCCTGCGAACCCGCGAGCAGCGAGAGGTCCGACACGCCGAAGCTGGCCGTGATCACCCGGCCCGCGGGCCCGGGCCACGTCTCGGCCTCGATGGCCACCCGGTAGCGCTCGGCGACGTCGACCGCCTCGGTGCCCATGGTGTTCGGGAGGATGATCCCGAACTCCTCGCCGCCGTACCGGCACGCGATGTCGCTCGAGCGGCCGCCCTGCAGGATGCGCGCGACGCGCTCGAGCACCGCGTCGCCGAACGGGTGGCCGCACTCGTCGTTCAGCCGCTTGAAGCCGTCCACGTCGCACATCACGAGGGACACGCTGCGTCCGTGGCGAACGGCCTCGGACACCTCCTGGTGGAGCCGACGGTCGAAGTAGGTGCGGTTCCAGAGGCCGGTGAGCCCGTCCACCTGCGCCTTCTGCGCCAGCATCTTCACCATCTGGTGGATGCGGAGTGCGCTGCGCACCCGCGCCTTCAGCTCGACCACCTCGAACGGCTTGGCGACGAAGTCGATGGCGCCGTGGTCGATCGCGCGGACGCGGTCCTCCATGCTGGCCGTCGCGGAGATGAAGATGACGGGGATGTCCTGGAGGTTGACGTCGTCCTTCAGCGCCTGCAGCACCTGGAACCCGTCCATCCCGCGCATCTCGATGTCGAGCAGGATGACGTCGGGGACCATGCGGCGCGCGAGCTCGAGGCCCTCGCGCGCATCCATGGAGCCGTGGATCTCGAGCGGTTCGTGCTGCAGCCGCACCCGCAGGAGCCGGTGGATCAGCTCGGAGTCGTCGATCGCGAGCAACCTGGGAAGCGGGCCTTGGGATGCCGTCATCGCCGAACGTCCATGCTAGGGGGATGCCGGCGTGGTTCCATGGGTCGCCCTCACCTCACGGGCGGACGCGTGCCGCGAACGCCGCGAGCATCCCGAGCCTGCTGCGCACGACGTTCTCGTCGCACCCTTCCTTGATGCCGAGGTCGACGAGCGCGGCGGCCTCGCCGAGCTTCGGGAAGCCGTAGCCGCCCGCGGCGCCCTTCAGCTGGTGCGCGAGTATCCGAAGCTGGGTGATGTCACCCGAACAGAGTGCTTCCTGCATCGAGGCGATGCGCTTCGGGAGCTCCGAGACGAACAGGGTGACGATGTCGGCCATGTCCGGGTCGTCGGCGAACTCGCTCCGGACGGGGTTGGAGTCTGGCGCAATGCGCATGGCAACCCCGAAGGTTCGGTTTCCGCGGATCGGACTGCAAGGGAAATTCCGACTCGTTCGCCGGAATTCGGGAACGAGGCCTCACATAACCGCATTCCGGACCATGGTCCGTACGATATTCCCTTCGCATCCCGACCCCGCCGCGCGAAAGCGCCGCGAGAGGAGATTCACACGATGGTTCCACGCATGCCTCCGCAGGAGGCCCGGCTCGGGTTCGTGTACTCGGCCCCGTACCGCATCCAGGGAGTGTCCGTCGCCGGCGAGCAGGCGGTGGTGCACGTGCCGGAGTTCGACCTCGCGTTCGACATCGGGCTGTGCCCGCGGCCGGTGCTGGCGGCGCCGACCGTCGCCCTCAGCCACGCGCACATGGACCACGTGGCGGGACTGCCGTACTGGTTCAGCCAACGGTTCTTCCAGAAGATGCCGGGGACGGCCAGGTGCCTCGTGCACCCGGCTATGGCCGAGCCGTTGCGGCGGATGATGGCCTCGTGGGTGGACCTTGAGCGCCAGCGCACCCCGCACGAGATCGTGCCCATCGAGCCCGACGGCGAGTTCGCGCTGAAGGCGAACCTGTTCGTGCGCGCGATCGAGGTGAGCCACACGACGCCGGCGCTCGCGTTCGTGGTGATCGAGCGCCGCAGCAAGCTGCGCGAGGAGTTCCACGGGCTCTCGCAGGACCGCCTGCGCGAACTGCGCGCTGAGGGCCACGAGATCACGCGCACGATGGAGATCCCGCTGGTCGCGTACACGGGCGACACCGAGCCCGGCGAGTTCCTGCTCCGCGACGAGTTCCGGAACGCCAAGGTGGTGGTGAGCGAGTGCACGTTCTTCGAGGACGAGCACCGCGACCGCGCGCGCATCGGGAAGCACCTCCACATCGAGGACTTCCGGCCGCTGTTCGACGCATGGAACGCGCAGGACATCGTGATCGTGCACGTTTCGCGGCGCACGCTGATGCCGTTCGCGCGCACGCGGATCGAGGAAGTGGCCGGGGCAGAGCGCGCGTCGCGCGTGCACCTGCTCATGGACCACCGGACCAACCGCGCGCGGCACGAGGCGATGCTGGCCGCCGCGGGCGACGCCGGGCGCGAGGGTGCGGGCCAGGCCGCGGACGCCGGCGAGGCGACAGAAGGATCCGAGAAGTGACCGGCCACGGGGCGCCGCCGCGAAACGGTTGACGCTGGGGCGGGCCCGGCCTACATTGCGCCCGCTGTTCGCGCGGCGTGGTGGGCAAGACTTCTCCGCGCATCCCAACATGATCCACTTCCCGACCGGCTCCGGCGCCGGGGGAAATCGGCGTCGCACGCGGCGCCGTGCGCAGCCTTCCCGAAGGACAGGACGATTCGCATGCCCGCACGAACCCCGCATGGACACGACGACGCGCGGGGCGGGGGGACGGCGCTGGCCCCGGTGAGGCAGCGGCTCTTCGAGCACCTCCGCCGGCACCACGCCGAGGTGTGCCGGCATTGGTTCGACGACATCGAGGTGCTCGCGCTCGACGGCGCGAACCTGACGCTGCTGGTCGAGGAGCCGGTGCGGCTCTCGTACCTCCAGCGGTGCTGCGTCCCGCCGTTCACGGCGGCCGCGGCCGCGGCGACGGGGCGGCTGGTGGGCGTCAAGTTCGTGGGAGAGCGCGTCCCGGAGTCCGCGGCGCCCGCCCCGACGAACGTGCAGGCGCCTTCGACCGAGGCGCTCTTCGACGAGCGCATCCTGCTCTCGCCCGACTACGTGTTCGACACGTTCGTGGTCGGCCCGACGAACCGGCTGGCGCACGCGGCCGCGCAGGCCGTGGCCCAGAAGCCGGGGCGGTCCTACAACCCGTTCTTCGTGCACGGCGGCGTGGGGCTCGGCAAGACGCACCTCCTGCAGGCGATCTGCCAGGACATGCTGCGGCGCGACCCCTCCGTGCGCATCGCGTACATCTCGTGCAGCACCTTCATGGACGTGTTCCACGAGGCCGTGCGTGCCGGCCGCATGCACGAGTTCCGGCACCGGTTCCGGAACGCCGACGTGCTGGTGATCGACGACATCCACTTCCTGTCGCGCCACGAGCAGACGCAGGAGGAGTTCTTCCACACGTTCAATGCGCTGTACCAGGCCGGCAAGCAGCTGGTGCTGAGTTCCGACGCGGCACCGTCGGACATCCCCGACCTCGAGGAGCGCCTGGTGAGCCGCTTCAACAGCGGGCTCGTCGCGCGCATCGACCGCCCCGCGTACGAGACGCGCGTCGAGATCCTGAAGGCGAAGGCCCGGCTCCACGACGTGGAGCTCCCGGACGACGTGCCGGCCTATGTGGCCGCCCGCATCGACGCGAACATCCGCGAGCTCGAGGGTGCGCTCGCGCGCCTGCGCGGCATCGCCATGGCCACGGGCCAGCCGATCACGCTCGAGCTCGCGAAGCAGGCCATCGCCGACGGGCGGCCGGCGGCCGGGAGCGATCCCGCGCAACCGACGATCCAGCAGATCATCGAGGCCGTGACGCGCTATTACGACATCAAGCTCAGCGACCTGATGTCCAAGCGCCGGCACAAGAGCATCGCGCTTCCGCGCCAGGTGTGCATGTGGCTCGCGCGCAAGCACACGCGCTTCTCGCTCGAGGAGATCGGCGGCTACTTCGGCGGGCGTGACCACACCACCGTGATGCACGCCGTGCGCACCGTGTCGACGCGCTCGCAGAACGACCCCGCGCTCGGCAGCGACGTGGCCCGGATCGAGCAGGCGCTGGCGCGCGGTGAGGCCTGACGGAACCCGCGGGAAGGCTGTCGATTGCCGACGGATCCCGTGCGGGAACTGGTGCCGCTATCGGACGCATGGTGTGCGTCAGGGGTCCGTGTGCATGGGTGCCGGGGGGCCGGCCGGGCGGGGTGATCACGCGATGGCGTGCATCGAAGCCCAATTGACACACGATGCGCATGGGTGGGCGCAATGCACACATGTGTCGCGACCGGACTTACGCTCGGCCCTGCCGGGTTGTCCACAAATCGACAACACTCCTTACGAGGAGAGAGGGAATGAACTTCCTTGATCTTCTCCGAACCCTTCCAACACATGGCGCAGCACGTTGGCCCCGTGGTTATCGCTGGCACTTCGTGCACCAGGTGGTCGAGCGCCCGGCGACGCGACCGCCCTTCATGGGCAGCCCGCAGCCGTGGCACGGAAGCCCCGTGCGGCCGTAGGCCAGGATCAGCCGCCGCGCGGATCCGGGATCGCCTTCGGGAAGCACGTGGTCGCGAAGCGACGTTCCGCCGCGCGACACCGATCCCCGCATGATGCGCCGCGCCTCCGCGAGCACGCGGGCCGCCTCGTCGCGCGACAATCGACGGCACCGTCGCGTCGGGCGGATGCCGGCCGCATGGAGCGCCTCGTCCGCGTAGATGTTCCCGATGCCGGCGACCAGCGATTGGTCGAGGAGCGCGGCCTTCACGTGGCGCGTTCCCTCCCGCAGCCGGTCGATGGGCGCATGCCTCGCGTCAAGGCCATCGGGCCCGAGCTCGCGATCCCAATGTTGCCGCATCGCTCGGACATCCTCGTGCGGGACGATCCCGCCGAACCGCCTCGGGTCACGGAACACGAGGAGCCCGGCGCCGCGCCCCGCGAGCGACCACGTGACGTGGCGATGCGTGGCAGGCGCGTCGCGCGTGACCAGCAGCTGCCCCGACATGCCGAGCTGCACCACGAGGGCCCGTCCGTCGTCGGCGACGATCGCGAGTTGCTTCCCGCGCCGCTCGAGCGACGCGACGCGGCCACCGACGAGGAGTTCCCGCGCCGAAGCCCACGCCCGCCCGGGGCGCGGCTTCCCGGCGGCCCGTCCCGCGCCGCGCGCGCGCATGTCGTGCGGCCCGATGGTGGCCGACTGGATGCGCTGGCCCACGATGGATCGCTCGAGCGCGCGTCGGATCGACTCGATTTCCGGCAGTTCCGGCAAGGGGTCGAACTATACTTCGCCGATGCAGGATTCCCGCGCGCAGCAGACCATGAGCACGCCGGCCGACGTGCAGGACGCGGCCGCCCGCCTGCGCGCCGCGGTGCACGCGACCATCGTCGGGCAGGACCGCGTCATCGACGAGGTGCTGGTGGCGCTCGTCTGCGGCGGGCACGCGCTGATCGAGGGCGTACCAGGACTCGCGAAGACGCTCCTGGTCTCGACGCTCGCGCGCAGCATGTCGCTGGGGTTCTCGCGCATCCAGTTCACGCCCGACCTCATGCCGAGCGACATGACGGGCACCGAGGTGATCGAGGAGGATCGCTCGACCGGCACCCGGCGCATGCGGTTCGTGCCCGGCCCCATCTTCGCGAACGTCGTGCTGGCCGACGAGATCAACCGCACGCCGCCCAAGACGCAGAGCGCGCTGCTGGAGGCGATGCAGGAGCGCCAGGTGACGGTCGGCGGCGTGAACCACGCGCTGCCCGGCCCGTTCTTCGTGCTCGCGACGCAGAACCCGATCGAGCAGGAGGGCACCTACCCGTTGCCCGAGGCGCAGCTCGACCGGTTCATGCTGCAGATCATCGTCGGCTACCCGACGGCCGAGGAGGAAGCCGAGATCGTCCGTCGCACGACCGGCACGCCGTCGACGCCGGGCGGCTCGGTGCTCTCCGGGGACGACGTGCGCGCCATGCAGTCACTTGTGCGCGAGGTCCCGGTCGCCGACCACGTGGTGAGGTACGCGTTGCGGCTGGTGCGCGCGACGCGTTCGGCGCAGGAGGTCGGCGCCCCCGAGCGCCCGAAGGCCGTGGCGGACTACGTCTCGTGGGGAGCGGGCCCGCGCGCGAGCCAGTTCCTGGTGCTTGCGTCCAAGGCGCGGGCGCTGCTCGCCGGCCGCCCCTCGGTCACCGTGGACGACGTGCGCGCCATGGCGCGCCCGGTGCTGCGCCACCGCATCCAGCTGAACTTCAACGCGCAGGCCGACGGCGTCGGCGCCGACCGCGTGATTGAGGAACTCCTCGCCGGCATCCCGGTCGAGGACTCGGGCGCGCCCGGCGCGCGTGAGCTCGAGCGCCTGGCGAAGCCCTGAAACCACTGACCTGACGGAGGCGACCGCCGCGTGCGCGCCGAGCAGTACCTGGCCCCCGAGACGCTGGCCCAGCTCGGGCCGTTCGAGGTCCGCGCGAAGCGGATCGCCGAGGGCGTCATGAGCGGCATGCACCGCTCGCCCTACCAAGGGCTGGCGGTGGAGTTCGCCGAGCACCGGCAGTACGTGCCCGGCGACCCCGTGCGACACATCGACTGGAAGGTGTTCGGCCGAAGCGACAAGCTGTACCTCAAGCGCTTCCAGCAGGAGACGAACCTCGACGTGCACCTCCTGGTCGACGCGTCGGGAAGCATGCGGTTCGGGACCCTCGGCCTGAAGGAAGGCTGGGGCGGGACGAGGGCCGGGAACGTGCGGTGGACGAAGTTCGACCACGCGACGGCCGCGGCCGCTGCGATGGCGTTCATGGCGCTCAGCCAGCGCGACCGCGTGTCGGTGTCGATGTTCGGGGCCGGCATCGCGGTCTCGACGCGGTGCTCGAACGCACAGGGGCACTGGCGTTCGGTGGTGCAGTGCCTGGCGACGCATGCGGTTGACGGAAAGGCGGACCTCGGCCGCTCGGTGGACGAACTGCTCGCACGCACGCCGCACCGGGCGCTTGTGGTGGTCGCGTCGGACTTCCTGATGCCGGCCGCGCAGGTGCGCGAGGCGCTGGCGCGCCTGCGGCATCGCGGGCACGACGTGGTGCTCCTGCGGACGCTCGACCGTGCGGAGCTTCGCTTCGATCTCGACGAGGAGGCGCCGTTCGAGGGCCTCGAGGGCGAGCCAGCCGTCGAGGTCGACGCGCGCGCGGTGCGCGACGCGTACCTGCAGGTGCTGGACGAGGACGAGCGTGCGCTCGAGCGCACGGTGCGCGGGTTCGGGTTCGACCTCGTGCGGCTCGACACGCATGATTCGGTGGGCCCGGCACTGGCGGCGCTCCTCGCGCGGCGCGAGCGCATGCTCGGTGGGGGGATGCGGTGATCGGCTTCGCGTCGCCCGGGCTCGCGCTCGCGGGTGCGCTGTGCGTGGCGCTCCCGGTGCTGGTGCACCTCCTGCTGCGCCGCCGTCGCCGGCCGTTCGAGTGGGCCGCGATGGACCTCCTGCGCGAGGCGATCCGGCGCGTGGAGCGCCGGAGGCGGCTCGAGCGATGGTTGCTGCTCGCGGTGCGGTGCCTGGTGGTGGCGCTGGCGGCTGGAGCGATCGCGGGACCGTTCTTCGGCTCGTCGGTCGCCTCGGGTCGTCGCCCGCGGACGCTTGCGGTCGTGGTCGACGACGGCGCCGCCTCCAACGAGCGGGTCGGCGCGGGCACGGCGCTGTCGACGTCGGTCGCCGCGGCGAAGGCGATGGTCGAGGCGCTCGCACCGGGTGACCGGGTGGCGATCGTCCGGACCACGCGCCCGGGCGACGGGGCGGGCGAACCCGCATCGATGGATGTGTCCGGGGCCGTGCGCCGGCTCGACGCGCTTTCATCAGGCGAGGTGGCGGGTGACCTGGCGTCCGCGGTCGCGTCCGCATGCGCGATCCTGGCGCACCCGGACGGCGCCGGCACCGCGCGCGAGCTGTTCGTCGCAAGCGCCTTGCGCGAGGGAAGCGTGCGGGCGTTCGCGGCGCTCCCCGCGGCGCGGGGCGACGATGAACCCATCCGCGTCTCGGTGATGACGACGCCGGACGCGGCGGGCGACAACGTGCGCATCGCGTCTGTCCGCGCGGAGCGACCTGCGGGCGCGGCCACGGATGCCGCCCCCGTCGTGAAGGTGGTCGTCGAGCGTGACCGCGGCGACGCCGCCGTCACGCGGACCGTCCGGGTGCTCGGGCCGACCCTCGCTTCGCCGGGCGAGCGGGTGGTGACGCTTTCCCCGGGCGAGCGTGCGCGCGAGGTGGTGGTTCCGGTGGTCGAGCGTTCCGGCGGAGGCGACGCCGTGCGTTCGGCGCCGCGTGCGATCATCGCCACCATCGAGCCGGACGCGCAGCCGATCGACGACGCGCGCACGACGGTGCTCGCGGCCACCGAGCGCATCCGTGCCGTGATCGTCGACCGACGCACGTTCGACGGCACGGGGATCGACCGGCTCTCGCAGGGCGACTGGATCGCGCGGGCGCTCGCACCGGCCGACCCGCCCGCGGTGGACGTGGTCACGGTGGACCCTGCGTCGTTCGACGCGCGCTCATGCGCGGCGGCGGAGCTCGCGGTGGTGACCCAGCCACAGTTGCTTTCGGATGCCCAGTGGCGGGTCCTGTCCGCGTTCGTCGAGCGCGGCGGCTCGTGCGTCGTGCTCCCGGCCGCCCGCGAGCGGGTGCACGCATGGACGCGCGCGATGCGCGACGTGCTCGGGATGCCGTGGCAGGTTGCGGTCGATGCGGTCGAGTTGCCGCGGCCCATGGCCATCGAGGCGGCCCGCCGCGAGTCCGGGGCGCTGAGCGCGATCATGGCGGAGCTGCCGCAGCTTGCGGGCGCGGTCGACGTGTCGCGCATGCTGCAGGTGGACGTGGCCCTCGCCGATGCGTCGGTGGCGCTCTCAGCACCGGGCGCGGGCGTGGTCATGGCCCAATGGTCGCCGCCGGGCGCGCGCGGTTCGGTCACGCTCTTCACGGTCGCGATGGACCCGGCGTGGACGACCATCCCGCTCAAGCCGATGATGGTTCCCGTGTGGCAGGAGGTCGCGGCCGACGCGCGCCGTCGCGCGGGAGTTGGCCTGCAGGCGACCGTCGGGTCCTTCGCGATGGTCGATCGCCCCGGGATCACCGAGCTGCGCCCGGTGGGCGTCGACGGTGCACCGCTCGCGGGCGGCCGCGCCGTGCCGGTGGGGGCCGGCGGCCGCACGTTGGCTCCGGTCGATCGCTCGGGCACGTACGAGATGTTGGACGCGCGCGGCGAATCCCGCGGTGCATTCGCCGTCACCGTCGATCTCGCGTCGTCCTCGGTGCGCCCGAGCGACCCCGTGCGCGCGATGTCGTGGCTCGCGACGGTCGGAACGGTGGGTGAGCCAGGCACCGAACGGGATGCAAGCCGGGGGATCAACACAGGCTCGGGCCTCGGCATGGCGATTGCCGGATGGATGCTCGTTGCGTGCATCGCGCTTGCGGTGCTCGAGAGCGTCCTTGCACGACGGTTCTCCCATGCGCGTCCCACGGCCTCCGGCCCGGTCCATGCGGCCGTGCGCATCGCCGCAGGGAGGGCCGGATGATCGCCTCGCCCATGGTGCGCTGGTTGCTTGGGCTCGACGCCATTCCCGCGGACGCGGCCGACGTTCGCTTCGGGTGGTCGACGACGCTCCCGGCGTGGGCGTGGGTCATGGCCTGCGCGGCGGCGGTGGGCCTCGCGTGGATGACCTACCGCCGCATGGCGCTCGCCCCGTCGCGCGCGCGCGGGCTCGCCGCGCTCCGTGCGGCGCTCCTGGTGCTGCTTGCGGCGCTCGCATGCGGTCCCGTGCTTGAGGTCCCGCGCGAACGCGTCGAGCCCGACGCCGTGCTCGTGCTCGTCGACCGCAGCCGCTCGCTCGAGGTTGAGGACATGGACGTTCCGGGCGGCGGGTGGCGCTCGCGCGACGCGGCGCTGCGTGCGCTGGTGGGGACGGGCGGGGCATTGCGCGTCACGGGGAACGAGCATCGTGCGTCGTGGTTCGCGTTCTCCGAACAACTCGGCCAGCTCGTGCCAGCCGGCGACGGGTCGGTCGATCCGGGCGCGGCCGCCGGGCCACGCACGTTGCTCGCGCGCGCCATCGATGAGGCGCTTTCGCGCGGCGCCGGGCGGCCGATCTCGTCCATCGTGCTCGTCACGGATGGCCGCACCACGGATCCGCCGGATCGCGCGCTGGTGCGGCGTCTCCAGTCCGAGGGCGTGGCGGTGTCGTCAGTGGCGCTCGGTGCCGCGCGCGCGCTGGGCGATGCATCCGTCGTCGCGGCCGAGGCGCCCAGGCGCGCGTTCGTGCGCGACATCGTCCCGGTGCAGGCGACCGTCGAACGACGCGGCCCGATGCGCGCCCGGGCGGTGCGGGTCGAACTCGTGGACACCGCGACGGGAACCGTGCTGGACCGCGCCGAGCTCCCCGCGATCGATGGATCCGGCGACGGCGCGTCGCGGGACGACGTGCAATTGGTGGCCGTGCCGCAGGGAACGGGCACCGCCGCGTGGGAGGTCCGTGTGACGGACCCTTCGTCGGTGCGAGACCTCGTGCCTGGGAACGACCGGCGCGCGGTGCCGGTCACGTTGGTCGACCGGCCGCTTCGCGTCCTGTACGTTGAGGCATACCCGCGCTGGGAGTACCGGTACCTCAAGAACCTCATGCAGCGCGAGCGCTCCATCGAGAGCTCGGTGATGCTGCTCTCGGCGGACCGCGAGTTCGCGCAGGAGGGCAACACGCCCATCGCG
>Ga0169931_10013496_pt1 | contig 11148 bp, 7 predicted proteins | sample Kivu_15m_20L_FD_129675 | JGI IMG/M metagenome (GOLD analysis project Ga0169931, IMG submission 129675) | Freshwater microbial communities from Lake Kivu, Western Province, Rwanda to study Microbial Dark Matter (Phase II) - Kivu_15m_20L... | ecosystem: Environmental > Aquatic > Freshwater > Lake ... | reverse complement strand
TCGGGCAAGGGCCAGAGCGTGGTGCAGGGCCCCGAAGGCATCGCCGCCGCCTGGGAAGCAGCGATGGCCGGCGCCCGCGGCGCCGGGGAGCGGGTGATCGTGGAGGAGTTTCTGAACTTCGAACTGGAGATCACCCTGCTCACCGTCAAGCAGTGGCAAGGCCCCACCTTGTTCTGCCCGCCGATCGGTCACATCCAGGAGCGGGGCGACTACCAGTGCAGCTGGCAACCCGCAGCGCTGCCCGCCGAGGCGCTGGCGGCGGCCCAGGCCATGGCCACAACCGTCACCGGCAACCTGGGTGGCGCGGGGCTGTTCGGCGTCGAGTTCTTCCTCTGTCGCCGCAACGATGGTGCACTCGAGGTGGTGTTCTCGGAGCTGTCGCCACGCCCCCATGACACCGGGCTGGTGACGCTGATGGGCCAGAACCTCAGCGAATTTGAGCTGCACCTGCGGGCCGTTCTGGGGCTGCCGATCCCAGAGATTCGCAGTCTTGGGCCGGCGGCCAGCCGGGTGATCCTGGCGGCAGAAAGCGCCGCAAACCTGCAGTACACAGGGCTGGATCAAGCCCTGGCTGCCCCCGACACCCAGGTGCTGCTGTTCGGCAAGCCCGATGCCCGGCCCAACAGGCGTCTGGGGGTGGCCCTGGCGCGCGGAGCCTCTGCAGACGAGGCCCGCAGCAAAGCCGACCACGCCGCCGCGTGCGTGCGGGTGATCACGCAAGCCTGAGTTGACGCCAACAACAGACGCAGACCCCCTGGTGCAAAGGGGTTCTGCTCCTTATGGTGCGCCCAGTTCAAGGCGCCATGACCCAGGCCCAGCCCCGCCGACCGGCGCGACCGGATCCGAGCCGCCGCCGCCGCCAGGGCGAGCCGTTGGTCACCGACCTCGAGCAACGCCGCCGCAGGCGCCAACAGGCCAGAGGAGAGGAACGCTCAACAAGCCCGCGCAAGGGAATCGCCACGCCGCGTCGTCCGCGCCGGCGACCCCTGCTGCCCTTTGCCCTGGGCATTGCCGTGGGTTATGCCCTGGCTGGCCCCTTGCCGCCGCTGGCCAGCAAAGCGATCGCAGGACTCTGGCCCCACAACCACGCCCTCAGCCAGCTGATGCCCTTCGGGATCAGTGGCCGGCGCATTTTGGTGATGGGCAGCGATCAGGTCAGTGGCAGCACCGATGTGATGTTCACGGTGCAGATCAAAGACGGTCAAACCCGCCTGACCCGGCTGCCTCGCGACACCTTCGTCGACAGTGCTCAGTACGGCGTTCTCAAGGCGAACGCCCTTTATGCCTTCGGTGGCATGGATGCCATCCGCAAGGATCTGCCGCCCCTGGTCGGCGGACCGGTAGACCGCTATTTCAAGGTGAATCTGCGCGCTGTGCGGCGCGTTGCCGATGCGCTTGGCGGTGTTGAAGTCGATGTTCCCAAGCGGATGTACTACGTCGACAACAGCCAGGGCCTTTACATCGACCTCTACCCCGGCAAACAAACGCTGAAGGGTGAGGAACTTGAAGGCTTCCTGCGCTTTCGCCACGATGAGCTTGGTGATCTGGGCCGCATGGAGCGCCAGAAACAAGTGCTCACTCAGATCTTCAAGCGATTTGCCCAGCCGACCAGCCTGGCCCAGTTGCCACAGCTGCTGAAGATTGCCGGCGATGACATCAAAACCGACCTGAGCCCACTCGAACTCGGCCAGTTGCTCACGGCCATGACCGGCACCAAGCTCAACACCACCCAACTGCCCGGTCGCCTGTTTTGGCACAAGGACCTGAGCTACTGGATGCCCGACAACAACAACCAGTATCCGGCGGCCCTGACCGGCGCTGGCGAGGAGCCGCAGCCGACTCCCTGACGGCGCTCAGCGCCGCAAAAAGCGATGGTGCCGCAACCCCTCGAGCAAGCCCCAGGCCTGGGGCTTGCTTGCAAAGAAGACGCGGCGATGGTGCCGCAAGCGCTCGAGCTCAGGGTCGTGGTCGCCCGGCACCACACCCAGGGGTAGCCCCTGCAGCAGCTCGGCGTCACCCTGCTGGCTGGCCTCCACCAGGATCGAACTGAGGCTGAGGTTCCAACGCAGGGCCACATAGCGCAGCGCTTCGACCTTGGAGGCTGTCAGCGGCAGCACATCGAGGTACCAATGTTGAAAGAGGTGCGGCCTGGCAAGCAAGCCATGGGCCCTCAGGGTCTGACGCACCACCGGCAGGATGCCCTGATCGGGCTCGGTCAGGGTGTAACTCACCTTGAGCGGCCCCTGATCGCCGCTGGGCTGCCGCGTGAGCCTGGGCTCCAGCTCGGCCATGGCGCGCTCGACGGCCTGGCGGTCCCAGCCCCGGGCGATCTGACGCTGCCACTGGGGATCGGGTTGATCAGCAACATGGATCTCGGTGCCGGCCTGGGTGATCCAGAGGATCGGCTCACGCAGATGCAAGGCGCTGTAACGCAGCCGAGCCGCCTTGAAAGCGCGACCGGTGGTCACCGCAATGCCCAGGGCAGGGTCGCTCTGCAGCTGAGCCCGCAGCTCCTGCAGGCTGTTGGGGTCGGGAGCTTCAAAGGACCCGTCAAGATCGAGAACCACCAGCCGAGCCGGACGCTGAGCCAGGGCATACACGCCATGACTTGGCTCCGCCTTGAGCCTCTGATCAACGCGCGCCAACTGAGCGGCTTGGCTGGCCTCGGCCAGGTAATGCATCACATGGGCATCCCAGCTGAAGGCCCGACTCACCGCCTCGATGCCGTTGTGGCTCCAGCGCCGCCAGCGGACTGGATCGCGCAGGCTCTCCTCGATCGCCTGCTGCAAGGCATCGAGATCGGAGACATCGACCAACAGACCGTTTTGCGTGCGGGCCAAAATGTCGCGGGGCCCACCATCGTCAGTCGCCACAACCGGTAGACCGCTGGCCGCAGCCTCCAGCAACGTCAGACCAAACGGTTCGGTCAGCGCCGGATTCACGAACACCCCACCAAGGCGTGCCGCCCAGCGGTAGATCTCAGGGATCTGGCTGCGCTGGTGTTGCTTGGGGTAGGCGACCAGCCCATACAGATCAAAGCGATCGACCAGCTCAAACACCTGCTGCAGCACCTCGCGCTGCTGCTTTTCCAGCTGCCGCGGATCATCACGACTGCCGAGCACCAGCACCAGGTTGAAACGGGCACGCAGCAGATCCGAGCAGCCAAACACCTCGACCAAAGCCGGAATGTTCTTGCGCGGATCAGCCCGGCAGATGGCCACCACCGGCGGGCGGGATGGATCCCGCAAAAACGGCTGCATCAACTGATGAATGCCTGTTTCGTTCTCGCCGAGCTGCGGCGGATGAAACAAGGCGGCATTCACACCGGGCGGAATCACCCGCGCTTGCTCGCTCTTGAAGCGGCCATAACGGCTGTATTGCTGATCGCGCTCCTGCTGGGTGCTCGTCACCACCAACTGGCTGTGAGCCAGGGTCAGCTCTTCGGCATCGATGCGCCGGGCCATTGAATACTGCGCGTCGATCTGACTCGAATCGAGGCCGGCATGAATCAGCCGGCGGCGCTTCTCGCGGCCCAGCGAATGACCGGTGAACACAAGCGGAATGCCCAGGCGCCGCTGCAGCAAGGCACCCACGTAGCCAGCATCGGCGTAGTGGGCGTGAATCCAATCGGGCAAACGCTCCTGGGAGCGCAGACGCTCGACCAGGGTGTCGGCCAGTTCATCGAGATAAGGCCACAGCAACTCCTTGCGCAGGTAGCGCCGTGGTCCAAAAGGCAAGCGCAGGATCCGTGCATCAGGCCCCAACGGCTCGAGCGGCTCGGCGTAATCGCTCGCCACGCGCCGGTCATGGATCTGCCGGGTCACAACCTCGACCCGATCGACCTCGGGCCTGGCGGCTAGGGCTCGGGTCAGCTGCAACACGTAGGTGGTTTGCCCACCGGTGTCTGGGTCACGACCAAGCTCCAGGTTCTGCCCCCTGAGCAGACCGTGGACATGGAGGTGAAGGAGGTAAAGCCCCATGGAACTCCTTGAGGCGCTCACTCCTTCTTAGCCATGGTTCAGCGACCTGTCTGAACCGGCCTGGAGCCAAAGGCGCACACCATGCTGAGGCCTGTTCCCTCAAAGCGCGGTCATCGCAATGGATTTGGTGGCCTCCTTCGCACACCAGGCGAGACCACGCGTGTCAAGAATCCGAAACACGCGGGCCAGGCGTGAGGCTCATTTGACGGCCTTACAAGAGGTGTCGATGTAACCCATGTAATTGTTGAATGATTCCTGGGTGCGAGCTGCGTTAGCCATGGCTTGCTGCGCGGCCATCTCATTGCCTTTGGCGATCGCAGCCAGGGCTTGCGGTGGCAAGCCTGCACGACGTGCGTTATTCAAAGCATCTTCTCGTGCCTGATTTGACTGCCGCTGTGCATCGATTGAGGCACGCATGGATGCATCAAAAGCCAAAAAACTATCGATGGAACTTTTACAGGCTTGCGGCGTGCCCTTCTGTTTAAGAACCGGCACGAAAGTCGAGGCGATATCAGCCTGACTCATGTCCGTGGCCAAAAATCGCTTGACCAAAGCAGAGCGATACACAAGCTTCGTATTGCTTTGCGCAACAGCAACACGCTCAACCAACCCTGCGCTGACCAGCATGGCACAACCAATGGGTGCCAAACGCTGAAAGAACCAGGAATGGGAGGCTTTCATTGAAAGTGAGGCTGCCGCACACAACGACCTGGATTATGCAGCAGTCGCCAGCGGCGGATGCTGCGCCAGCACCTGCCTGAGGTAACGCCCGGTGTGGGAGGTGGGGTGCTCTGCCACCTCTTCAGGGGTGCCGCACACCACGATCTGACCGCCCTTGTCGCCGCCCTCTGGACCAAGGTCGATGATCCAATCGGAGCAACGGATCACATCGAGGTTGTGCTCGATCACCAGGATCGAATTGCCCTTATCGACCAGCCGCTGCATCACGTCCATCAGCTTGTGCACGTCGTAGAAGCTCAGACCCGTGGTGGGCTCATCGATCAGATAGAGCGTCTTGCCCGTGGCCCGCTTCGAGAGCTCGGTGGCCAGCTTCACGCGCTGGGCTTCACCGCCCGAGAGCGTGGGCGCGGGCTGGCCCAGCTTGATGTAACCCAGGCCCACATCCACCAGGGTGCGCAGCCGGTCGGCCGCCTGGGGAATCGCTGAAAACACCTCGCAGGCCTGCTCGACCGTCATCTCGAGCACATCAGCGATGGTGAAGCCCTTGTATTTGACCTGCAACGTCTCGCGGTTGTAGCGGGCGCCCTTGCAGACGTCGCACTGCACGTAGACGTCGGGCAGGAAGTTCATCTCAATGACATTGACGCCCTGACCGCTGCAGGCCTCACAGCGGCCGCCCTTGACGTTGAAGCTGAACTGGCCCACCTGATAGCCGCGGGCCTTGGCTTCGACCGTGGCGGCAAACACCTGGCGGATCGGATCAAAGGCGCCGGTGTAGGTGGCCGGGTTGGAGCGGGGGGTGCGGCCGATCGGCGATTGGTCGATCACGATCACCTTGTCGATCGCCTTGATGCCGCGCAACTCACCCAGGCCTGCCGGGAACGGCACCTTGAGCCCCAGCTGGTGCTCCAACGCAGGGTGCAGCAGCTCGTTGACCAGGGTGCTTTTGCCGCTGCCGCTCACACCGGTCACGCACACCAGACGGCCCAGCGGGATCTCGACCGACACGTCGCGCAGGTTGTTGTGCGCGCAGCCCAACAGGCTGAGCCGGCGCGAACCGGTGCTGCGCCGCTCGGCCGGGGTGGGAATGGTGCGGCGACCGCTCAGGTAGGCACCGGTGAGGGAGTCTTCAGCGCTCAGCAGCGCCTGCAAATCTCCCTCGGCGACGATGTGACCGCCGTGCACTCCGGCCCCCGGGCCAATGTCGACGATGTAGTCGGCCGCCCGGATCGTGTCCTCGTCGTGCTCCACCACAATCAGCGTGTTGCCCAGATCCCGCAGCTTGGTGAGGGTCGCCAGCAGGCGGTCGTTGTCGCGCTGGTGCAGGCCGATGCTCGGTTCATCGAGCACATACAGCACCCCGGTGAGGCCGGCGCCGATCTGGGTCGCCAGGCGAATGCGCTGGGCTTCACCACCGCTCAGGGTCATGGCGGGCCGATCGAGGCTCAGGTAGTCGAGCCCCACATCGAGCAAAAAGCGCAGTCGCATGCGGATCTCGCGCAGCACCAGATCACCGGTCTGGATCTGCCGCGCCGTGAGCTGGGGCTCGTTGCCTTCACTGGCACCCACCCCCATGAGCGCCTCGATGCGCGCCAGCGTTTCACCCACGCTCACCGCTGTCAGCTCATGAATGCGGTAGGGCCCCACCCGCACCGCCAGCGCCTCGGGCTTGAGCCGCAGCCCCTGGCAGCTGGCGCAGGGCACCAGCTCGAGATACTTCTCGAGCTTCTGACGCATCGATTCGCCGCTGGCGTCGCGCAGCTGGCGCTCGAGGATCGGCAACACCCCCTCAAACGGGCGCACGTAGGTCTGGCTCTTGCGGTAGCGGCTGTCGGCCTTGATCGCGATCGGCTCGCGTGAGCCGTTGAGCAGCACATCGCGCTGCTCGTCACTCAACTGGTTCCAGGGGGTCTTGAGCTCGAAGCCGAACGCTTCGCCCACCGAAAACAGCAGCGAGAAGTAATAGGAGTTGTCCTTTTCGGCCCAGGGAGCGACCGCCGCATACACCGGCAGGGTGGGATCGGGGATCACCCGCTCGCAGGTGAACTTGCGCAGGAAACCAATGCCGTGGCAATCAGCGCAGGCGCCGTAGGGGCTGTTGAACGAGAACAGCCGCGGCGACAGCTCCTCCATGACGGCACCATGGACCGGGCAGGCAAAGTTCTCCGAATAGAGCCGCTCGCGCTCGAGGCCCTCAGCCAGCTCTTCGCCGCTCTTGGGCACGATCTCGACCAGAGCCAGACCTTCACCGCGTTTGAGCGCCGTGCGCAGCGAATCGGTGAGCCGCTCCTGGATGCCCTCGCGGGCCACCAGCCGGTCGACCACCACTTCAATGTTGTGGGCGTGGTTCTTGTCGAGCTCGATGTTGTCGGCGAGCTCGCGCACCTCGCCATTGATGCGCACGCGGGCAAAGCCCTCGGCCACCAGGCCGCTGAGCAGCTTCACGTGGGTGCCCTTTTTACCGCGCACCACCGGCGCCAGCAGCTGATAGCGGGTTCCCTCGGGCAGGGTGAGGATCTGATCGACCATCTCGTCGATCGACTGGGGCCGGATCGAGCGCTCGCACTGGGGGCAGTGGGGTTCGCCGGCGCGGCCAAACAGCAGCCGCAGGTAGTCCTGGATCTCGGTGACCGTGCCCACGGTCGAGCGCGGGTTGTGGCTGGTCGACTTCTGGTCGATCGAGATCGCCGGCGACAGCCCCTCGATCGCATCGACGTCAGGCTTGTCGACCTGGCCCAGAAACTGCCGCGCATAGGCCGAGAGGCTCTCGACATAGCGGCGCTGGCCCTCGGCAAAGATCGTGTCGAAGGCCAGCGAACTCTTGCCGCTGCCACTGACGCCGGTGAACACCACCAGCCGGTTACGCGGAATGGTGAGGTCGACGTTCTTGAGGTTGTGCTGGCGGGCGCCCCGCACCCGGATCACATCCTCAAGCGAGCCGCCGCTGAGCACGCGGCTGCCATCGAGCTGGGCCACCTTCTCGTGCAGGGTGAGGGCCGGCCTGTCTTGGCCTGCTGTTTGCTGACTGGCCTTGCTGCTCTTGGCGCGGGGCATCCAGTCGCCTCGGGAACGGCAGAGTCTACGGGCGACAACGCAGCCTCAAAGGTCAAACCCGAGGATCTGGCCGACGATCTCCAGCACCTGCTGCAATTGGTCTGCGTCAAGGCTGCCCATGGGATGGGGCCTGGCGCCACGGGCACGCCAGTCAAACGATTTGATCTGGTGACACAGCACATAGCTGTGGGAACCAGGGCGATCGGCAATGGGCCCGAGATCGACCGCCAAAGATGAGCCGCGGTTGTAGCCCGCAGAGGTCATGGCACAGCCCACCACCAGACCGACCGTGGTGTGGAAGCGAGCCGTCGACAGCACCAGGAACGGATGGTGATCACGCATCTCGCGCCCCGCCTGGGGGTTGTGATCGATCCAGATCACCTCACCCCGATCAGGAACCCAGGGCGCGGGCGGTGACGGCGGGGTCATTCGTGCCGTTGGACTTCGCTGCCGATCGGCTCCCAGGCCATCGCCTCGATCGGTTCAGTCTCCATCGGTCGATAGGTCGTCAGACGCTCATCCAGCGTCAAGCGGGGCTTGAGGGGGCGAATCAGAACACCCTCTTTCACCACCGAGAGTTCGACCTGCTGATCCTCAAGCAGATGGGCCTCGCGGGCGATGGCCACCGGCAGGCGAACACCGAGGCTGTTGCCCCAGCGCCGCAGGGCCTGATGCGATGTGGCTGAAGCCATGGCCCAGGAGTTGTTTATTTATCAGTTTAGACGTGCCACCCCTGTGGATCTGCGCGTCGAACTCTCAGTCTGGAAAGCGCAGCTCGGGCAAGACCTGCCGGCACAACGCCTCACTCACCTGCCAGAACCGCTCGGCCAGAACCTGATCCAGAGCCGCCGGCGCCATCGGCACGGCCTTGGGCCAGCCCTTGATGCCGCCCAGCTCGCTGGGTCCGTAGTGCCCACCGGGCTGGGCCTGGGGGGCCGTGAGCGCAAACAGCTGCGGCAAGGCTCCCTGGGCGGCGCTCTGAAACAGCGGACCCATCAGCTTGTAAGCGACACGCTCCACCCGCGAACCGTTGGCCGCCACCGAGGTGGGCTGCAGGTTGGTGCGGGCCAGGCCGGGGTGGGCCGCGGCCGAGAGCAGCTGCGGCTCGCGGCGCTGCAACTCCTGCGCAAAGACCACGTTGGCAAGCTTGCTCTGTCCGTAGGCCTTCCAACGGTCGTAGCGGCGCTCCCCCTGCAGATCGTCAAAGTCGATCTGGCCAAAGTACTGGGCCCCCGAGGTGACCTGCACAGCGCGGGGGCTGGTGCTGGCCCGCAGCAGCGGCAGCAGCAGCCGCGTCAGGGCGTAGTGCCCCAGATGGTTGACGCCGAACTGCAGCTCGAACCCCTGGGCCGTGAGCGTGCGCGGCGGCGCCATCACGCCGGCGTTGTTGAGCAGCAGGTCGATCTGCGCATGGCGCTCGGCCAGCTCGCCCGCGGCCCGGGCCACGCTGGTCAGATCGGCCAGGTCCAGCTCGAGCAGCTCGATCCGGCCCTCATCCCGGGCGGCAGAACCCCCTGAATCCTCACGGTCAACTTGCAACTGATGCCGGGCCTGTTCAGCCTTCGCCAGCGAACGGCAAGCCAGCACCAGCGTGGCTCCTTTAGCGGCGAGGGCGCGGGCACTTTCCAGGCCCAGACCGCTGTTGGCACCGGTCACCAGGACGATGCGACCGCTCTGATCAGGCATCGCCGTGGCGGTCCAGCGCTGGGGAACGGTTGTCATCGCGGTGCGGAAACGGGCGGCACCCTAACGGTGTCTCCCCGGCTCAGGCGCTGCGCTTGTCCAGCAGGCTGGCGGCGTAGCTCAGGGCTTCACGCTGGCCGCCGCCGGCGAGTTCCGCCAGCTCGGCCTCGCGGGCCTGGGTGTCCCGCAGGTGGGACACTCGCGTGCGGGTGGCACCGCCTTCCACCACCTTGCTGACGCGGAAGTGGTGATCAGCGGCCGCAGCCACCAGGGGCTGGTGGGTCACGCAGAACACCTGGCGCCGCGCCGCCAGGGCGCTCAACAATTCGCCCATGGCACCGCTGACGCGGCCGCTCACGCCGCTGTCAATCTCATCGAACAGCAAAGTCACGTGCGGATCGGCCGCGGCCAGGCAGGTCTTGAGCGCCAGCAAAAAGCGCGACATCTCGCCGCCCGAGGCCACCTCGGCCAGCGGCGCCAGGGGCTGGCCCGGGTTGGCCGAAAACAGAAATTGCACGGCGTCGGCGCCGTCGTCGCTGGGGATGGCGGGCTCCAGCTTGACCGCAAAACGCACATGGGTCAGGCCCATGGGACGCAAGGCCGCCAACAGTCGCTGCTCCAGCTGGGTGGCGGCGGTGTGGCGCGCCTGCGTCAGGCTGGTGTTGGCAGCATCGCGGGCTCGGCGCGCCTCGGCTTCGGCGGCCTCAAGGGCTGCAAGCGACGCTTCACCGCCGCCCGGGGCGAGCTGCTCGCGCAGCTGATCACGCAGGGCGATCAGCGCAGAGAGGTCCTGCCCATGGCGGCGCTCAAGCGCCTTGAGCTGAGCCATGCGCTCCTGCAGAGCCGCCAGGCTTTCAGGATCACTCTCCAGGGCGCTGCCATAGCGCTCCAGGTCTCGGGCCAGGTCCTGCAGCAACGCAGAGGCATCGCTGCAGACCTGCGCCAGTGGGCCCGCCCCCGCGGGATCGAGGGCCGCCATCTTGGCGAGTTCCTGCTCGCAGGCAGCCAGATGCTCGAGCGCCGAGGGGACCTCCTCGGCCCCCTCCTGCAGCCGCCCCAACAGGGTCATGACCCCTTCTTGCAGGCGCACACCATGGGCGAGGCGGTCCTGCTCGGCCTGCAGCCGCTGGCGCTCGTGCGGATCATCCAATTGGGCCGCCTCCAGATCGAGCAGCAACTGCTCCTGCTGCTGGCGCTGTTGCTGCAGCTGATCCCACTGGCTGCGAGCGCTCTCCAAAGCTGCAGCCGCCTGCTTCCAGGCGCGGTAGGCCGCAGCCACCGGCTCGAGTGCTTTTGCAAGGGCTTCACCACCAAAACGATCGAGCCAGCGGCGCTGCTGGCCCGGGCGCGCCAGCTGCTGGGTCTGGCCCTGCACGGTCAGATCCAGCAGCAGGGGCCGCAGCTCCTGGATCTGCTGGCGGTTCACGGCCACACCATTGAGCCGGTGGCGGCTGCTGAGGCGCTCCTCGCTGAGGCGCCACTCGCGGCTGAGCAGCAGCTCGTCATCGTCGAGCTCGAACTCCTGCTCGCTCAGCCAGGCCTGAAGCGGCGGGGTGAGGCTGAAACTCGCTTCGATCACGCCCCGCTCGGCCCCCTGCCGCAGCAAGCGAGGTCCTGAGCCCCCCAGCAGAGCATCAAGGGCATCGAGCAGAATCGATTTGCCCGCACCGGTCTCACCGGTCAGCACGGTGAAACCGTCGCCGAAACTCAGCTCGAGGGCCTCGATGAGGGCGATGTTCTCAAGCCGCAG
>Ga0169931_10013494_pt1 | contig 11149 bp, 10 predicted proteins | sample Kivu_15m_20L_FD_129675 | JGI IMG/M metagenome (GOLD analysis project Ga0169931, IMG submission 129675) | Freshwater microbial communities from Lake Kivu, Western Province, Rwanda to study Microbial Dark Matter (Phase II) - Kivu_15m_20L... | ecosystem: Environmental > Aquatic > Freshwater > Lake... | reverse complement strand
CAACGCTTGAAGCACCCATCCCCGCCACTCGGTGTGTCCGAGCAACCACTCAGCCACCCCGGGGGAGAAACGGTAATAAGTCCTCACGAACCAGCGACCCAGGCCGTGCTGCTGCAGAATCTCATCCCTAAAGCGGCGAAGTAGCTGCAGAGCAGGCCCCTTGGCTGATCCAAAAGCCGCAGTGGCGATAAAGCACTGACTTTCCACCAATAGACCTCGGATCGAGGCGGTTTGGACTTGGTAATCCTCCACCGGAGAAGCCGTACATCCCGTTCCACCGTCGCCGATATAGTCAGCCGTAACGACCCCTGCGCGATCCCGAGCTAGGATTCGAACATTATACAGATTGTCTGATCCATTGGTGGTGTTCGAAAATCCTGAGATGACTGTAGGTCCGCCAGAACTCACCCGGGCGATGATTTGTGATGTATCGGTGTAATAGGTCGAGGAGGAGGTGGGTGTTCCTCCCGTTTTTGCGAGGAAGATTAAAGTATCAACTGTAGCGCCCACTGTGGTGCCTGTTGAAGTGGCAGCAGCCGTGGTGATTGCTGCGCCATTAAAATTAATCTCGCTATCCCCTGGCGTATAGCTGGCTGCCAGGTCAGCTGGACAAGTGATCGTGGGTGCAGCCTTTTGCAGCTGGATCGTTATCGTCCGATTCTCTTCGGTGTCTGCAATCTTTCCAAGCTCAGGATTGTTTCCGGGCGTCGAGTCCTCTAGACCTAAATAAAACCGAACCGTGAGTGTTTTCAATGCACTGGAGGAGGGCTCCTCGACCTCTGATCCGGTGCACCCGGAGATCGTGCCCGTGTTGAGGGGACTGGCACAGATATCTTTGGGATAAATCCCCACTCGCAGAACTTCATTGCCTCCACTCACGGAGTATTTCACCGCATAGTACTTAGAGTTTGCGGCAGAGTTTGCGGCTGCCTGACAACGCGAGTTTCCGACTGCTGCACAAAAAGCTCCGCCCGCATAAGCGATCGGCACTTGCACCTGAGTGGAGTTGATCGTGACCGTCGCCATCAACACCACATCCTGCCCAGTGGTCAGACTTCCAAAGCTTTTGTTCGACTGAACATCAAAGAGAATGATGTCGTTCGTGTCGCTCGTGGAGGTGCTAGTGAGGTCCAGAAACTTAAAACCCACCGACTCGTCGATGAATCCCCCGGTCAAGGTCGAGTCTGGTGGCCGAAAGGCCGCATAATTGATCACCCCAGCACTGGTGACCGAGTAAGGCGATACCCCTTGAACGGTAAGCGTGGCCTGCGCAGAGGGGGCCAAAAAAAGCCCGCCAGCCAAAATGCCAAAATAAGCCCAAAAAGACTGGCTAGACCCGGTCACGGATGGCTTCGGCAATTTGTACAGCATTGAGCGCGGCACCCTTTCTGAGGTTATCCGAAACCACCCAAAAACAAATTCCATGGGGCACTGAAGGGTCCTTCCGAAGTCGACCCACACCTACCCCATCGCGGTTCGCGGTATTCTCATTGGTAGGATAAAGATCCAGAGCGGGATCGTCCACTACTTCGAGGCCAGAAACTCTTTTCCACAGCTCGTGAACCTCCGAAACCTCAGCGGGCCTGGAAAGCTCCACGAAAACGTTCTCAGCATGGGAGATCAAAGTGGGAACTCGAACCGCTGATGCCACCACGGCTAAACCAGGTAGCCCCAAAATCTTGCGGGTTTCTTCCATGAGCTTTTGCTCTTCACTCGTAAATCCGTCGGCGCCTACTTTTCCGATTCGAGGAATCAGATTCGCTGCAATCCGATGGGGGAAAATCGAGCGATCCGTACTCCCGCCCATTTGCGCGGTGAGCTCATCCATGGCTGCTGTGCCAGCCCCGCTCACACTTTGATAGGTGGAAACCACCACCCTTTTGAGTCCAAACGCCTGTGAGAGAGGCGCCAAAGCAACAGTCAGCTGGACGGTAGAGCAGTTGGGACCTGCAAAGAGCCTCTGCCCCGCTTTTACCGAGGCGCGGATGGCCTCCCGATTCACTTCAGGCACTGCTAGCACGACCCGTGGATCCATCCGATGGACAGCTGAGTTATCAATCACCCAGGCCCCGCTGGAGAGCGCCTCACTCACCCATCTGGAGGAAATTTCATCAGAAGCATCAAAGAAAACCCAGTCCAGTCCCTGAAAGCACCCCGCTCTCAGGACCTGGCACTTCCACTCTTTTTGGTGGCTCAAAAGGGACTTTCCCTCAGACCGCTCAGAGGCAAAGAGCCTGAGTTCTGAGACCCCAAACCTTCGTTGCTCAAGAATCGAAAGAAGCCTGCTCCCGACCGCCCCTGTAGCCCCTACGACCCCAATCTTCTGGCTCAACTTCGAGCCTCCTTGGGCTCCGCTGGAGGCTTCACTACACCCGCCCAACACAGGATGTTCCAGCCGAGGCTAGCGAGGACATAAAAGGCTCCCACCAGAAAAAGCGAGATCTCTGGCTTCAAAAGAATCAGAACCAGAGAGAGCATCCCAATGAGCAAAATTCCGACACTGGCCCTGGATCTCCAGTGAAATTCTTTAAATGACGGAAAGGCTACCGAGCTCACCATCAAAACAGACAAGAAGATGGACATCGCCAACAACCAGCCCGCTCGATGTACGGGATCAAAAGGCCTCTCGCCCTGAAAAATGACGAAAGTGCCCACCAGATTTGCTGCTGCAGGCGTGGGAAGACCTTGAAAGAAATTCTTAGGAAGCATCGATGCCGTCACATTAAAGCGCGCGAGCCGCAGAGCACTGCAAAGGGTGAACAGAAAAGCAATCGCCATTCCGACCCTCCCTAAAGGGGCCAAAGCCGAGTGATAAAGCAGCATCCCTGGAGCAATTCCAAAAGAGGTGAGATCGGAGAGACTATCGTATTCCACGCCAAAAGCGCTCGTCGCTTTTGCCATTCGAGCAATTCGGCCATCTAAACTATCAAAGATAGCTGCCACAAAGATCGCCCAGGCCGCTGTCACAAAGTCGCCTCGAGCCGAGGCGGTGACTGAGTAAAAGCCGCAAAAAAGATTAGCGGAAGTGATGAGGTTTGGAACCAAATAGACCTTACGCATCGGCGCGAGACTACCTATCCCTACAGCGGGTAGGCAACGAATTTTATCCCTTGAGCTTCTCGCGAAGCTTCAATTCTGCGTCAGGAGCCCTGAGATAAGCGGGGGTCACCGCAAGAGCAGAGCGACCCTGGTGGGCGCCGTAAGCCGCAACCACTTCATGGGTGAGCGCCTCAACCCAGCCCAAAGACTCTTCTGCCGGCGCTTCAAGCCACCGCCATCCAGGGGGCTGCAGCCCGCGATAACGCTCTGAACTCACCCAAAGTCCGCCCGAAGCAGATGGGATGGAAGCCGTGGCAGGAGACCATCCCTGAACCTTCTGTACTAACTCCGCCGAAGCCGCAGGGCTGTCCAAAGCCGGCTCCTGCCGAAGGTAGACCTCTCCCATACAGGCTTCGACACAAACCGTGAGCGGACCCTGATGCGAAGTGAGGTTACGGGCCTGTCTCGTGCGAAGCGCGAGGCTTGAAATAGGAATTAATGGAAGGTTCAGCACCTGAGCGAAAGTGCGAGCGGCCGTCATGCCTACCCGGACACCCGTGAAACTCCCCGGCCCAATCCCCACCGCTAAGGCAGTGAGATGACCCCACTCCCAGGAGCAGGACTCCAAGGACTCTTGGATGGCGATAAAGAGTCCCTCTGAGTGCTGCTTTTGATCCACCTGAAGCACCTGTCCTGCCCGCAGCACCACCGAGTGCGAGGGACTCGTGAACTCAAAAGCGCTCAGAACTCCAAATCGACCCGAGGTATCCCAGGCAAGAACGCGTTCCATCAAAAGATGCGAGTCAGGTCATTCTTCATGACCACGACCATCAACAGCAGAATGAAGGCCAGACCCACTTTCTGAAACCATTCGAGCTGCTTCTCTTGAAGGGGCTTACCTCTCAACTTTTCCACGCCAAGCAAGAGAATATGGCCACCATCCAAGAGCGGAACAGGCAAAATATTCAACACTCCCAGACCAATCGAGAGAATGGCCATGGTGGTCAAAAAAGCGATGAGTCCACGACCCAGAGACTCCCCAGCAATTTTACCGATCAGAATGGGACCACCCAAAGTCTTTACGCTCACGCCCCCCGTAAACATCTTGCCGATGGAGACAAAGTTTCTCCAAGAATAGGAGATCATTTTTGAGATCCCACGGTAGACAACTAGAAAAGGATTAAACGTGCGCTCGACCAGCATGGACATCTCTGCCCAGGCCAGCATCGGATAAATACCCACAGTGAACTGCTTAGTCTTTTGAAGTTCCGCATCTCTTCCGTCAGTCATCGAGGGCGTCACTTCAGCCGTGATCAGCTGCCCGTCTCTCTCCCAGGCCAGGGCCATTCGGGATTCAGCATTTCCAGCTTTTTGAACCCGCTCGCGGAGATCAAAGAAACTCGTGAGTGGCTGTTGATCAATCGACACCAAACGATCGCCACGAATCAAACCCGCCCCAGAAGCAGGAGATTTTTCGACCGTTTTCTCAACAAAAAGTTCGACCGAATAAGCCCCGGTCTCTTCACCAAAAGAGTAGGTTTTTCCTGACTTGGTGATGCGAAGAGAAAGAACCTTGGGGCAACCTTGCGCTCCGCAGTCGGTCCTACCCACAGGCTCAAACTCAAGGTCAATCTGTTGTCCTTGGGGGGACTGGATAAACCACTGTTCCACCCATTCGAAACTACTGGGCTTCTGACCGTTGTAAGAAATCAAACGATCACCCGTTCGCACTCCAGCCTCACCGGCCAAAGAGCTTTTCGCTGAATCACCCACAGTGAGATCCCGACCTGCCGGAAGCAGGCCCTCGACATCACCCACTGGCACTTTTTCGCCGTAGGAGTTGTATCCAGAAGACTCTCGGGGCGTCACTGAAAGGTTCAATGGATCAGGGATTCCTGGTCTGCGGACTTTGAAGTCCACTTTTTTTCCCGGATGCTTGGCAAACGCGGCTGTCATCTCATCAAACGTGCCGACAGGCTCTCCAGAGATTTCAAAAATTTCATCGCCGGCAAGAAGACCGGTCTGAGCTGCAACGGATCCAGGCAGGGTGCGACCCACCACACTGCGAGGGTGCTCCTCTCCAATCATTTGAATCGACATGAAGACGATAGCAGCAAAAATAAAATTAAAGAGTGGTCCTCCAGAAAAGATGAAAAACCTCTTCCAAGGCGCAGCTTTCTGAAGTGAGCGATGGGCCAGATCAGGAGGGAGCTCAACGCCTGGCTCTTCACCCAGAAGCTTGACATAGCCACCTAAAGGAATGACGGAGAGACACCATTCGGTCTCGCCTTTCTGCTTCCTCCAGATTTTAGGACAAAAGCCAACTGAGAATACCTCAGCTTTCACTCCAAAAATCCTGGCGAACAAGAAATGCCCCAGTTCGTGAACTACAACCAAGGGACCCAAAATGACGATGAAACCCAAAACTGAAAGCATCACACCCTCCCTAGCCTAGCAGCCGTACACAGTAGTACATGAACGGCGCGCTAATAACGACCCCATCGAAACGATCCATGAATCCCCCATGCCCGGGGAGGATGGTTCCAGAGTCTTTTTTCTGAAAAGAACGCTTGATCAAGCTTTCACCCAGATCCCCCAACTGTCCCGTGACGCCGACCAGCAAAGGGCCGACGAACACAAATAGCCATGAAATCTCGCGGAAGACGACTAGCTTAAAAAGGAGCGTGACACAGTAAGCCCCTGCCAACCCGCCCCAGGCGCCCTCCCACGTTTTTTTAGGACTGATCAATGGATAAAGCTTCTGCCGCCCGCGCTTGAGACCCACAAAGTAGGCTGCCGAATCCCCGACCCAGTTCATCAGAAAGAACAGTAGCAGCCAGAACCCACCCGCCTCCTCTTGCCGGATCAAAAGGATGTAGAGGGGCAGCACTGCGAGGTAGAGCAGACCGAAGATACTATAAACCCCTTCCCGCAAATGATTCTCCAGACCATCGGGGTGCCGATAGGCAGTGAGCAGGAAATAAAAAAAGAGTCCTAACGCAGCCATCAAGAGAAGACCCACTTGGAGTCCAGGGAGAATGACGCTTGCCAGCCCCAGTAGAAAGACTGTGCCCAGAATGACATTTCTCTTATCCATGCGGTCGGGCAGCGCGAGCACCATCTCCAAGAACTCGTGTGTCATCAAAAGAGACAAGCCAATCACAAAGAATGCTGTACCGATCTCTCCGAGTCCCAGGGTCATCCCTAGAAGCAAGGCTCCACCGATCGCGCCCGTGATCACCCGTTTCTTGAGTTCCGGTTTCATTGTCCTGCCTCTACTCCCCGTATCTGAACCCCCAGACCCCCAAAGCGCCTCTCGCGAGCAGAAAAGGTCTGAATCACTTCCGAAAATTCTGCCGCACCAAACTCAGGCCATGGCTCTGGCCTAAAGACCAATTCAGCATACGCTGCCTGCCAGAGCAAAAAATTGCTGATTCGTTGCTCGCCACTCGTACGAATCATGAGATCCACGTCGGAGCGATCTCCCAAGCCACCTGTTTGTAGAAAAGATGAAAAAATCTGCTCATCAAGATCATCCGGCTGAGCATCCCCCTTTTCGCAGCGGCGAGCAAAACTCCTGGCAGCCTCTACAATCTCGGAACGGGAGCCATAAGAAATCGCTAAATTCAGGACCATTCCGTTACACGAAGAAAGAGTCTTCTCTGCCGACTCCAGCGCTTTTCGTGAGGATTCTGGGAGTCTTGAAGCGTCCCCAATCATCTTTAAGCGGACGTTCTGCCGAAGTAACTCTGAACACTCTTTTCTAAGGTACCGCTCCAACAGTCCCCACAAGACTGATCGCTCAGCCTCGGGCCGTTTCCAGTTCTCAGTAGAAAAGGCAAAAAGCGTGAGAACCTCAACGCCCTGTGAAACAGCCTCCTCCACCACGCCACGGATTCTTGCAGCTCCCCTGACGTGTCCAAAAAAACGAGCATGCCCTCGCTTTTCGGCCCAGCGGCCATTTCCATCCATGATGATGGCAACGTGACGAGGGATCAAACGGTCAAAATTTCCTTTTCTTTGGTGGCGATGACCTTGTCCACTTCGGCCACTTTTTCGTCAGTCTTTTTCTGAATCTGATCCATCACCTTCTTGGATTCATCTTCTGGAAGGCTCTTATCCTTTTTCACTGCCTCATTGGCATCCCGGCGCTGATTGCGGATTGCCACCTTGGTGTCCTCACCCATCTTCTTGATGCCCTTGACCAGCTCCTTACGACGCTCTTCGGTCATGAGAGGAAGGGAGATCCGGATCACTTTACCATCGTTCTGAGGGGTCAACCCGATATTGGCCGCTAAGATGGCCTTCTCAATGGCCGCGATTGTCCCCTGCTCCCAAGGAGTCACCTGAATAGTTCGCGCATCGGGTGTAGTCACGTTAGCCACTTGGTTCACTGGAACACTAGAACCGTAATAGTCCACATGCACAGGCTCCAGCAGCGCCGTAGAAGCACGCCCCGTACGGAGCTTGGCGAGATCGCCCTTGAGCGAAAGAATCGCTTTATCCATGGTTGCGTTCATTGGGTCGAGAATGGCCTTCGACATATAGAGATGCTCCTTAATTAGTGGACCAGCGTGCCAATGGCTTCACCCGAAACCACTCGCTTAAGGCTGTCTTTTTCGTTGAGGTCAAAAACAATAATGGGCAATCGGTTATCCATGCAGAGTGAGATCGCCGTGGAGTCCATCACCTGCAATCCTCGATTGAGGACATCAATGTACGTCAAAGTTTCAAAGCGTTTGGCTTGAGGATTTTTCTTGGGATCAGCATCGTAAATTCCATCGACCTTAGTGGCCTTGAGAACCACTTGAGATCCCGTCTCCATGGCCCGAAGGGCTGCCGTCGTATCGGTGGTGAAATAAGGGTTTCCAGTGCCTGCCCCAAAAATCACAACTCGGTTCTTCTCTAAATGTCTGACGGCCCGGCGACGAATATAGGGCTCGGCGAGCTCTCGCATCTCAATGGCGGACTGAACTCGCGTGTGAACGCTCTCATTTTCAAGCGCATCTTGAAGGGCCAAACAATTGAGCATCGTTGCCAACATGCCCATGTAGTCTGCGGAGGCTCGGTCCATGCCTTCCGTGGTGCCTTTGATTCCACGGAAAATATTTCCGCCACCCACTACAATACCGATCTGAACTCCCGCTTCACGAACTGACTTAATCTCAGCCGCGAGCGCCTTTAAGATCTTGGTATCAATTCCAAAACCTTGCTCGCCAGCCAACGCCTCTCCGGACAACTTGAGAAGAATTCGACGATACGGTTCAGAACGACGTGCTGGGCTCATGTCACTTCCCCTTCAGAACAAAGGGGTGGGCCCCTCTCCATCCAACGGAGGAGACCCACCCTACTCTGAGTCAAATCAAGCGTTGGTCTCAGCGGCTTCCTTGATCCCTTCGCCCAACACAAATCGAGCGAAACGACGAATAGCCAGGCCTCCACCGACAGCCTTATCTGTTTCTTTGACGAGCTGATCGATGGTCTTGTTTGGATCTTTCACAAAAGGCTGAGTCATCAGACACATCTCTTCGAGCATCTTACGAACACGACCTTCAACTGCCTTTTCCATGAACTCAGGCTTCATAGGCTTTCCAGAGTTCTGAATCTGGGCAGCGGCAATCTCACGTTCCTTGGCGAGCATATCGCTAGGCACTTCTGCAGCAGTCGTCCAACGAGGGGCGGCTGCAGCGATGTGCATGGTGAGATCCTTGGCAAGAGTCTTGAACGCCTCGGTATGAGCGGCCGAAGGGCTTCCCACTGCGAGATCCAACAGAACTCCCACTTTGCCTTCGCCATGGATGTAAGAGGACACGAGACCCTTTCCGTCCGAAGCCGCATCAAAGCGCTCAAAACGGCGAATCCCCATGTTTTCTCCGAGAGTGGCAATCGTCTCCTGCAAGGCCACCTGAATGGTCTTTCCGGTTGCAGTGGTCTGAGCCATCAACTCATCCAGAGTCTTGGGCTTGTTCTTGAGAATATGACCCGTAAGTTCTGCTACGAACTTCTTAAACTGCTCCGTCCGAGCCACGAAGTCCGTCTCACAGTTCACTTCCAACAGAACTCCTACGTTGCCTTCGCCATGAATCAAAGCAGTCACAACGCCTTCTTTGGTTGCGCGGCCTGCTTTATTTGCGGCTGATGCCATTCCCTTTTTGCGCAAAAACTCGATGGCTTTTTCGAAGTTACCCGAAGTTTCAACGAGTGCCTTCTTACAGTCCATCATTCCTGCGCCCGTCTTTTCACGGAGGTCTTTTACGAGGCTTGCTGAAATATCCATTTCTCGCTCCTGATCTTCTGAAGATTACTGCTGAGTTTCTTCGGTCGGCTCTTCAGCCTGCTCGAGATCTGCCTCATCAGGCCCACGGAGGTCGATGTCGCCTTCAAAGCGCGAAACCTTCTTCTCGCTGGCTTCGTCTTCTTTTGCTTGATCAGCCACTTCCTGCGCTCGGAGTTTTTCTTGGAATACTTTGGTTCCTTCAAGGCAGCTGTCTGCGATCAACTTGGAGAACAAACGGACGCTTCGAATGGCGTCGTCGTTTCCAGGAATCACGTGTGCGACGTTTGAGGGATCACATTTGGTATCGACCACAGCAATCGTGGGGATACCCAATTTCTTAGCTTCCTTGACGGCAATGTGTTCCTTCATGGTGTCGACCACAAAGAGTGCTCCAGGAAGCTTCTTCATGTCTTCGATGCCACCGAGAGACTTCTTGAGCTTATCGAGCTCGCGATCATAACGAGCCTGCTCCTTCTTGGGGGTCTCGTTCCACTCGGGAGAGTCTTTCAGTGCTTCAATTTTCTTGAGTCGATCAATCGAAGCCTTAACGGTTTGATAGTTAGTCAGCATGCCGCCCAACCAACGGTTGGTCACGTAGTGCATGCCAGCACGCTTGGCTTCTTCTTCGACCACGTCTTTTGCCTGCTTCTTGGTGCCAACAAAAAGGATTTTTTTGCCTTCGGCAGTGACCTTTGAAGCAAAAGTACAAGCAGCACGGGTGTGCTCCACGGTCTTCTGCAGATCGATAATGTAGATTCCGTTACGTGCACCGAACACGTAGGGCTTCATCTTGGGATTCCAACGCTGAGTCTGATGACCAAAGTGGACACCGGCCTCCAGCAATTCACGCATCGTGACTTGTGGCATAGAACTACCTTTCAAATTCAGGCGGGAGAATCGACGGAACCACTGACGACATCGCTGCACGCAGGGGAGAGGCCGAACTTCCGCGGTTATGGGTTTTCTCCGAGCCCGATCGAACCACCGATCGGAGGAGTAAACCCCCTCCACCCCCCGAGATCCCACATCAGTGGAACACCACGAGATAGGGGGTGTGTGTGATGGCAGCTTTCTTACCGATAACACTGCATTTTTGCAATCCGAGAAGCGAGCTCTGAATTGACAGAGGACACCCCCTGGAGGGATCCTTCGGCTCGATGCAGCAGCAGCGCTTGTGGTTTCTTTTGGGGGTCTTTACGGCCTGGATTTCCTCTGGCCCGAGCTGGGCCGTCGAGCCTCCCACGGCAGCTCCCCTTCACTTGGTTTGGGAGGCCCACGAGGTTCTCACGACCGCGACCCGCCGTGAGATGGAGAGCCTTCTGCTTCAGCATCAGCACCTGACGGGTGAGCGACTCTTTTTGGTCATCGCCCCGAGCGGGGCGGAGGTGTTCTCCGGTAGCGCCTCGGATCGGGCAAAAAAACTGTTTGATCACTGGGGCTTAGAGACCGTCTCCCGAGGGGCCAATGCCCTGCTTCTGCTTCAAGAGACGGCTCCCGAAGAATTCGAACTGGGCATGCACTGGGGGAGCGGCATCTCCTGGGGAGAGGACGGGCGACCTCAAGTCTCCCTCAGGGGCCTGCCGCATTGGGATGCCATGGGTCTCAAGGTGACTCAGGAGTGGCTCAGTACGATTCAGAGCCCTCTGGCCCAGTCGCTGTCCCGACTCGAGACCCAAAGGGAGGGCGCAAGCCCGCGGCTACAGCCCCAGAGAGACTGGACTTGGCTCTGGGTGCTCTTTCTCATGGCTCTGAGTAGTGCCCTGTTCTTTTGGACCTACCGACAGATCCTGGCTCAGGAGGTCTTGATCGGCACTGAACGCTGGGTGCTGTTTG
>Ga0169931_10013493_pt1 | contig 11152 bp, 7 predicted proteins | sample Kivu_15m_20L_FD_129675 | JGI IMG/M metagenome (GOLD analysis project Ga0169931, IMG submission 129675) | Freshwater microbial communities from Lake Kivu, Western Province, Rwanda to study Microbial Dark Matter (Phase II) - Kivu_15m_20L... | ecosystem: Environmental > Aquatic > Freshwater > Lake ... | reverse complement strand
TGATTTCTCGAGAGACCACTTTGGAGAGTTCCTCGATGATCACGGCCTCGAGCCGTGCTCTTCGTACTGCTTGCATGGTCGCTTCCTTAAGTCAGCTCTGGGGCAATCAGTTCAATCTGATAGGCCTCAATGAGGTCGCCTGGCTTCAAGTCGTTGTAGTTTTCTAAGCCGATACCGCACTCATAGCCTTGAGCGACTTCTTTTGCGTCGTCCTTAAAGCGCTTGAGGGAGGACATCTTGCCTTCGTAAACGATTCTGGAATCACGCAGCAACCGGACATTGGCTCCGCGAAGGATTTTTCCATCCACCACGGCTGAGCCGGCGATCGTGCCCACTTTCGGAACGGTGAAGGTTTGGCGAACTTCGGCTCTTCCGAGGAACTTCTCCACCTTCTTCTTGTCCAGCATCCCCGTCATCGCTTTCTTCACATCATCGATGAGTTCATAGATGATGTTGTAGCACTTGACGTCGATGTGCTCGCCCTCGGCCAATTGCCGAGCCTTGGTTTCAGGGCGGACATTGAAACCGATGATGATTGCGTTGGATGCAGAGGCCAGCAGGACATCGCTCTCTGTGACTCCACCCGTTGCAGCAAGGATCACCTTGATCTTCACTTTCTCGGTAGACGCTTTGAGTAGGCTTTCTTTGACGGCCTCTACAGATCCAAACACGTCCGCTTTCAAGATGACCGCAAGTTCCTTGGTGTCGCCGGTTTGGACCTTAGAGAAAAGATCCTCGAGGCTCATCTTGGTTGCCAGAGGTGCAGCAGCCTTAGCTCGGGCTTGGTCCACACGGTTCTTGGTGATCTCTCGAGCATCGGCCTCGGTCTTGGGAGAGTCAAACTTCTCGCCAGCAGCGGGAACGCCTTCAAAGCCTAGGACTTCGGCAGCCATGCCTGGAAGGACTTCCTTGATCTGCTCACCCAAGTGGTTCATCAGGGCTTTGACTCGCCCACAGAACTGACCTGCAACGATGGCATCTCCGGTGTGGAGGGTGCCTCGACGAACGAGGAGACTCACCACCGGGCCGCGACCCTTTTCGAGTCGAGCTTCAAGGACCGTTCCGCTGGCTTGCGCTTCGGGGTTGGCCTTGAGGTCCAACACTTCTGCTTGGAGCAGAATGCTCTCTAACAACTTATCGAGATTGGTACGCTTGATTGCCGAAACCGGCACAAACATGGTCTGACCGCCCCAGTCTTCGGCAAGCAGGTCGAGCTCTGCGAGAGCTTGTTTGATCCTCTCTGGGTTTGCACCGGGTTTATCGATCTTATTCACGGCCACAATGATGGGAACGCCAGCAGCCTTTGCGTGACTGAGGGCTTCGCGAGTTTGAGGCATGACGCCATCATCTGCAGCGACAACTAAGATGACGATATCGGTGACGTTGGCTCCGCGCGCTCTCATTGAGGTAAAAGCCTCATGGCCGGGAGTATCAATGAACGTGATGAGCTTCCCGTCCTTCTCGATTGTGTACGCGCCAATGTGCTGAGTGATGCCACCCGCCTCGCCCGCGGCCACTTTAGATTCTCGGATCGCATCCAGGAGGGAGGTTTTGCCGTGGTCGACGTGACCCATGATGGTCACAATAGGAGGCCGATTTTGAAGCTGAGCCTCAGTGTCCGAGGTCTGTTCAATCAGCGTGTCCTCTTTAAAAGTGACATTCTTCACTTCGAACTGAAACTCGGGCGCAATCAAAGATGCAGTATCAAAGTCGATCGCCTGATTGATGGTTGCCATCTGGCCCATACCCATCAGCTTGCGGATGACGTCCACTGCTTTGATATTCATCTGAGAGGCAAAGTCCTGGATGGCAATCGTCTCGCCCATTTCTACCACGCGTTTATGTGCGGCAGCCTGAGTGATTTGAGTTTGCTTCACTTGCTTACCAACGGGGATCTTCTTTTTCTTAGGAAGGAAGACCATTTCCTTCTTTCGGTAATCCGCAAAACGGACGTCCTCTGGACGAATCGTGACTTCACGACCGCCGCCACGTTTTTTAGCGGCTTCTTCCTCGGCCATTTGGTCGAGGCCTTCTTTGGTCATGTGGATGATTCTAAAGCCATCCTTGGACACGGTTCCTGGGGCGCCGGGTCTGGCTGGGGTTCCAGGCTTTGCAGCGAGAGTGGTCGGTGCAGCCGGCTTGACCATCGGCTTGGGAGGAGGAGCCTTGGCCTCGACAATGGTCAGAATGCTCCGGCGCGGAGCAACGGGACGGGGAGTCAGCACGATCGGAGCCTTCTTGACGGGAGCTGGAGCCTCTGCGCCCGGAGCGTCGGGAGAGGTTTCACTGGCTGCGTTTGCTGCACTCGCGACAGTCTCGGGCGTCTCCCGAGAGAGAGCCTCGGCTTCTTCGAATGGAGCTTGAGCGATCTCGCCTTCAGCGGTTCCCATCATTTCGGCGTCGACCGACTCGACGGGCGTCATTCCTCGAAGCGTCACTCCGCTCGCTGCAATTTCCACTTCTCCGTCAGCTTTGAGTCTCCTTCGAATCACCGCAGCAGAGGCGGCGGAGGCCTTTGGAGTGGTTGACTCTTCTGGGGGCGCGACGGGCGCAGCCTTGGGAGCTGCTCGGGTCACGGTTTTGGCCACAGTCTTTGCGGGGGTTTTTGCGGCAGGGGCTTCAGCTCCCGCGGTCGCTGGCGCCTCGTCCGTGGTCTTGCGGCGCGCTCGGACGGCCTTGGGTTTAGATTCAGGAGCAGCTTTCTTAGGAGCGAGGCCTTCTTTTGCCGCAAGGACTTCTGCATCCGAGAGCTCACTCATGTGGTTCTTAACCTTGATGTTCAGGTCGCGCAGCTTGTCGAGCAGCGTGAGTGAATCAAGTCCAAGTTCCTTGGCAAGCTCGTAAACCTTGGTCGGTTCTTTATGAGTCGTGTTTTGCATTTCGGACATTCGTCTTACCCTTGGCGTTGAGTTCGTTCTTGTTTGCTGAGTCCCGTTTACTCGCTTGAGCTCTTATCCTGCTCGCGAACCAATTCCCGGAGCATTTCCTCCGCCTTGGCCTTCGCATCCTTTGAGCCAGCTTCAGCTACAACTTCGGCAGGGGCTGCTACCAGATCACCATGCTTGGCATAGGCAACTGCAGCACGTTCTTTGAGCTTCTCGGCCGTCTCTGCAGCCTCGTATCCTGGAACACGTTGAAGCTGCTCAGTAGAAGCCTCGGAGACTTGCTTCATGTTCAAGAAGCCCGCGCCGTAGAGCGAATGTGCCATAGTTTCGGTGACACCTTCAATGTGCTGAAGGTTGAAAATCGAATCCGAGGTTCTACGCTGCAACTTGGACTTCGAGATGATGTCGAGCTTCCAGCCCGTGAGCTGCGAAGCGAGACGCACGTTTTGACCGCGCCTTCCGATAGCCAGCGAAAGCTGGTCGTCTTCCACCATGATTTCCATCGATCGAGCGCGCTCATCGAGTCTTACCGACGAGATTTCGGCAGGTGAGAGAGCCGAGCGAACAAAAACGACGGGATTATCGGACCATGGAATAATGTCGATTTTTTCGCCACGCAGTTCCTGAATGACGTTCTGAACGCGAACGCCCTTCATTCCCACGCAGGCACCCACTGGATCAATATCGCGATCCTTAGAAATGACCGCAATCTTCGCGCGAGCACCGGGCTCACGAGCGCAGAGCTTGATCTCAACGATTCCATCACGGACTTCTGGGACTTCCATCTCAAAAAGCTTCATGAGGTACTTGGGTGAAGTGCGTGAGAGGTAGATTTGAGGTCCGCGAGTCGTATGAGCCACGTCCGAAAGATAGGCTTGGACTCGGTCCCCTGGCTTAATCATCTCGCCTGGAATGATCTCTTGGCGGGGGAGAATAGCGTCGGTTTTTCCGAGGTCGATCACCAGATTTCCACGCTCCATGCGCCGAGCAATACCAGTGATCACTTCGCCTTTGCGGTGAATGAATTCGTTGTAAATGATCTCCCGCTCCGCATCGCGGACTTTTTGAAAGATGACCTGCTTTGCAGTCTGGGCATCGATTCGGCCAAATCCGGGAGTCTCTACTTTGACTCCGAGCTCGTCACCAATGCTGCAATCAGGGTCGAGGTTTCGGGCCTCGTCCAAATTAATTTCTTCGGACTCCTCAAGCATCTCGGGTTCGGAGTCGACGACCTTTTTGAACAAAAACAGGTCAATCTCACCGGTGTCCGTATTGTAGTGGGCCTCTAGAACAGCGTTGGGTCCGTACTTTTTTTGTGCGGCCATGAGAATGGCTTGTTCGAGCGCGCTGATGATAATTTCTTTTTTGATCCCACGATCTTTACCAACGGATTCAATCACGCGGGTGAGTTCAGTTGAGTTCATGCTTTTACTCCTTTTTTGGAAGGCTTGGATTCAAAATCAAATTCAGGATCGAGGTTGGCTTTGGCGACGAGCGATAGAGGAATCCGAATTTGGCTTCCTCCGATGCTCGACTTCAGAAGAACGCTTTGGGCCTCGAGTCCCAGAAGTTCTCCCATAAAATTTTTCTGTCGAGGATTCTGAGAGGCATAGCCTGTATCTCCCAGCTCATCGGCATTGAGGGGTCGGAAAGTGTTTAGTCGAATTTTGCGTCCTGAAAATCGGAGGTAGTCCTGCTCTTTGCGAAGCGGGCGATCGACGCCCGGAGAGGAAACTTCGAGTTCATAGGCAAGATCCTTAAAAAGGGCAGCCATTTCGGGCAGGCCATCCAACGGCTCGTGGAGAGTTCTTGAGACCTTTGCGCAGTCTTCGATTCCGATGGTTTTGCTGGAGTCGTGATTGTCCATCCAGTCGATAAAAAGCCTCAGGATCTTCTCACGGTGAGTCTGGATCTCGAGATGGACGATTTCATAGCCCAATGGACCCACAAGCCCGTTGAGGCTCGCGAGTAGGCGCTCTTCAGCACTCAGGCTCTGAGGAGAGCCAGCGTTCGTGGCTGGATGAGTCGAATCTGGGTTCACGTTGTGGTTCATGTCCGGTTCGGGGCAAAAAAAAAGTGGGCTGGTTGGCCCACTGGTTAGTGTTCCTAAAGTTGACTCCCAGATAACACACCCAAAGACTGAAACCAATGCCTTTTCAAGATCTTGACAGGGGCTGGGGACGGCCTCTTAATGAAGATCCATGCTACCCGGCACGCTTCAATCCACTCAAAAAAAGACCCATATTTTCATGGGCTTTTTAATGCTCTGGGGGTCTCTTTTGGGCCTCAGTCCAGGATTTTGCCAGGAAAGCGGAGCTCTGCGAGTGGTTCTGAGTGATCCCTCAGGAGAACGAGTGCTTCAGGAAGTGGGGTTGCCGAAAAGCAAAGGTCGATCGGCCTCCGGCTGGGTGCTCTCGGGTCTTCTGGATCAGGCGATGTCGGCTTTGAGTGTCGAGGCCAGGTCCCAGGTGGATCTGGTGATCTTGAACGGGGATGGGGGCAAGCAGGCCTGGATCCCTCGAGCTTTCATCAAGAAAGTCCAGATGAAGCTTGTTCCTGAAAGTCTTCGAGGCACCACGACTTATCGGGCGAAGGTTCCTGACGACGGGCGAAAGCGCTCTGCAAAAGAAGTCCTCCCCTGGGAAACCTATGAACTGGCCGGGGTGAGCCGGGTGGAGCTGACGAGCTATCAGGAGAGACTGGGATCCCATTTTTTGAAACGACGGACGGATCCTGCGGCCCTGAGGGGTGAAAAGCTGTTCGTTCAGAATTGCATGGCTTGTCATTTCTCGGCCCTCCCACAGTGGAGACAACAGGGCCAAGGTTTTGGAGAGAATTTTTCACGCTTGAACGCTAGGCACGGATCTCAGGGCTGGCTCGGAGGCCTCGACGAAAGAAACTCCCGTGCTCTGATCAGCTACTGGAATGCATGGCTTTCGGAGCCGGGAAATCGGTAGCGAACACCGCTCCTTCCGCGTTAAGCTCGCTCGGTCATGATTCCATCCCATTCGAGTTCAGAGGTCCGAGTCCGGTTTGCTCCCTCGCCCACAGGGTTCCTTCATATTGGGGGGGTTCGCACGGCGCTCTTTAATTGGCTCTATGCCCGCAAGCACCAAGGCAAGTTCTTGCTTCGAATCGAAGACACGGACCTCGAGCGCTCGGAGACGAGATTCACAGACGACATTCTGGCTTCGATGAAATGGTTGGGGCTCACCTGGGATGAAGAGCCCATTCTTCAAAGTAAGCGGCTCGACGTGTACCTGGCTCGAGCCGAAGAGCTTATTGCCAAGGGCCATGCCTACAAGTGTTGGTGTTCTGAGGCCGAAGTCGAAAAAATGCGCGAGGAGCTCCAGGCTGCGGGCAAGAAGCCGATGTACGATCGCCGCTGTCGAAATCGCAAAGAGCCGGGTCCTGCAGGCGCTCCCTACGTGATCCGTGCAGCCATCCCTCTGGAGGGATCGGTTGAGTTTGTGGACATGATCCGGGGTCCAATTCGTTTTGAAAATGTCGATCTCGATGACTTTGTGCTGATTCGCTCCAATGGGGCGCCCACCTATAATCTTTCGGTGGTGGTCGATGACGTCCATTCGCGCATGACTCACATTGTGCGTGGGGATGACCACATCAATAACACTCCCAAGCAGATGCATTTGTACCAATTCTTTCAGTATCCAGTGCCCCAGTTTGCGCATCTCCCGATGATTCTAGGTCCCGATAAAAAGAAGCTCTCCAAGCGTCACGGCGCAGTTTCCGCCAATGTGTACAGGGGCGAAGGATATTTACCTGAGGCGCTGCTCAACTTTTTGGCGCGACTGGGCTGGTCTCACGGAGATCAAGAGATCTTCTCGATTGACGAAATGACCCGTTACTTTTCGTTTGATCATGTCCAAGTGAGTTCTGCCGTATTCAATGTCGAAAAACTCCAATGGCTCAACGGCGCTCACATTCGTCAGTGCGCTCCTGAGCGGCTGGCAAAGATCATTGTTCAAGATTTCTCGGAGTTCTTTTTGGGGGACTCGCTCAAGGGCGTGGATACTCCTTTGGGACACAAGCTCGTCGCGATTCATCTTCAAAAAGTGAAAACGTTGAAGGAGCTTGCCGATCAGTTGGTGCCTTTGATGTTAGAAGGGGGGCTTGAGTTCGACGCAAGCCTCATCAAGTGGGGCAAGGATCCTGCTACAGCCAAGCCCGTGCTCAGGCAGGCGATTGCACATGCTGTGACTCAATTTGCCTCCAAAATGGCCGCAAATCCGAGTGCTAGTTCTTTGGCTGAGATCGGAATGGCGCATGGAGACGTCGATGGGTTTTGTAAGACGCTTTGCGAGCAGCACGGAGTGAAGCTGGGAGACTTTGTGGCTCCCATGCGCGTAGCGCTGACGGGGCGTTCGGTGAGTGCTTCGGTCTTTGATCTGGTGAGTCTGCTTCCGTGGAAAACGGTCGAATCCCGTCTCAAAAAGCTGGAGGCTCTCTAGTGTCCACCGGGAATTCGAGTGCCCACAAGGGTCCTCCGACTGACATTGCCTCAGTATTGGCAGGTCTCGAGCGGCCTGAAAAGGCCGTGGTCACTGCAGGGATGCCGTATGCCAATGGACCCCTCCATCTGGGTCACTTGGCTGGCGCGCATGTTCCGGCCGACATCTACTCGCGCTGGCTTGGACTTTTGATCGGGCGGGAGAACGTGCTTTTTGTGAACGGCACGGATGACCATGGCTCAACGAGCGAAGTGGCAGCCATGCAGGCTGGAAAGCCCATTCGGGAGTTCATTCAGTCGATACACGACAAGCAGCAGTCCACTCTCAAGCGCTACGGCATTGGTGTGGATGTCTACACCGGGACTTCAGCCCCTGAGACTTTTCCGCTTCAAAAAAAATGGTCTGACGAATTCATTCGAAAGCTCACTCAAAACGGGATGCTCCACAAGCGCTCAAGCCTCCAGTGGTTTGACCCCAAGCTTTCGCGTTTTCTTCCGGATCGGTATGTCAAAGGCAAGTGCCCGAACCCCAAGTGCGATAACGAGAGCGCTTACAGTGACGAGTGCGACCGCTGCGGCAGCCAGTATGAACCCAGCGCTCTGCTGAGTCCCAAGAGCGCTATCAGTGATGCCGTTCCGGTGATGAAAGAGACGGTCCATTGGTGGCTCGACATGTGGAAGGTCTCGGACGTGCTTTGCAGCTGGATCTCTTCCAAGACGGAGTGGAGAAAGCCTGTGCTTGCTGAAGTGCTCGGCACAGCGCTCCCATCTTTTAGGTTTGATGCGTCGTTTGAGCCTGCCTACAAAGAGATCAAGGCAAGCCTTCCTCGTCATAAGCCCCGGTACGCCCCCAATAAAAAGATCGCGCTTCAATTTGATAACAAAGTCGATCTTGAAAAGGGGCGTTTAGAAATTCAAAAGCTCGGTGCCAGCACCGAACTTTGTGACGAATGGGCCCATCGCTCGATCACTCGCGATGTGAGCTGGGGGATCCCGCTCCCCGTAGAGCTGGATCCAGAGATGGCAGGAAAGACGCTCTATGTCTGGCCGGATTCGTTGATTGCGCCGATTTCGTTCTCGCAAGTGGCCTTGAAGAACCAGGGACGCCCCGCCGATGAGTACCAGAAGTTTTGGTGCAACCCCAATTCCAAGGTCTATCAGTTCTTGGGGCAGGATAACGTCTTCTTTTATGTGCTGATGCAAGGAGCGATGTGGCTCGGCCATCAAGAAGACCCGATGCATTTGCCCAGAGAAGGCGAGTTGCAGATGACCGAGATCTTTGGCTGCTATCACTTGCTCGTGAATGGTGAAAAGATGTCCAAATCGAGAGGTAACTTTTTTACCGGAGATCAGCTCCTGGACGAAAAAGGATACTCGGCGGATCAGATTCGCTACTTTCTCTCGACTCTCACTTTGCCCGAGAAGGCGTCGAACTTTGATGTCGCAGCCCTGGATGAGCGCAATAAGTTTTTAGCCGGCCCGCTCAATGCGGCTTTTGAAAAACCGATCTCAGCTTGCCATTCCAAGTTTGATGGCAAGGTGCCCGCAGGCACTCTCAATGCCAAGATTGAGGCGGAGACGTTGCAAGTGGTAAGACGCTACGTCAAGGCGATGGGGCGATCGGATTACGCAAGTCTACTCGGCGCGATCGAAAACTACGCACGCTCCATCAATAGCCTCTTCACGCAGTTTAAACCGCATGATGATCGCTTTCCTGAGGAGCAGAGAAGGGACGCACTGTTTTCATGCTTTTATGTGCTTAAAAACCTCATGATCATGCTCTATCCGTTTGTGCCTGAAACGATGGATCGGCTCCGGCAGTCGCTCAGCCTTGAGCCGTCGGTCTTTAGGCTGGATGAGCTCGGTAAGCCCATGCTGGCTGGGCATCGGATCGGTCAAAAACAGCAGTATTTTCCGGCTGTGGCGGAAGCAGCAACCGAGGCTTGACCGGTTTACTTGGACTGGGCTATCACGCCCTCACATCAATTGGGGAATCGTCCAATGGTAGGACTCCAGACTCTGACTCTGGCTATCTAGGTTCGAATCCTAGTTCCCCAGCCATTTGAGCTAAAAACGAAAAGGACCGGAGCGCGAAGCCCCGGTCCTTTTTGTTAGGTTGATGGTACTCTGCTTACCAAAGCTGATGAATATAAAGCTTCCCATTCAGTCGATCGATCACCAACGTCGAGGGATAGCCCGTCGAGTCTGACCCCTCAAGCGTAGCGAGAATGTAGGTGAAGGCTCCAGGGGTTCGCGGAACCGCCTGTCTTCCCTTCATTTCAAACCCAAAAATCTTTCTAAAGTTGAGGCCATAACAATACTCCTCAGTGTCCAGATCCGGAGTCGCAAAGTCCTGAATCACTTCGGTACCCAGCTTTTTAATCAGCAAACGGCCCGCTGATTTTGAGTAATAAAAGCGGGTGCGAAGTTCATTCTCGATGAGAGTCAGGTTCTTTGGGCTAATCAAAGAAAGCTCGCTCTCGGGCAGGCGCTCGGAGGGATCCAGAGTCAGGTCGTAAGTGACCATTTTGTTGTAATCTCCACAGAAGTTCGCGTCAGAGACGTCTTGTGTGGAGACCGGTTTGAGTTCAAAGGCCTTCGCAGTCGAGGGCAGGGCCGAGACCACGAGGGCGACCAAGGGGGCTACTGAGAAGAATTTTGAGTTTTTCATAGCGCGAGGTCTATAACCGCTTTACGCAGGGCGCAATAAAAAACTGACGCACCGCATAAGTAGCCGAATTTTACGGGTTATTTGATGAAAAATGGGGCACACCCTGCGCATGCCCATTTTAGTCAACGCCCATCAGCTGGAGCACTCCTACGGGGCTAAGCGCTTGTTTAGGGGTCTGAGTTTTTCGCTCGAGAGCGGGGAGAAGGTGGCGCTCATTGGGCCCAATGGGGCCGGTAAATCGACTCTACTCAAAATGCTCGCACGTGAGCTCCATCCAGATCAGGGGACCCTCGCCTTTTCTCGCGGAGTGAAGGTCGGGTTTTTGAGGCAAGTACCCATGTTCTCAGATGGGGCAACTGTTTTAGAGACCTTGCTTGAGGGCAGCGAAAATGGAGCCGCCGATCTTCTGCAGGCGCAGGAGTGGATCTCCAAACTGGAGCTCGACTCTTTTGGGGCGGAGTTTCCGGTCGCTCGTCTCTCAGGGGGTTGGAGAAAGAGGGTCGCATTAGGCAGAGAGCTGCTCCGAAACCCTGAGCTACTGCTCCTCGATGAACCCACCAATCATCTCGATATTGATGGCATTGAATGGCTCGAGGCTTTTGTAAGCCGAGCGCCCTTTGCGTGCCTCACCATCACGCATGACCGGGCTTTTTTGCAAAAAGTGGCACAAAGAATCCTCGAGCTCGATCCCAGGCACGCGGGTGGAATTTTAAGTGTGAAGGGGGACTACGCCACTTATCTCGAGCTCCGGGAGAGAATGATTGAGGCGCAAGAAAAGCGCGAAGTGGTTCTCAAAAATACGATGAGGCGAGAAGTCGAGTGGCTGAGGCAGGGGGCCAAGGCCAGAACCACTAAGCAGCAGGCCAGGATTCAGAGAGCCAATGATTTGATCGAGGAAGTCAGGGGTCTCGAAGTCAGAAATCAAGTGCGCGTATCGCAGCTCGAGTTTGAATCCACGGGTCGTGCCCCAAAAAAGCTCATTGAGGCCAAAAAAGTTTCAAAGAAGTTTGGGACAGGTCCCTGGCTGTTTCGAGAAGTGAGCGTCACTCTGTCTCCTGGCTCGAGGCTGGGAGTCTTAGGCCCAAACGGGTGCGGTAAGTCGACTTTGATTCGTGGACTTCTGGG
>Ga0169931_10013492_pt1 | contig 11152 bp, 6 predicted proteins | sample Kivu_15m_20L_FD_129675 | JGI IMG/M metagenome (GOLD analysis project Ga0169931, IMG submission 129675) | Freshwater microbial communities from Lake Kivu, Western Province, Rwanda to study Microbial Dark Matter (Phase II) - Kivu_15m_20L... | ecosystem: Environmental > Aquatic > Freshwater > Lake ... | reverse complement strand
GTGTTTGCGCTCGTCGCGCCGCATCCCCGTTGTGGGTGGCACCGCGGCCCGGTGTGGGCTCGGTTGCCGCCTTCAGCTACGAAGGCTTCTTGATGCTGAAATCAGAATATAAAAGGGGTGTTACGGAGTAGTCCGGCGCGCGCCCTGGGAATGGTTGTTCGCTTACTTTTGCGCAACAATTGCGACTAGGTGGAGCATGGCTCGGCCGGTACCGACATACTCCAATTGCCGACTGCGCTGAGCATCAAGATCGATATAGATAATTGCGAGGCGTTCAAGCCCCTTGGTGCGATGAATCGTCTCACAAACAATTCGGGTCTCGTCTCGCTCTTCCCATCTCGCAAGCGCAGTTGACAATACTGAAGACAACAGCAAGTCGCGTTCCGATGTGTGTCTAGTGAGAATCGCAAACTGAGATGGCGGGATGTCGTATTCGTGCTGTAACCGCTCGATTTCCTCTGAAACAACCGACACCAATGTGTCGGGAGAGGCTTCCCGCTCTCGAACTGGCGCGCCTTCTGGTGCACTGCGGTTAGGTGCCGCACCACCAATCGCCTGCACACGCCGAGCAATAGCACGACTTGATCGCAGATTAGTTTCAAGATTTAGGCGGGGTATGTCCTGAGGTGGCGACCACTGCTCTGCGTAAATTGTCTGGTCGGGATCGGCGAGCATCAGCAAACGTCTCGGTCCTGCAGCACGATGCAATGCCTCGAGTGCTTGAATCCAGAGTGCAGAAAAGTCTTGCGCTTCGTCCACGATGATCGCGTCAAACCGTTCGGTAACATCGGCAACTCGTCGTAGCAGTTCTTGTGCTGGAACCTCTCGCCACCAGGCACTCGGTGGCGACGCTGGAATGACAAAGCCCAACGGATTCAGCAATGTTTCAACAAGACGATGGAACGTCTGAACGGTGATGTCAGTGTCATCGAGACGCTGTGCGATGTCTTCGCTGATTGGCCGGTTGTAGCAGACCACCAAGGTGCGCTCTCCTCGTGTGGCGCACCGCCGAGCCCACCGCTCTGCGAGATATGTCTTACCAGTGCCGACGGAACCAGTGACGAGAAAAGTTCGGTTCGTGTCACCGAGCCGGGCCGCGACGTCGAGTCGCTCTTTGGTTTCCTCATCGAGGCGCTGAACCGCACCCTGACCGAAGCGGCCTTCCACGTCGGTAAGTTCAACCTTCGGGCACAGAGCGCGTAGGAAGCGAAGGTATTGATCTATCGGAACCGGACTATTTTCCCGACGAATATAGGCGAGAGCCGCCTCTGGTACCTGAAGTTCTTGGCTGGTCCAGCAATGCGAGCGGGGAGCGTTAGGCCCTAAGCCATCGCGAGGAATGTCTCCAACGTCTGGCAAGACGACTACTTCGTTGATGAAGAGCCCCTCAAGATCGAGCCTCATCGCCTTTAGGCGACGTGCCAACTGATGTTTTGCATTGGCAATTTGGAGAAACGGATCAGTCTTCAGCCGATGGTCATTTTGGTGCCACTGGCCGTCACGTACTGCGATCGTGCCCCCCTTCACTTCAAGCACGAACACCCCTCTGTGCCGAGATGCGAGAACGAGATCGATCTCTGCATTCTTGTTGTCGATCAACACGCCGACCTTTGGGATGATTTGCCAATCATCGCCGAGTGTCCGCAGGAGTTGCCGGATTACACCGCGTTCTGACTCAGGGTGCAGATTCTCAAGATCAAGATCTTCTGGGATGAGAGTCGCCACTACACAAACGGTACCGAAGTCCTGGATAATGATCGAAGTCGCAAGAGCGATTGAAGTTGGCCCTATGAGCTGGGCGCCGCGAGCCTCTTGTCGCCGACTTGACTTGGTCCTAGTAGCACTACTGCTTCTTGACGAGTTCTTTGACCAATCCCCGTCTGGCCTGTGAGTACAGACTCATCGTGCGGCCGGCTCTATTCGCAAGAAACTGCAAGATGATCCCATCATCACCAGCCTGATATGCGTCCCGTTGTAGTTCCTGATCACGGCGCATGACGACGTCAATCCACGCCTCGTAGAGGGCCCATGCAGTCGAGCCGTATCTCTCGCTCTGATTCTCGTAGGAAGCACGAATTTCTGTAATCAGTTCCTCTATCTCGTCTTGCTTGTGTTGCACTCCTTGGTTGGCGTCCGGCGCTTCATCTTCGCTCGCGCGACGGTCATTACGAACGGACTTGAATACCGCAAGGCCCGCCTCGAGGCTCTGTTCATCGAGTTTTAGTGCGGCGAGCCTGCGCACATCATCGAGAATCTCTTGAGACTCTTCGGCGAGACTAGTGAGAAACTTCTCGAGAGACTTGTCGTCGCCGATCTGCGCAGTGTGCCACCGCTGGATCAAGATGTCCCCAATCGGCCGATTCTCTGGGTCCGTGATACGAAATGCGTATGAATACGTGTAGGACCTGTCATGGCTGGTGAATGCAAAAATCGTCCTTGTGAAGGTTTCGCTCCTTCCATCTACTGTCTCGACGCGTTCGTCGATAGGGCTAAAGCGAATTGCAAAGCGGCTACCAGTTTCGTTTCTTCCGAGCCCACTTACGGAAAGTCGAAGTTTTGACGCCACTCGAAATGCCTCTTTAAGAACCTGTTCATTTTGTAGCACGGTGTACTTACTTTTGACGACGGTGTATGCGGTTCGGCTTCCGTCTGGAAATGTGCCAACTGTTCCGAGATACCCTCCTCTCTCTATCCGGATTCGGTGCGGAAGGTCTGCCGTCGTGTTGCCGTCATCTGTCGACTTCCCCTCAAAGCGTTTGTGAAAATAGAGACGTTGGCCATCTGCGCCACTAACGTTCTCATCTTCTCGGTACACCGCGGAGAGAAATACCAGACCAACGTGGTAGTCAGTGCTTGATGTTTCAAGCATCTCGCGGGGGGAGAGCGTTGAATCAACTGAGATGAATTTGACGAAACGCTCTATGGCCCGTTTACGACGCCCTCCCGCTGGAGTTCCGTCTTTCGTGGCCATGGTCGACAATCTAGGTTCTTATTACGTCAGATGGCAAACAGCGGTCCACGACATGGTCATAAGTGAGGTTTTGGCTTGTCGAGGTTCCAGATATGTCTCGCTCATCGTGACATATAGGTCACAAAACTCTGCATCACTGGCGAGTGCTACTGCAGTAGTGGAAACTCGAGCCTGCTGCCTGCGTCGCTCTTGATCACGCGAATACCGATGGGAAGCTGGCGCTGCATCGTCTCCACATGGGTGACTACTCCCACCGTCCGGCCACTGTGTTGCAACTTGAGAAGTGCGTCCATCGCGCTTTCGAGTGTCTCCTGGTCGAGACTGCCGAAGCCCTCATCGATGAAGAGGCACGGAATCTTGATGCCGCCCGCATGCGTCTGAACGACTTCTGCGAGGGCCAGCGCCAGAGCGAGTGAAGCCAGGAAGGTCTCTCCTCCCGAGAGCGAACCCACGCCACGCTTCTTGCCGTTGAACGAGTCAAGTACGTACAGGTCGAGCCCTTGAGCGTGCCTGCCCGCTGCATCGGGATCTGCTTTAAGCGTGATCGAGTACCGACCCGACGTCAACTCATGCAATTGCTGGCTTGCCACACGACACACCTGTTCGAAGAGCCGACGTTGAATCCACTCCTGCAGTCGGTAGACGCGATTGACGCCTACGCCATGACCTGTTTTCATCGCCAGCTCCAGGGCCCTTGCTTCGGCAAAGCGTTGCTCGGCGAGTTGCTTCCTTGGCCGAAGATCGCCCAACTGTGACTCAAGTTCCGTGAGTCCATCACGCAGAGAAGTAATCTTCGCCAGTTTCGTCGTTGCAGTGTTCTGGGCGTTCCGTTGGGTGCTCAACTCACGCTCAAGGACACGGTAATTGGGGCGCTCCTTGGGAATGCTTTTGCCCTCGACTCGTGCAGTGAGACCAATGATCTTCGTTTCACGCTGTTTGGCCTTGTCGATCAGCTGCTCGCCCTGCTGCACTTGTTTGGCCGTCAAGTGCGCCTTGGTTGCATCGTCGAGATGACGGAACCCTTCCTTCTTGAGCGCTTGTTTGACGGCATTGTCGAGTGTTGAGAGTTTCGTGGTCTGACGTCCATGGGCCTGATCGAGCGAGTGCTTCTTGCCGACCAAATCCCTCAGCCTGGTGACTGCTTGTGTCGTTTCGCGTCGGTGTGCGTCGCTGAGCGGTGTCGGGGCATCTGCTTTGATCCGCGCAATCGATGCCGACACGCGCTTGATCGTTGCGTTGGCACCACGAAGCTCGGTGGCGAGTCGGGTCTTGTCTTCCTTGGCCTCGGCAAGATTTTCCACTACCGCCTCGTAGTTACGTTCGATGCGGGACCGAGCCCGCGATGCGACCTCTGCCTGCTGGAATTGATCACGCATTTTGTTCTGTACCGGAACGGTGGGAAGCTTTGACTCCGCTTTCTTTGCCGCCGCTAGCGCCTTTTCGGCGTCGAGTACTTCGCGCTTGGCGTGGGAAACGGCCGTTCGGGCTTCCGCATGTCGGTCGATCGCGGCTTGCACGTCGATCTTCTTTACTGTGCGCGCCGGTTTTGGATGCTCGGTCGAACCGCAGACGGGGCAGCTCTCGTCTTCCTTGAGTCGCTTGGCGAGTTGGCCTGCCAAGTGCTGCTCGTTGGATGCTTGAGCCTTTTGTAGCGCGCTTTCAGAAGTGGCGAGTGCAGTCGTTGCTTTGGTAAGCGACTTTGTCGCAGTGCCGAGACGGCGCTTTGCTTCGTCGACATCGGCAGACTCGAGCAGAAGGTCGAGGGCATCCACCTTCCTTTGCAGTTCGGCGTGTTTTCCTGCAAGCGCATTGACTGACGTACGTTCCCCGCCGAGCCGCCTCTTCTCAGCCTCCAACTTCGTGATCGAGGTTGTCAGTCGTTTGATCTCGTCGGTAAATTCAGCGGACTGCGACTTGGCGTCACCGAGCTCTTCGTCGAGTGTTGCGAGTTCATCTAGTGCATCCAACGCAGCGGTAACCGCACGAGACATGACCCCGAACTCTTCCGGGAGATTCTGCGAAGACTCGAGAGCGCCACGGAACGTGGTTACCTGCGGAAGTTTGGTCTTGACTCGTGCAGCTTCCCGTCGAAGATCACGAATGATCAGCTCGCGTTGGGAGGCCGTCGACTCGAGGGTCGCTGCCGTGAGATCGAACTCGTCTTTCTGTCGTAATGCCCGTTCGGCGCGTTTGTGAGCATCGAGCGATTCGGTTGCATCCTTGAGCGATGCGGCACCGTCCTTGGCTTCCGCACGAAGCTTCTGCAGTTGCTGGGCGTCGTCGAAGAGCTGTTCGAGGTTCTTAGCGAGTGCGAGATCACCGCTGAGCTTCTGCACCTTCACCGCGGCGGCCTCACTCAGCTTTGCTGCTTCGGGAATGGCCTGTTTGACGGTCTTGATTGCCTGTGCGAAGTCGGAAACATCATCGGGGAGTCCCGGGTCGGGGTAGGCGTTGCGTACATTGCGCAACTGATTGGTCGCCGATTCGGTGGCAGTCTTCATGGCAGAGTCGATCTCGGCGAGCGCGTTTGCGAGTTCGACAGTGAGGTCGGCAACACGCTGGGCGACGGCATCGTAAATTTCGGTCCCGAAGATTCGTTGCAGGATCTCCTCCTTTTCACTCGTCTTGGCGACCAGAAACTCCTGGAATTGGCCCTGGGGGAGCAGAACGATCTTCATGAACTGGTCAGCCGTCAGTTTGAGGAGATCCTCCACGTGCTGTGTCACTGACCTGCGTTGTGCAACTCGTGCACCTTTGGGAAGCTGCTCGTAGTAGTCGCCGGTCGTCCTGGTGTTGTCGCGCACTACGCGATGGTCGGCACCATTGTGCGAGAACGTGAAGTCGATGAACGAACGTTCGTGTGGAAAGGTCGACTCGATATCGCGGCCCGATGGCACCTTCGCGAACAAGGCGTAGCACATCGCCTCGAAGATCGTCGTCTTACCCGCTCCGGTAGGGCCCACCACGAGATACAGACCCATGGCATCGAGGTGCCCGAAGTCGATGGTGACTTCCTGCGGAAATGAACCGATGCCCGCCATGCGGAGCAACTTTGGTTTCATGACTCAGTCCTCTCTGGAGTTGACGACGTGCGCGACCGCCTTGTCGGCGAGTTCGTGTTTGAACGGGTGTTGCTCGGCATCGAAGTATTCGTCCATGTAGCCGGCAACTTCCTCTGTGACCGAACCTACCTTCCAACCGCCGCCTCCTCCGCCGCCGCCGTTGATTGCAGTTTGCACCAACTCGAGTGCGTGTGGGAAGCGTGCTCGGATACTCTCCATCGCGCCGATCTGAACTTGCTTGTCGGTCAGCTTGATCCGTACGTAGAGCTGCTCCACGGCACTGTACTCACGGTTGGTAAGTAACTCGGCAAGTTTGCCCTTGATGGTGGCGACTCCGCGACCAATCCCAACGGGAATATTCGTCGAGGTCATCGTGGCAGTATCAACGATGACCACCGACTTTTGGTGCTCTTCGGAGAAGGAGTAGGGAATCGGTGACCCCGAATACACAACACTGCCACCTGCGCCGAATTGCTGTGGCCGGTGCAAGTGGCCGAGAGCCACATAACCGAAACCATCGAACAGTCGGTGGTTCACCATGCTCGTACCTCCAACCGACACCAAGTCGCGCTCCGACTCGCTCGACTCACCGCCACCTACGAACGCGTGGGCCATCACGATGGCCCGGCTCGGTTCGATGACCATGGTTCGCTGGTGCTCCAACGCCACTCTCAAGACGCTCTCATGCGTACGCTCGCCTTGACCATCGGTCAAGTCGACGCGATTGGGTTCGAGGAACGGCAGGCACACCACCTCAACGGAACCTCCGGCAGGGGAAGCGAGAGTGATTGGTTTGCCGAGAGCGGTGAGGTCTGCTCGTTCGGTGCGAATGTGCAGACCACCACCCGCCATGAATCGCGAACCGAAGTGCAGGCGATCCGCCGAGTCGTGATTGCCCGAGATCGCCACGATCGTGGCCCCGGCAGCTGCCAGAGCGGTGAAGATCTCGTCGGCTACCGACACGGCTTCGGTGCTGGGTACTGCTCGGTCGTAGATGTCACCGGCAACCAGCACTGCCTCGATCTTCTCGTTCTTGACGAGATCGCACAGCCAGACGCCGAATTGTCGTTGCGTGTCGAGCAGATCGACTCCCGACCAGACGCGACCGATATGCCAATCCGAAGTGTGGAGAATACGCATGGTCACATCTTTACGCACGGATGTGGGGCGGTTGTGAGCCCTTGAAACGTAGGGAAGGGTCTCATGAACCTGCGTACGACCAGGGTCGTTACGAGCTCACTCTTACTCATCCTCGTAACGATCTTCATTGTCGAAGTAGAAGTCTTCATAGTCGTCAAATCCCTCGCAGCAGTCCGCAATGAGGTTGTCAAAGTCACTCAGGTTGCACTTCCCGGAAGTCCATTTGGACTCCAATACTTCAATGTCCTCGCTTTGTAGCTGGCTTACCTCGTTAGGTTCACCGCTGATGTAGGGCAGCTTTCGGCGCTGCACATAGCCGTCACGCATCTGAGTAGTGATCTGACGTGGGGCGGCGAACAAACCAAGCAGGCTAGGTATCGGCGTTGGTTGGCCATCCTCATCAAGCCTCATGGGCATGATCGAGAGTTGGCGAGCCAAAGCTCGGAGCTCATCCTGGTGTAGTGCGTCGATGAACAACTCCTCGAGTGACGTATCTCGGTAGCGATCGGCGACTACGTTGCCAAGCACAACAATCACTATGACAAGACTGACGATCGCGCCAACAAGGTCTTCCCGACCATCTTCGTCGGTTGTTGCTGCATGCAGGAGTCGCGCGGCAAAGTCTGCAACTCCATACTCGACATCCGAACGCAAAGCCCGACCATCATGGGTGAGTGGCAAAAGGCGTTCAACGAGACTCGAATAGTCAATCACGCCATCAGGAATGATTGGGTGCTCCAGGCTGCTGCGATCCGCCGCAAGCGAAGCAATGAAGTCTTGCAAGTTGAATTTCATGTCAGTGCCTTTCTCGACGTGAGTGGATACTCGAGCCAACGTGTGTCCAGCCGCAGTCACGACAGACATAAGCATGGTGGTTCGAGTGCTGCTGTCGTCGAAGCACTCGTGCGAGTTCTTCGGCCGCGGAGTAATAGAACTTCACCTTGCCAGTCGCCACACAGATTTCACCTCGTGAGCGCGGATATGCAATGCGATGTTTCGTCGGCCTGCGCTGTTTTTTGTTGCGGCGATTTCGGTGATTGCGAGACGTGTGTCGGTTCATGCCATGAATGTAGCGCCCCACACATGTCCCGCAACTCGAAAACATTCGAAATCAGAAAAATATCTATTGATTTGCGTGTCGTAGCGATTCTCTAGGCAGTTCTTCGAAATCAATTCGTTGTCGCGACGTCGAATTCAGCGACGAATATTTCCCTCAGCGATTGCAAACACAATTGTCTTGCGGTGGCGCAGAGGGTTCAGTCCGGCGACTAATTGCGCTCTACAGAGTGCACGTATCTTTACGAGATGCTTGAGGCTGCTCGTCTTGAGCCGTTGCTTGCCGAGAAGACACCACACTGGGATCGAGCGTGTGAAGAGTGTGGCTGTGTTTGAACTTCGCGAAAGCCGATCTCCAAAGAAATCGCATCTGTGACTTGATCGATATCCCGATCAGTTGCGCACCATGTTTGGCAGTCGTACTAAACGCCTCATTTTCGGTAGAGCCAGCAAAGGGATAGCATCATGTGACTTCATTGATTGCAGTCTGGGGAGAACGAAGCAAATGGTCGCAGCTAACTTTCAATCGCCATTTGGGATTTCTCATGGTCCGCTGCAGCAGATGCTTGGGCAGCAGGTTTACAGTGTTCCGGACATCCAACGTCCATATGCCTGGAAGATTCAGAATGCAAAGGATCTTGTAAACGACTTAATGAAAATCGAGAAAGCTCGGCTGTCCGGCAAGCCGCAGCAGGAGCATTACTTCGGAACAATCGTTGTGGTATCACAGGCCAACCAGCGTGACGAGATAGTGGATGGCCAACAACGATTAACGACAGCGTCTGTGTTGCTGGGGCAGTTTGTTAGAGCATTTACGGAGCTCGCCGACAAAGCCGCCCAGAAAGCTGCTTCAAATGTGAACCAAGCTGTTAAGCAAAATTTTCTGAATATAGAACTGACTGCCCGCAACAAAATTACAATCATTCAGCAGTGTTTGCGAATCCAGAATGGCATAAATGCAAACACCCAACTTCCGATCTGGGAGCCGCGAATCAAGGTTTCGCCCGAGGTTTCTTCAGTGTTCAAGGAGTTGATTGAGGGTCGTGACGGAACGGCCGCTGAGTTAACGAAAGAGCCGGCGAAGGATCTGCAGAAGATTGCTGCGTACATGTATCGAGAGTTTGTTACTGGTAAGGCGTTTTCGAAGCTGCAGGAGGCTCAGCAGTTGCAATACCTTGATTCTCGTGCTGATGAGGTCCTCTTTGGACTTGTTCTGGTGAGATTGTCGACTAACCACGCCAATGCAGCAGCCGAATTGTTTGAGTCGCTTAACGCCCGTGGTCGCCCCTTGAATGTGCTCGGACTCGTGAAGGTATGGGTGATCGGAACATTGAGGGCAGTTTCTGCATCCGCTCAATTAGTCGATCAGGTCTCCCGAGACTTTCGCAGTGTTTCTGATGACGATGACGACATTGCAGTTAAGTTCTTTACCGACTTCTTCAAAATTCGAGCTTTGCAGGATGTCAAGTCGAAAGTAACTCCGAAAGATCTTTCGTTGCTCGCTCGTGAGTACATCTATGGTGATCCTGACGTAGCGGATCCCAACAGGGCAACTCCGACGAGTCAGATGGCTCAGAAGATTGCAGCCGAAACCGTGCTGTTGAAGAAACTCTGGCCAACGTGGAACACTCTGTCATTTGGTTCGAGCTCGGTCGCAAAGAAAATTCGCAGCTGGCACAGACTGCCAACAGTCTGCAGCGCGACGCCCAACCCAGTTTGGGTTAACAATCGTCTACATCTTCTCCTCGACAAGCAATGGCTGTCGCACCTAATTGTTTATCCCTTCCTTACTGCAATGGCTGACCATTATGGAACGAGTGGGCAATTCGCACAGTTCGAGGAATTGCTTCATGACACAGAAAAGTTCTTCTTTCGGGCCAAGAGTGTCTGTGATATAGATCCAAAGGAAATTCACGGGTTGTATACCAAACAGCTTGAGTTACTCAAGTACACGCAAGCCCCAAACCTCAACGTGCTGAAACAGGATATGAATGCGTTGATTTCAAAGCATGCGAACGTCGGCGACTTTTCCAGCGAACTGATTCGCAAATGCGTGTACGACGAGAGTACGAACTTGACCAAGTATTTTCTGTCGATGGTCGAAACTTACGGTTCTGCGACGCCGACTCCACCAGGCGTCGCGATGACCCCAAAACCCTCTCTGAATGTATTGGACCTCAGCAAATGGCAGCTTGAACACATTGTGCCTCAAAAACCAAAGCCAGGCGCCCACCAGTTGCCCGCCGACGAGGTGAACCGTTTAGGGAACCTCTGCTTGCTTCCGCCAGAGTGGAATGGACATCTGAGCAATCACGATTACCCGGCCAAACGCCAGAAGGTTGCCGCCCGAATTCAAAATGAGAAACTCAATTGTCATGACTCTCTTGATATCTTTACTAACTCGAATTTTGCAAACACACAGTGGACATCAACTGACGTGGTTGCTCGCGAGTCCAAGCTTGTCGCGAGAGCACTCCAGATCTTTGTTATCTAGTTGACCTGAATCTCCGCTATTCGTTCTCTACCCGAAATGGAAATTGCTCGACCGCTTCCGAAACGGGAGAGTGACACTCGGCCCCGGGCGCTCGCCGTTGAGTTGCTCGTCACCCGGAGACTTGGAGGTCCTCCGTCTTCTTCCTTCCGTACAGATCGCTATCTTCGCCACCTTGGGTTTAGGGCGCCAAAGAGTTCGTGTTTGGCTATGTTGAAGTCGAGTTGCGGCTAGACGGGGGCATTGTCGCATGCCCGAAATAACAAGATACCGTTGCAGAGAGAGGCAGAAGTGTCTGACTTGAAGAAAATTGCTCATTTTGATCGACTGGTCAATCTTGCGACGAAACCCGCTGTGTCGTGGGAAGCCATGGAGGATCAGCCCCAGGCGTTTGCGATTTTGCGTGAATTCACAACATCAAAGCGAGTTCTG
>Ga0169931_10013491_pt1 | contig 11152 bp, 15 predicted proteins | sample Kivu_15m_20L_FD_129675 | JGI IMG/M metagenome (GOLD analysis project Ga0169931, IMG submission 129675) | Freshwater microbial communities from Lake Kivu, Western Province, Rwanda to study Microbial Dark Matter (Phase II) - Kivu_15m_20L... | ecosystem: Environmental > Aquatic > Freshwater > Lake... | reverse complement strand
GTCCCGTTGTCTCAGGTCACCCGTACTACGATGCGGGCACTTGTCCTACGGCCACGAGCCCCGCGGGCCATGCCCCTCACCGTGCGGCTCGACCGCGAAACCGAGCAGTGTCTGCAGGAGCTGGTGGATGAATCCGGCCAGGACCGCAGTTCCCTGGTCCGTCAGCTGATCCGCGAGCGCTGGCAGCAGCGCCGGCCCGCCCCCTCGATCACCGAGCAGCTGGAGGGGCATCCCGCCCACTTCCTCGACACCCTGCCCCCCGGCAGCGCCGAACGCCAGCAGCGCCGGCGCCTCCTGAACGAGCATCTGCAGGGGCGCCGAGCGGAGCGCAAGAGGGACTCCGGCTGATGCGCAGGATCCTGATCGATTCCGGCATCCTCCTTTGTTACTACCAGCAGCGCGAGCCGCTTCATCACAAGGTTGTGGCCTTCTTCGACCACTCCGCCGCGCAACTGATCACCTCGCCGATCTGCATCGCTGAGGTTCTGTGGTTGCTGGGGGATCCGGGAGACTCCCGCGTGCTGGCCGCTCAGAACCATCTGCTCAAGGCGGCGGGTTGTGGGGCCCTTGAAGCGATCAATCTGCTGGCGGAGGACTACATCCGGGTTGCGGAGCTCAACCAGCGCTATTGCGACCTGCCCGGTGACTTCGCCGATCTCACCCTGGTGGCGATCTCAGAGCGGCTGGGCGTCGCCGAGATCCTCACACTCGACAGCGACTTCGATGTCTACCGGCGCTACCGGAAGCAGCCCTTCTGCCGCGTCGCTCTCGCTTGAGCCAGGAGCGGGGGCGCAGCGGCTTCAGCCCCGCAGATGCCGGCTGAGGCTGGCCGGCGAGAACAGGAAGCCTTCCGACTGGGCGATCGCCACCACGGCGCTGGCATCAGCGGCGGCATCCACCTTCAGCTTCAGGGCGGCGTCGGCGTCGACCCTGGCCAGGAAAGCGATCAGCTGGGCTGTTGACATGGGGCGAACCAATCAGTTCGCCTTAACCCAACGGGGTGCCGACCCGCTGGGCTGAGATCTCGAGCGCCTCGGCCGCCTGGATCAGCGCCTGGTCGGCGCTGATCAGCGTGAGCCGATGACGATCGGCGATGGCCAGATGCAGGGCGTCGGCACCCTTCAGGCCGCAGGCCGGCGCCTGCTCCAGCCATCGCTGGGCGCGCAAAAAATCGTCCCCGCGCGGCTCCAGCATCCCGAGCCGCTCCCGGCGGAAGGCCTCCAGAGCCGCCCGCAGCGTTTCGACCCTGGCGGCGTTCAGCTCGCCGCGGCGAAGGCGCACCGCGGTGGCCGAGGCGAACTCCAGCAGCACCCAGTGGCTGATCCAGAGATCCTGCGACTCCGCCGATGCCAGCCAGGCTTCCGCCGCGGGGTAGCCGCTGTCGCCATGGAACAGCGACACCAGCAGGCCGGTGTCGAGGTACAGGCCGGCAGCGCGACGGTTCAAGGCTCCTGATCCCGCAGCTCGCGCAGCAGCTCCACGGCGGAGCCGCCCGGCCCCGGCTGATCGGCATGCAGGGCACGCAGCCGGCCGACCCAGTCGCGCGCCTCCGCGGGTCGCGGCCGCTCCCGCACCACCCGGGCCACGGGCTGACCGCGGCGGGTGATCACCACCTCCTCGCCCGCCTCAACCGCATCCAGCAGAGCCGAGAGCTGGGCCTACTGCAAGCAGAAGCCTGCGGCTAGGACCTCGGCTAGGCCCACGGTTCGCATGACCAACAGACCATCTGATCCATCAGCCTAGCCGCGCTTCAGCACCCTTCCTCCAGCGCTGGGGCGGTGAGGGTGCCGGTGAGGATCACGGTGGCGGGGTGGCCAGCAGCGGGCCGAGCGGGCAGAAAGCACCGCTGGCTTGGCCGATGAGGTGATGCGCTGATTCTAAGATGAAATCCATCAGGGTCTTGCGATGCGAACCACGTTGGACATCGAGGCCGATGTGCTGGCTGCCGCCAAGGAGCTGGCGCGCCAACAGGGTGTTTCCGCAGGCCAGGTGGTGTCGAGGCTGCTGCGTGCTGCCTTGAGCGGCTCGTCGTCAGCCGAGCGTTCGGCGGCTGCCGTGGTGGCTGGGTTCCGCCCCTTTGCAGCCAGCGATCAGCAACTGGTCAACAACGAACAGATCGATCAGCTCAGGGATCGCGAAGGCCTCTGATGCGGGCCCTGCTGGATGTGAATGTGATCATCGCCCTGCTCGACAGTGGGCACGTGATGCATGGCTCCGCCCGCACCTGGCTGGAGCGCCATCTCGATCAGGGCTGGGCCACCTGCCCCCTCACGCAAGCAGGCGTCGTGCGGATCATGGCGCAGCCTGCCTATCCCAATCAGCAGCCTGCCCAGCAGGTGGCGGCCCGTCTGGCCGAGGCCTGCGGCCATCCCAGCCATGCCTTCTGGCCCCAGCAGATCAGCCTGCTCCAGGAGGGCCTGATTCACTGGGAGCGCATCCTCGGGCCCCGCCAGATCAGCGATGCCTATCTGCTGGCTCTGGCCGTGGCCCATGGCGGCCGGCTGGTGAGCTTTGTTCAGCGGATTGATCCCCACCACGTGGAGGGCGCCACGGCGAGTCATCTCTGTGTGATCGCTGCCGGCGATGCCAATGCCAATGGGGCAGAACAGGCCGCTCCCTGACACAGCGCTACCACCCCCGTTCAGGCACCGGCTTCAGCCCCTCTGCCCTCCAGCACCACCGGATTGCTGAGCGTGCCGATGGCCTCGATCGTGATGCTCACCCTGTCGCCGGGGCGCAGCCAGCGGGGCGGGTCGCCGCCCATGCCCACGCCGCTGGGGGTGCCGGTGAGGATCACGGTGCCGGGCTCGAGGGTGGTGCTGCCCGAAAGGAAGGCGATCAGCTCCGCCACTGAAAAGATCATGTCGCTGGTGGAGGCGTCCTGACGCAGCTCGCCATTCACACGGGTGGTGAGCCGCAGATCGTTCGGATCGGGGATCGCCGCCGGGGTGGCCAGCACCGGGCCGAGCGGACAGAAGGTGTCGAAGCTCTTGCCGCGGCACCACTGGCCGCCGCCGAGTTCGGGGCGCTTCTGCCAGTCGCGGGCGCTCACATCATTGGCGCAGGTGTAGCCGAGCACCGCCGACAGCGCCTCAGCCACACCCACGTTCTTGCAGCGGCGGCCGATCACCACCGCCAGCTCGCCTTCGTAATCCACCTGCTCGCTGGCCAGGGCCGTCGGCAGCTCGATCGGCGCCTCAGGATGCTGCACCGCCCCCGGCGCCTTGATGAACAGCACCGGCCGCTGCGGGATCGCCGAGCCGAATTCGGCCGCATGGCGCCGGTAGTTCACGCCGATGCAGAGCAGCGCCCGCGGCGCCACGGGCGCCAGCAGCTGCGCCACCACCGCCTCCCGGCCGCTGGGCCGCAGACCCTCGGGCCCCTCCGGCGCGAGGGGATCGCCCAGCAGCTCCTCGCGGCGGCCATCGCCATGGAGCTGGCCGTAGCGAATGGTGCCGCCGGGGTCGCGATAGCGGAGCAGCTGCACGGGGGGCGGGCCGGATCGACTCAAGCTGGCACAGGCGGAGATCCCCAGCAGCGATTCCCCATCGGGCTGCAGTGGGCCCCATGCCGGAACAGGATTCCTCCATCGCCGCTGGCGGCCGCAGCCGCAGCGCCAACCAGCCCCGAGCCGCCATGCCCTGGTTCATCAAGCGCGAAACCTTCCTGCGCCCCCATGCCGAGCTGGTGCCCCACCTGGAGGCCCACCGCGCCTGGGTGCGCGCGCTGCGGCAGCAGGGGGTGCGGATCAGCAGCGGCTACCTGGTGGATGGCGCTGGCAGGCCCGGCGGCGGCGGCCTGCTGCTGCTGGAGGCCGCGGATCACGCCAGCGCCGAGGCCCTGATCCGCCAGGATCCGATGGTGTGCAGCGGCGGGGTCGACTGGACCCTGCACGGCTGGATCAGCGCCGTGGGCGAGCTGGAGCCGCGCTGAGGCAGCGGGCCAGGGCGCTGGCTCCCACATCAGCCGCGCAGGTGGCGCGAGAGGCTGGCGGGGGAGAAGTGAAAGCCGGCCGTCTGGGCGATGGCCACCACCGCGCTGGCATCGGCGGCCGCCTCCACCTGAAGCTTGAGGGCCGGATCGGCCTCCACCCGGGCGAAGAAGGCGGTGAGCTGCGCTTTAGACACGGTGGAGCAGGCTTCTGTCCTTCGGACCGTAGGGGGCTTGTTCCGGACCGGCTGCGATTGGTGGGGTTTGCTTCGCCTTTGCCGGCCCTGCCAACCCAGCGCCATGGCGGCTCAGCGCGCAGCCTCCGTGGTGGCGGCACCCCCGAGCAGCTGCCGCAGACCCGGCTCCAGCAGCGCGAAGGCGCGGCCGCGGTGGCCGATCCTGCCCTTGCTGGCCTTGTCGATCTCGGCGAAGGTCTGCCCCAGCTCCGGCACCAGGAACACCGGGTCGTAGCCGAAGCCGCCCGTGCCGCGCGGTGCCTCCAGGATCAGCCCCTGGCAATGACCCTCCACCTCGAGCCGGATCTGGCCCTGGGGATCCGCCAGCGCCAGGGCGGCGGTGAAGCGGGCGGAGCGATCGGCTCCCCCAGCTCCGTGCAACGCCGTGGCCGGCGGGGGCGAGCCGGAGCCGGATGGAACCGCAGACGAGGCCGCCAGGGCCGCCGCCAGCTCCCGCAGCAGCCGCGCGATCCGCGCAGCATCCGTGGCCGCATAGCGGGCCGAATGCACCCCGGGCGCGCCGCCGAGGGCCGTCACCGCCAGCCCCGAATCGTCTGCCAGCGCCCAGCAAGCCGTGGCCCTGGCCACCGCCTCCGCCTTCAGCCGTGCGTTCGCAGCGAAGCTGCTGCCCGTTTCCTCCACCTCCAGGCCCTCGGGCTGCTGGCGCACCTCCAGCGGCAGGTGCGCCAGCAGCCCCGCAAACTCGCGGATCTTGCCGGCATTGCCGCTGGCGATCACCAGGGGGGTGCGAGGAGAGGGGCTGGTCATCGCAGGGCCTCGCTCCGCGCCCAGCCCAGCACCTCCGCCACCCGCTCCGGCGAGGGGGCCTCGCAGTAGAGGCGCAGCAGCGGCTCGGTGCCGGAGAAGCGCAGCATCAGCCAGTGGCTGGGCCCCAGCCGCAGCTTCACGCCATCGGTGGTGATCACCTCGCGCACCGGCATCCCCGCCACCTCGGCGGGCGGCGCCTCCGCCAGGCGGGTTTCGAGGCGGGCACGGGCGGCCATGTCGGGCAGGCGCAGATCGAGGCGGTCGTAGGCGGCGGCCCCGCCGCAGCGCTGCTGCAGGGCATCGATCCGCTCGCCCAGGGGCACACCGCCTCTCACCAGCGCCTCGATCAGCAGCAGCGCCGCAAAAGGCGCATCGCGCTCGGGCAGATGCATGCCGAAGCCCACGCCGCCCGATTCCTCGCCGCCCACCAGCACCTCGCCGGCGAGCATCTCAGCGGCAATGTACTTGAAGCCCACCGGCATCTCCAGCACGGTGCGGCCCAGATCCTGCGCCACCAGGGCCATCAGGTCGGAGCCGCTCACGGTCTTGATCACCGTGCCCGGCAGCGAGCGGGCCCGGGCCAGATGATCGATGAACAGCGGCATCAGCAGCTGCGTGCTGCAGAAGCGGCCGTGCTCATCCACGGCGGCGATGCGGTCGCCATCGCCATCGAACACGATCCCCATCGCCGGCTGGCCGGCGGCGGTGGAGGCCTGCACCGCCGTGATCAGCTCGCTGAGGTAAGGCGCCAGGGGCTCGGGCGGATGGCCGCCGAAGAGGGGATCACGCCCGGACCGGATCTCGCGGATCACGCCACTGGCCACCGCCGCCTCGCCGAGCAGCGCCGGCAGCACGCCGGCGGCCGAGCCGTGCATCGGATCCACGATCACCCGCAGCTCCAGCCGCTCCAGGCCGGCCGCCAGGGCAGCAGTGTCCACCTTCGCCTTCAGGCCCGCCACATAGGCCCCGAGGGCGTCGAAGCGGGCGGGCTCAGCGGCGATCGGCACCGTGATGCCACCCGCCGCCAGCCGCCGCTCCACCCGCGCGGTGAAATCCCCCTCCACCGAGCCGCCGAAGGGTCCCTTGATCTTCAGGCCCAGCCATTCCGGCGGGTTGTGGCTGGCGGTGATCACCAGGGCCCCCAGGGCGCCGCGCTCCACCACCGCCCAGCTCGAGGCTGGCGTGGGGGTGGGCGACTCCGCCAGCAGGGGCATCAGCTCGGCGCCGCGCACCGCCGCGGTGATCGCCTCGGCCAGCTCCGGCGCCAGAAAGCGGCGGTCGTAACCGATCACCACCTCACGGCTCTCGAGGCCCTCCGGTGCCGAGGCCTCCAGCTCCCGCGCCGCGGCCGCCGCCACCGGCAGCAGCCGCTCCACCGTGATGTCCACCCCGAGGATGCCGCGCCAGCCATCGGTGCCGAAGACGATCGGGCCGGCCTCCAGGGGCAGGGGGGCAGAGGCCATGGGCAGCGCAGGCGGAAGGGTCTGTGGCCGGTCGTAGCAGGGGACGCGGCAGTGGCGGCCGCTGCAGGTGCCGGCCTGTGGGCAGGCCACCGGCCCGGGCAGCCAGCCGCTCCTAGCCTGCGTGGATGCAGCAGCCCTCCGGCGCCTCCCCCCAGCCCCCGATCGGGGTGGCACGGGAGCCTGGTGAGGCGCAGCCCGCAGCCCTCACCGACCGTCTGCTGCGCAGCTGGCTGCGCTGCCGCCGCCGCGCCTGGCTCGATCGCCACGGCCCCGCCGAGGCCCGTCGCTGGAGTGCCCACCGGGCGCTGGCCCTGCAGGATCAGCTGGCCAGCTTCCAGACGCTCCTTCCCATCCGCCCCGGCCATGGTGAGGCCGCCTGCCGGCGCGGCGATCCCGGCGTGCTGGGGGTGCGGCTGCGGGGCGCAGGCCCCGACGGCCTGCTGCTCGAAGCCCATCCGCCGCTGCTGCACCGGGTGGAAAGCCCGAGCCGCTGGGGCAGCCACGGCTACCAGCCGGTGCTGGTGCGCCAGGGGCGTCACCTCACCCGTGAGCACCGCCTGGTGCTGGCCCTCTGGGGCCGCCTGCTGGAGGGCCATCAGCAGGCCCCGGTGCCGCAGGCCCTCGTGCTGGCCGGCGCCGGCCAGCAGCTCCAGCGCGAGCGGCTGGCCCTCGGCAGCGGCCTGCAGAGCCAGCTCGAAGACACGCTCTCCCGCCTGGCCCAGGAGCTGGAGCCCGGCCGGCCGACGCCGCCGCTGGTGAACGACCGCAAGAAATGCACCCTCTGCAGCTGGCGCGGGCTGTGCGACGCGGAGGCGGCGCGCGAAGGGCATCTCAGCGAGGTGAGCGGCATCGGCGGCAAGCGCCGCGACCTGCTGCTCAGCCTCGGGATCACCACCCTGGCCGAACTGGCGGCCAGCGACCCCGACCAGCTGGCGGCCTCCCTGGAGGAGCACGGCGAGCAGCATCGCGATGTGGCCTCCCAGCTGGTGGCCCAGGCCCGCGTGCAGGCCACCGGAGAACGCCGCCGGCTGTTGCCGGGGCCGGCCCTGCCGGAACTGGAACGGGCGGCGGGAGTGCTGATCTACGACATCGAAGCCGATTCCGATGCCCGCGACGATTTCCTCCACGGTCTGCTGCGGCTGCGGCGGGGTGCCGACGGCTGGCCCGTCCCTGCGGAAGCCGCGGCGGCTCCCTACCACCCGGTGCTGGCCCTGCACGAGCATGGGGAGGAGCGGCTCTGGCGGCGGCTGCGCACCCTGCTCGCTCGCTATCCAGACTGGCCGGTGCTCCACTACGGCGAGACCGAGGCGGTGGGCCTGCTGCGGCTGGCGGAGCGGATGGGGGCCGCTGAGGCGGAGCGCAGCCGGTTGAGGGGGCGGCTGATCGATGTGCACCAGCGTCTGCGGCGCACCTGGCTGCTGCCGGTGAACAGCTACGGCCTCAAGGCGGTGGCGGGCTGGCGTGGATTCCGCTGGAGCCAGGATGGGGTGGATGGCGCCCGCTGCCTGCTCTGGTGGCGGCAGTGGCGGCGCGACCGCGATCGCGCCGGCGTGCCGCCGCGCCTGGCCAGCCAGCCTCTGGCGCGGATCTTCCGCTACAACCACGACGACGGCCTCGCCACCTGGGCCGTGGCCCACTGGCTGCTCGAGCAAGACCAGAGCTCAGCCCCCGGGGGCTGATCGGTCTGGCTCCAGCGCGGCGTTCACCGGCCCTGGCCACCGGCCCCCTGGGGCGGCGGCTGGAAGAGCTCCGGCACGCTGATCTGAAGGCAGAGGCCCGGCGATCCGGCCGCTGGAGCGGCCGCCGCCTCCTGAGCAGGGCTCGCCTCGGGGGCAAGCTCCGCCTCCGGGGCAAGCTCCGGTTCGATCCAGAGCGCGCTCTCGCCCAGGGCGGCGCGGCGCACCAGGGCCAGCCCCACCCAGCCGCGGCCATCCGGCAGGGCCAGACAGGAGCTGATCACACCGCCCCGCTCGCCCGCAGCGGTGCGCAGCGGGCTGCCGAGCCGGGGCTGGAGCCCCTCGGCCGCAGACCCATCGGCCGGCGCCGCGGCATGCCAGCGGCGCAGCTGCTGCTTCACGCCGTCGTAGGTGGCGAGCCTGGCCAGGGTCTCCTGCCCCACATAGCAGCCCTTGCTCAGGCTCACCCGACCGGCCAGGCCGAGTTCGAAGGGATTCACGGCGTCGTTGATCTCGCCAGGCACCGCCGGCAGGCCCAGACGCAGCCGCCGGAACTCGGCCTCCCAGGGCTCGAGAGGCTGCAGCGCCTGCAGCCCGGCCGGAAGGGGCGCTTCGGAGGGGAGCAGCAGCGCCTTGCCCAGCCGCCAGCCGCCCGCTGGGAGCACGTGCCAGCCTGGCCGGGCAGGCGCCTCGCCGGCCGATCCGGCTGAAATCCCTGCAACCATCGCGGCTGCCTCCGGAGCCTCCTCCACGTCCAGCGGCTCCAGCCAGACCGCCTCCTGCAGCGGCCCAAGCTCCACGGCATCCGCGGGAAACAGCACCCGGTCGAAGGCCTGGCGCACAGCGGCGGCATCGCCGGCGGTGATCACCAGCAGGGCTCCCTGCGCCTCCACCAGTACCTCGGCCAGGGCCCGCAGGCGGGCGGTGGGGGTGATGCAGCAGGTGGCAAGCCAGGCGCCCGGAGGCGCCAGGGCCAGATCCTGGCTCGTCTGGCCGTGGAGAAAGCGCAGGCTGTCCGGGCCGTGCAGGCGAAGCAGCTGCACAGGCCGGCGCAGCAGGCGTGGGCCGGAGGCGGAGGCCAGCGGCTGGCACCAGATCGAGGGGGCCGTCATCGCTCAGGATCCCCGAACGTCTGCGGAGGAAGCCGCGGAGGTGGCAGCAGCGGCGGAGACGGCTGCTGCACCTGCCCCTCCACGCTCCGCGGCGGCGGCCACCTCCTCCAGCAGAAACAGGCTGCGCAGGTTGAGCCCGGCGGCGGCCATCGCCTCGGCTCCACCCTCCTGGCGATCCACGATCGCCACCACCCGTTCGATCCGGTATCCGGCCTCGCCGAGCTGCTGCACCGCCTTCAGCGCCGAGCCACCGGTGGTCACCACATCCTCGAGCACGCAGATGCGGGCCCCGGGAGGGGGGAGCGGACCCTCCAGCCAGGCACCGGTGCCATGGCCCTTGGCTTCCTTGCGCACGATCAGGGCGTCGAGATCCCGGCCCTCGAGAGCCGCCTGCAGTGCCACGGCGCTCACGAGGGGATCAGCGCCGAGGGTGAGCCCCGCCACCGCCGCGGCCTCAGGCTCCACGCAGGCCAGAAGCTGCCGGCCCAGCAGGGCCAGGCCGGGCCCGCTGAGGCTCACGGGCTTGCAGTTCACGTAGTGATCGCTGCGGCGGCCCGAGGCCAGGGTGAAGGAGCCGCGGCGGTAGGCGCGCTCCGCCAGGAGCCGCAGCAGCAGGGCGCGCCCATCGGCCGGGCTCTGGGGAAGGGAGGGCATGGAGTCGTGGGGGTGGGGGCGAGGGAGGGAGCCGGCCGCGGCAGCACCGTTCCATAGTGGTGGATGCGGGGATCCGGCGTTAAGGTTCACGCACCCTTCCCACGGCCGCAGTGCCTTGCACAGGGACCTTTCGTCCCGCAGCCTCGCAGCTTCCACTCACTCCGAGTGTCTCGTGGGAGGGTGCCAGGGATCGTGTCCCCCCCTGTCTGTCCGCACCAAGGCCGCCCACCACACCGCCCGCAAGCGCCATGAACCGCACGCTCCTGGCTGCACTCCTCCCCGCCGCCGTGCTGATCGCTCCGCTTGCTCCAGAGCGGGCAGCGGCGGGCCCCGTGGTCTGCACCACCACCCTGGAGGCCCCCAGCGCCTACGCCGAGCCCGTGGCCGTGAGCCGCTGCGGGCCGGTGCAGACCGTGCCGCAACTGGTCAACCAGCGCTTCTTCACTTACACCGCTCCCTTTTCCCAGGGTGTGAACCTCACCCACCAGATCACCGATCTCCTGGGCATCGCGCTGGGAGGAGTCGAGGGCAACCGGCTCATGGGCTTCGGCTTCCCCGACCAGACGATCGTCTTCGACGCCCTGGCGCTGCAGAACACCACGGCCGTGCTGCTGGACGCCCAGAGCAACCCGATGCCTCTGCGCACCCCAGACATCGGCTCCTGCTTCGGCACCAGCCTTGCCGGCAGCGCCTGCAGCAGCGGTCGGCGCTGATCCGCCCCGCGGCTGAGTCACCGCGCCGATCGCGGGATCATGGTCTCCCCCTCTCCGGCAGACTCATCAGCCACCCCGGCCGCACTGCCCGGGGGTCTAGCAATCTGGTGAATGCAGCGGACTCATAATTCGCAGTAGGTGGGTTCGATCCCCACGACCCCATCCTCCAAAACCCAGTCACAGAGGAGGTTTTCAGCCAAAGCAAAGCATCGACGAGAGGTCTGGCTAGGCACCGTTTAGGCACAGATCGGCCCGTTTTGGGCGAGAGTAGGTAAGCTTCAAGGCACGCCTCATGGCCGGCCGGGACCCCTACCTCACGCGGATCAACCGGGCCTTGAGAGACCTGGGCTCCAGTGTCAGCCTCGAGGTTTCCCGTCGGGGGCGAAGCTGCGGCTGAGGGCCAGCCTGCCGTTGCCCGACGGGAGCTGGAAGCAGCGGCGCATCACCACCGTCTTCGCGTACCCGTCCGGCGTCGATCAGGCACGCGAGCTGGCTGAGCAGCTCGGCAAGGATCTGGAGCTGCACCGCCGGGGGCTGGAGACCTTCCCCTTCGAGCGATGGCTGCAGGGCACCCAGACGGTGGGTTCTGCGGCCGACGGG
>Ga0169931_10013489_pt1 | contig 11154 bp, 8 predicted proteins | sample Kivu_15m_20L_FD_129675 | JGI IMG/M metagenome (GOLD analysis project Ga0169931, IMG submission 129675) | Freshwater microbial communities from Lake Kivu, Western Province, Rwanda to study Microbial Dark Matter (Phase II) - Kivu_15m_20L... | ecosystem: Environmental > Aquatic > Freshwater > Lake ... | reverse complement strand
TTCAATCCCAGTTCCAAAACTCCACCACAGGCATCAATTCACGCATTTCCAATAAAACACCCCCTAGCTCCGAAATGGGCCGGTAACCCCAAACCGCATTCCCTGCCCAAGCAAACTCAACCCGATCCAATTCTGATTTAAAAACCCGCCCCTCTTTTATTTTAAGCCCCTTTTTCCTAAACCAATCCAACCCCCGCTGCCTCGACAAACTCCTCAACATTCCCTTCTCCTCTACTGGACTAAGGTATTCTCCCGATTTCATTTGAAAAACCAAATGGCTCCTAAGCCCATCCAACAACTGCCCCTCCCGCCCAAGCAGTACCCCCTCCCTATTCACTTCAGCTGAACTCCCTCTTAGGTAAGGCAAATAATTCGATGTTTTCATTCCTCCTCGCCCCGGAATAAGCCCATCCACAAAAGGCAACAATTCCACACTCAAGGGCAACAAGGCCATCTTTTCTGCCGATTCAATGACCCTAGGCAATACGAAAAACGACCAATCCGCAGCCCCGTCAAACAAACCCAACCCGCATCTGTATGCGTTAACCCTCAAGGCTAAATGCGGCTCCCGACACTGCTCATGGGCCTGCTCTGCCCAATGTTGAAAAAGGGTTGGCAAACCAGTTGGAATTCCAGCCGAGTTCAATAGCCCTAAAGAATGCTCCAAACGTTCAACATGCCGTTTCAAAAATGGAATGCGCCCAGAATCCGAGCGAAAGGTCTCAAAAATCAACTCGCCATAGGCCCAGGCTCGTTTAAAAGCCGAAGCCGGAATTAAATCGGTGCTTGTCCACCGGCCCTCAAACCAAATCAATTCGCTCATATTCCCAAATAATACCGAACCAATTCTATTAAATATACTCCAAGACCTGGCCGCACCATCAACATATACCCAATTCCAAAAAGGGCTCCGGTAAAGTGGGCGTCGTGGGCAATTCCATCTGAATTTCGCCGAGCCATCCATGCTGAATAACCCAAATAGGCCAAGCCGAAAAACACAGAAGGTATGCCTATGCCAGGCAAAAATACAAAGTACAATTTTTGGTTTGGATTGATGAGTATAAACGCAAACAACAAGGAACTTACGGCCCCTGATGCACCCAACTCTCTGTAATTAGGTCGGTTCGATTTTGTCAGCAAAGCCCACAACGATGAAAATAGCAGACCCCCAACAAACAAGGACAAAAAAGAAACTGCACCCCGTTCCCCTTGCACCAAACTTAAATACGATTCTACCGGACTTCCCATCAAATAAAACACCCAAAGATTCAAAGCCAAATGCATGCCATCGGCATGAAAAAATCCATGGGTAAACAACTGCCACCACTTTCCCCGATGCACCGTTTCGTACGGCGAAAAGCAGCCTGCGGCCTTCAACCATGGCAACCAAAATCCAAGCAGACTAACCAAGGCAATCAAACCCATTAAAACAAAGGTCAGACTCATGATTGCAGCACCTTTTTCAAGTTTAATCGGGCCGATTCCCAACCGGCAAACGCATACATGGCCGCACGAAGTTGCTCCCCCATTCCTTTTAGTTCCTCGGCATTACGGCAACATTGAATCATGACCTTTGCAAACAATTGAGGCTGCGACTCTTCCAACAAATACATTTTAACCGATTCCGGCAACCCTTCCGCCCCGAGCTTTGTGCTCACCACCATTCGTCCCTGCAAAGCGGCCTCCACTGTTTTTATGCGCAGCCCAGAACCACTGTGCACCGGCACCACCAAAACATGGTGTTGAGCCGAAAATGCCTCCGCATCCTCAACCTCCCCATGAACCACCACCCCCCTAATTCCCTCAGCATACCCCGCTGGAAACGAACGGCCCGCCAAATGCAATTCAGCTTGAGGACAGTCCATCAACACCATAGGCCATACCTGTTCCAACAACCAATCCAAACCCTCCCGATTGGGCAACCAATCCATGGCCCCCAAATGAAAAAACCGCACAGGCCCCTCAGGCCATTCCTGCCTTGCGGTTTTTAAAGGCACTGCAAGAGTATACACCGGCTTTGACACTGCCCTAACAACCGCCTGAGCATCCGTTTCGGTCATTGCCCATACTTCAGCAACCTGCCCCCATTGATGGCGTTCAAACCGAGCAAGCCTATCGGTTTCCCTTTGAAAAAGAAAGTTTAAAACAGCAGGAACCTTCGAAAACCGCTGAATGCGGTGCTCTACGTTGTGTATGCGCAGCACTTGCTTGGGATTTCCTGAAAATTCCAATTCCCCACAAATAGACCTAGAATACAAACTGTCCCACACCACCAAGCCGTAGGTTCTTTCCCTTACTCGCTGTTGAATCTCTTTTAACTCCCTTTTTGCAAAACGGGTAAACCGAAGAACCTGATAAGGCGCCTTCGAAAACAAAAATGGTACAACATCAAGTACCCTTGGCCTGGTATCCATGGGCAATTCCCAACACCGCTCGGCGGTATTCCAAGGTGCTGGAAATGCCCCCAAATCAAACGGGTGCTTATAGGTAGAAAAGGCCAATACATCGACCTCTAGCCCACAATCCGAAAGCAGTTGCAGCATCGATGCCGTTGCCTTGCAGCCCCCATCCAAGCTCGGAAATGGAGGCTTCGAGCACACCAACAACACCCTATCTTTTACCGCTGACGTATCCATCGCACATAGGTTTCCCACCGAAACCACGGACTTTCTGTTGATACCTTTAAGGTCAAAAACAAACCTATGGGCAGCAGCACAAGACTGCTCAACCACATTCCCCAAAACGGATCTAAATTCATGTTTTTGGCCGATTTCTCGGTTAAGGTTGAAAACACGTAGTACCCAATGAAAATAAGAATGCATAGAATTAGGGGCAATCCCAATCCCCCTTTGCGAATAATAGCCCCCAAGGGAGCGCCAATAAAAAAGAACACCACACAAGCAAAAGCCAAGGTAAACTTACGGTGCCATTCCACCCTATTAATCACCAAATTCTTTTCGGTGGCTTCTGCATTCTGAATCCGCTGCTCGGCCTGCTGCTGAAAACCCACCCATTTGTTCTTTACCTCTGCCATCACAGCCTGGTATTCAGGCTTGGAAAAAACAGCCAATGCCGATTCTTTTTTCAAATCAATATCGGCAACCGGCGAACTTAATTCGGGAACCACCGATGCCTGATTCAATTGTAATGCGGGCGCATCCGAAGGATTTTGCACCGTCCCATATTCGGTTCCTTGCATCCGACCCAATTGCTGGTTTGCCTCATACAGCTGTTGATTTTTCAAGTCGCCGCGAATGCTTAGGTACATTTCTTGCAATTGCACAACATTCATCATTGAATACGAATGCTTTAAATATTCGCGGTTCGATTTGGTATCTACCGTGAACGATGACATATCAATCCAAAGCTGTTGATTTTTAAACGATTCGGTAAACAAGCGCATTTTACCGTATTGCTGCAGGTAAAAATCCGAATCATCGTAGCGTATCCCATCGTTTAACTCTAAAACCAAATAGGTTTCGTCCGTTGTAGGGTAAATCCTTCCCTTTTTTGCCAAGGTTACCCTTGAAGCTCCGGCGCCCCCGCGGCTATGGTCGTACACCAGCACATTGTAAATGGTTTTTCCGTCCGGATCTTTTTTCCCCACAAATACTGAAACCCCCGACAACCCCTGATAAAAAACACCCTCTTGCAATTCCAAAGTAGGCCGGGTTGACCGTATCGCCGATAGCAGGTTTTTTGCCTTAAAATTGGCCACAGGCATTACGTAATTGCTAAATAAAAAGGCGCCCAACCCCACTACCAAAATAAACACCACCAAGGGCCGCAGCAGCCTCAACAACGAAATCCCCGACGACTTCGCCGCAACCAGCTCCAAGTTCTCGCCCAACTGCCCCATGGTCATTATTGACGACAACAAAACCGCCAAGGGCAAGGCCAAAGGCACCAAGGTGGCACTGGCATAAAACAAAAGTTGAAAAATAACCAGCCAATCCAATCCTTTGCCGGCCAAGTCATCAATGTGTTTCCACAAAAACTGCATTACCAACACGAACAAGGCAATAAAGAAGGTCATAAAAAACGGACCTACATACATGCGCAGCAACAGGACACCTAAACGTTTCATGCTCAACCTATGCAGCAAAGGTAGGCAATCAGGAGCCTAGAACCTTCATCAAGGCCTCAATTTGCGCATTCCAAATTAGCGTGTATTCCTGAATTTTCTCCTCAGGCACCTCATCGTTGATCCACAACGCCACCCCGCCAGTTAAATCATCCTTTTCAATGCGAAAACCAAAACCAGCTCCGACACGCTCCCCATTTATCCATTGAAATCGAATATATTCCGCCTCTTTAAAATCCAGCAACTCCGCCTGCTCTTCCTCCCCATCCCAAACAAACGAATACACGTTTTGATCTTTGTTGACCTCATCGGCAAACCATTCTTGCAACGATTCAGGATTGCTTAAAAATTTAAACAAAATCTTGGGGCTCGACCGAACCAAATATTCCAGTTCTAGGGTAGAATTCAAGGCGAAATTGGGTTTAATACGCTACAAGATAATCAAATATTGCCAACTCTGCCTCCTTTTTCGCCATTGGTTTCCTAGCTCCACCCGCTCTTGCCCCGTTGACCTTGAAAATGCCGCTCGATTCTGTAAAATCTTTAAAATCGGTTCAGTCCATTTTCAACCAAGTACGTATAAACAAAGACATTAACACGCGAACGGCTCTACCTTTTTGAAAACCAAATTGCGTTCCCTATATTTGCACTCCTTTTTGGCGAGGTAGCTCAGTTGGTTAGAGCGCAGGATTCATAACCCTGAGGTCACGGGTTCAACTCCCGTCCTCGCTACAACTTCAATAAACAAGCCCGGTTCACTGAGCCGGGTTTTTTATGTCTGGCCCTTTAGGCATTCTGGTTCAGGTTATTTGTTTTTTTAGGGGCGGCTGCGGGCTTTCACCGATAGTCCGCGGCTGCCGGCCAGCTGCCCAGCGGGCTTGCGGTGGCTCCTAAAGTCGCCTCCGCGCCACGCGGGCAGCAAGCCGTCAACCTTGCGGGCTATCCGGTTCAATCCCTGCCGCAGGCGGCGTAAAAAACCAGACCGACCAATAACCGATTGCATTCAATTCAATCCCCAAAAATGGGCTGAATTGGCCTACGTCGCTCATGCTGATGCCCCCCCAACCCCTCAATCCAAAACCTTGATTTTTAAATTTTCCCAAAAACCCCCATTTTTTAAGGGCATATCCAAAAAAAACAAAGCAATTTCTTACTTTTACCCCTAAATTTTAAGGTTAAAATGACAAATCCACGCTTTTCTGCCGTCCAAGCCATTGCTCAACACAAATTTGAGCCCTATGCCAGACCTAAGGCCCCCATCTCTGACTATTTTGCCGAGTTGGTGTTCAACGACTCCACCCTGCAAAAATGGCTTTCTCCTCCTCAAGCCAAACAAATGCTTAAATGCATCCACGAAGGTGCCAAAATGGACGCCGAACTGGCCGATGCTGTGGCTACCGGCATGCGAAATTGGGCCATGAGCCATGGCGCTACCCACTTTACCCACTGGTTCCACCCCCTGCGCGGTACCACCGCCGAAAAACACGATACCTTCTTCGAACTTAAAGGCGATAGCCCCATTGAAACATTTAGAGGCTCCGCCTTGGTCCAACAAGAACCCGATGCCTCTTCTTTCCCAAGCGGGGGAATCCGCTCTACCTTCGAAGCCCGTGGCTATACCGCCTGGGACCCCACCAGCCCCGCTTTTATCTACGAAACAGCTTTGGCCAAAACCCTGTGCATTCCTACCGTTTTTGTGGCCTACACAGGCCAAGCTCTCGACCACAAAGCTCCCCTGCTTAAAGCGGTCGAGGCCATCGACAAGGCCGCTACCCGGGTTTGCCAAATTTTTGACCGTCAGGTTAACGCCGTTAAACCAAGCCTTGGTATTGAGCAAGAGTATTTTTTGATTGACCGACACCTGTTCCTGGCTCGGCCCGACCTTGTTATGTGCGGCAGAACCGTTTTCGGACATTCCCCCGCCCGCGGGCAACAACTGTCCGACCATTATTTTGGCAGCATTCCCCGGCGCGTCACCAATTTTATGGTGGAATTTGAAACCGAGGCGCACCGCCTGGGCATTCCTGTTCGCACCCGCCACAACGAGGTCGCCCCAGGCCAATTCGAAGTGGCCCCCCAATTTGAAGAAGCCAACCTGGCCATTGACCACAACATGCTTCTGATGGACATTATGGAACGCCTAGCCGAAAAACACAACTTCAAGGTTCTTTTCCATGAAAAACCCTTTAAAGGAATCAACGGCAGCGGCAAACACAACAATTGGTCGCTTATCACCGACCAAGGCAAAAACCTACTCTCCCCCTCGTCAAAACCAAAGGAAAACCTGCAATTCCTTACTTTCTTGGTCTGCACCATTCAAGCCGTTCACCGGCATGCCGATTTGCTTCGGGCCAGCATCGCCTCTGCTTCGAACGACCTGCGCCTGGGCGCCCACGAAGCGCCCCCGGCCATTATGAGCGTGTTCTTAGGCCAAGAATTAACCCGATTTTTATCGGAACTCGAAAAAAACGACGAACTCAACGTGCAAAAAGGCGACAATGTGTACCTAAAGCTTGGTATCTCAAAATTGCCCGAAATCCTGCTCGACAATACCGACCGAAACCGTACCTCCCCCTTTGCCTTTACGGGCAATAAATTTGAATTCAGGGCCGTAGGCTCCCTCGGAATTTGCTCTGACCCCATGACTACCCTGAATGCCGCCGTGGCCGAAGTTCTCCACGATTTTGCGGAAACCGCCGAAAAACAACTTGAAAAAGGCCTAAAACGCGAAGAGGTGGTTCTAAAATTGCTGCGCTCTATGCTCAAAGAATCCAAAGCCATTCTTTTTGAAGGCGACAATTACGCCGATGCCTGGAAAAAAGAGGCCGAAAAGAGGAAACTCCCCAACACCCCCACTACCCCCGAAGCCTTAGACGCCCTGCTCAGCAAAAAGGCCAAAAACCTGTTTGGAAAGCTCGGAATTTTTAGTGCCGAAGAACTGGAAGCCAGAACCCTGATTCTGCTCGAAGAATACATCCTGAAAATTCAAATTGAGGCCCGAATTGCAGGCGATTTGGCCAGAAACCACGTGGTGCCCACCGCCATCAAATACCAACACCTCTTGGTTCAACACCAACAAGGGTTGCAAAACCTTGGCATGACCGAACTAGGCCCCCTAGAATACATCCGCGAAATGTCCCTGCACATTCAACAGGTTCAAATTTTGGTGGAAGAAATGACCGAGGCCCGAAAAACCGCCAACGCACTTGAAGATACCCGAGAAAAAGCCAAAGCCTATTGCCACAACGTTCGACCTTTCTTAGACCAAATTCGCTATCACGTAGATAAACTGGAATTGATGATCGACGACGCCGATTGGCCTCTCCCTAAATACCGAGAACTCCTTTTCCTAAAATAGGCACGGTGTTCAAACTGCGCAAGCCATTTTGCCAACCCTATTTCTTTTGTTGGTCAGCCCTTGGTTTTTAGTACTTTTGTCCCATGAACCCTGTTGCCGGCGTAATTGGTGGAGGAAGCTTTGGCACAGCCATTGCCAATCTGCTGGTAGAAAATCAACCAACCACCCTTTTTATTCGAAGGCCTAAGGTTCTGGAAGAAGCCCTCATTACAGGAATCTGCGCTGGCCAAGTATTGAATCCAAATATTATTCTGACCGATGTACCTGAGGAATTGTGTCAAGCCACGGCGCTGTTCCCCGTTGTTCCAAGTCAAAACATGGCCGAGGTTCTTCAGCGCTTTGCACCCTTCTTAACCGAAAACCATTTTTTGGTTCACGGAGTCAAGGGTTTAGATGCCCATTTTTCAGGACCGGGGGTTCGAACCATGAGCGAGTTGATTCACGACCTTACAGGTGCCACTAAAATTGGTTGCCTAGCCGGCCCTAATTTATCCCGAGAAATCGCCGAAGGCAAACCCGCCGCCACGGTAGTCGCCTCACAAAACCAAGAGCTTTTAGAGTACATACCCGGCCTGCTACGCAGCCCTCGCTTTCAGGTTTTGGTGGCCGAAGATTTACGAGGCATCGAATTGGCCGGCGTCCTTAAAAACATCATGGCCATTGCCGCCGGAGCACTGCACGGCTTTGAACTCGGCGAAAACGCTAAGGCCCTACTTATTAACCGGGCTATGGTCGAAATGATTCACATAGGCAGGCATTGGGGTGGAACCCTAGCCAGTTTCCTTGGAGCTGCCGGCCTTGGAGACTTAATGGCTACCTGCAGCAGCGTCAACAGCCGAAACTTTACCGTGGGCATGTGGCTTTCTAAAGGCAAATCCTTAGAAGAAATTCAAAACCTGATGGAAGAAACCGCCGAAGGCGTTGAAACTACCCGTGTCGTCTTCAAAATCCTCGAAGCCAATGGCCTAAAAGCCCCAATCACCAAAATGGTGTACAAGGTCCTTTACGACGGATTCCCTGCCCGCGAAGCCATAGATGTTTTAATGAAGGTTCCCGTTCGAGAAGACATCGATTTTATTTAAAGCTACCCCTACCCAAATAGCCTCGGGTAAACCTAGATCACCCTTTCTACCTTTACCTAATTCATTTTCCAGCACTTTTCATCCGTACGGTGGGCATTGTCTATCGAGCTAAAAAAATTGAACCCGCTTTGAACCTACTTCACTTTGAAGAGTACAACAGGGTATAAAAAATCAAATCCATGAGAAATTACCTTTTTCTAACCACCGCTTTCCTTGCAACACTCTTTGCCCTTGCAGGAATTAAAACATCAAAAGAACGCCTGCCCCTTTCAGGCATCGTTTTCAGCACTAAAGCTAGCCCGCGATTTGCCGACCAAGCCCATATTTTCACCCTGTACCGAAACGATAGCCTCGTTTATGGCGCAGAACGCCTGCCCGGAGACACCCTCTGGATCAATTTAAACCCAGGCATTTACCGCCTCGATATCCAAAGCGCGGGAATGCAGTCCTTTGGTCGCTGGTACTTAACGGTAGACAGCAACCCTCAATTGCATGCCCTCGATTTAAAACCCGGCTTCTTTGCCCAACCCCAACCCAGCCTACCCCCTCAATTCAACCACGAATATGACTCCCGAAAACTCCGCACTACCACTATCGAATCCAAGCCTTCGGGCAAATACAAAAGGGAAGCCAGCCTCTCGGTTGCCTACGATGCCATACCCATGGCGGCCGAATCTGAAATGATGGAATCGCGCAGTGGGTCGGTTCCCACAGGCAGTTCAAGCCCCATTGCCCCAGGAGCAGGAACGCTGACTGCCGGCGAGGTAAATGATTTTTTACAATGGAGTTTTTGGGAAAAAAGCGCCTTGCCTACCCTTTTGTCGGGAGGCAAGTCTTGGAACCTTTTTCCGCGTTTCCGCACAGCTGTTTATGTACAAGGAAGCGATGGGCAGCCCCTGGCCAACGTTCCGGTTGACTTGATTGGCCCTTCAGGAAGTTTAATGTGGAGCGCCCTTACCGACAACCAAGGCCATGCCGAATTGTGGGCACATCTGTTCCGCGATTCTGCTCAAGTAAAAGGAAAATGGACCGTTGTGGCAGGAAAGCCCGGAACCCAAACCCGCCGTAGCTTCGATGCCCCCGCCGAAGGTTGGAGAACCCGGCAATTGGAACTGAACCTGACCCTGCCTTGCAAAAACTCAAACCAGGTTGACATTGCTTTTGTTGTAGACGCAACCGGGTCCATGGGCGACGAACTAAACTACCTGAAATCAGAACTCGACGACGTTATTCAAAAAGCCATTGCCCGCAACTCAAGCCTAGAATTCAGAACCGCTGCCGTGGTGTACCGCGACCATGGCGATGAGTATGTAACACGCTTTCAAGACTTTGAAAAAGGCTCCGCCGCCCGTTCTTTCCTTAGTGCTCAAGCTGCAGGCGGAGGCGGCGATTTTCCCGAAGCCGTTGACGAGGCTCTTGAAGTAGCCCTTCGCAGACTGAGTTGGAACCCCGAAGCTCGCACTCGAATCCTGTTCATTGCCTTAGACGCTCCCCCGCACCAAGATGAATTGGTAAAAATCCGCATGCAAACCCTTACGGCCGAAGCCGCCGCCAGAGGCATTCGCATCGTTACCTTGGCTTGCAGCGGCATGGATGCCAGCGCCGAATACCTGATGCGGTCCATAGCCCTGGCCACCAACGGCACCTATACCAGCTTAACCGACGACAGCAAGGTGGGCGGCAGTCACCGCGCACCCGTCGCCGCTTCGCTCAACGTGCAAAAGCTGAATGCCCTATTGGCCGACATTCTATACCGATTTACCTGGATGCCCGATTGCAGCAAACCTGAAAACCCCAGCATAGATAGCAACCAAGTTCGCTACGTTGAAAAATGGTTCGAGCAACTGCAAGATCAGCCCGGCAACAGCAACCCCGACGGCATGCGGCTTACGGTATTCCCAAATCCCACCACCGGGCCATTTCAATTGCGCTTAGATGGGGGAAATCTGCAAGGCAGCAGCTTGTATCTGCTCGACCTGGGCGGTCGGGTGGTGCAAACCTGGAACATCGAGCGCGGCAGCGATTTCCGCCCCGACATCAGCCACTTGCCCTCTGGAATGTACTATTTGGCGCTGTTCAAAAACGATTTCAGAAAAATTGAACGCGTCATATTGCAAAAAAGATAGGTTTTTTGGGGGGCGGTTGCCGGGCTTTCACCGGTAGTCCGCAGTCCTGGGGCTTGCGTGCAGCGGCCAGGCAGGGGCTCCCAAGGTCGCCCTGCCTGTTTCGCGCACGCAGGCCCCAGCCCTTTTCGGGCTACCCGGTTCAATCCCTACCGCAGGCCAACTCAAGTTAAAATCCCCCCGACAACTGAATTCTGTTTCAGCCAAAACTCCCAACAAACAGATTTCTCCATTTCTAGGTCATGTTAAATAAACCTATTTTGATTTACCCCAATTCACATGGCTTAATTAGGTAAAGGAGCGGATAAAAATGGCCCAGGTTAAAACATCCTTGGTAGCAAACCCTGAAGCAGGTCCTTATTGGCGAATGGATTCTACCTAAACCCTCACAAACCCAGCTCGTCTTCCCTAAAAAAGGCGGCAATGTTGGGTCGAAAGTACCTATCGCTTTTCAACACCTTTCCGTCTTCCCTAAAAATAGGCTTTCCTTCGGCATCCAACTTCGAC
>Ga0169931_10013486_pt1 | contig 11155 bp, 7 predicted proteins | sample Kivu_15m_20L_FD_129675 | JGI IMG/M metagenome (GOLD analysis project Ga0169931, IMG submission 129675) | Freshwater microbial communities from Lake Kivu, Western Province, Rwanda to study Microbial Dark Matter (Phase II) - Kivu_15m_20L... | ecosystem: Environmental > Aquatic > Freshwater > Lake ... | reverse complement strand
TAGTTATATTATAATAATAATTATTATGATAATAGTAATATTGATTGTATGTATAATAATAATTTTAGTATTTATAGGAAATAATAGATGTGAGAGTTTTAGCACAATAGAAAAACCATATTTATGGGTATATTGGGAAAATAAGGATGGAAAGCCAACACCACCTATAATAGAAGCATGTTTAGAGATAATGAGAAAAAAATTATCAAATAATTTTAGGATGGTAAAATTAGATCAGAATAATATAAACGAATATATTCCAGAAATAAAAGAAAGGAAGCATATATTAGATAAATTAATAATAGCACATCGTGTTGATTATTACAGAGTATTATTATTAAACAAATATGGTGGATTATATTTAGATGCTGATATAATAGTATTGAATGATTTAGGAGACATTATAGATAAATTACGAGATTATGATTACATAGGTTTTGGATGTACGGGATACAGATGTACGAATGGATATAGTAAACCATCAAATTGGGCGATGGCATCAAAACCAAATGGTATTATGATATCAAGGTTAAAGAATTATTTAGAGAATACTTTAGATACTATAGATAAAGATGAAATAGACTATCATACATTTGGAAAATTAGCAATATGGAAAATATTAAATGAATTAATAAAGAATGAAAATTATAAATATTATCATTATGATTCAGAGAAAATAGGAACCCGAGATGTAGAAGGTAAATGGATAACAAATGACATGTTAGTAAGTAATAATAAAATACAATTCAATAACGAGAATAATTTATATTTTATAGTATTTTACAATAGTGATGCTGAAAAAATATTGGATAATTATTTTAGAAATAAAACAAAAGAGGATTTATTAAGAGATAATACAAATATTTCATATTTTTTAAGAAAAGGATATAATATATAATTTTTTATAAATTTTATATAGTTAATAATATATATTAAAAATGTTAAATATACTAACTATATTAATGTTTTGTAGACAATTTATAAAAAAAAATTTTGGAGATAAAGATTATCATTCAATATATAGGTCAATATATTGTTTATTAATAACAATATTAAGTTTTTACCAAACGAGTTGTCATTGGATTGAATTAAAACAATTTCCTATGTTAAATGCTACTTATAGTTCACTATTAATAAATAATTTTATGTTTGTGTATATGATATATGATATATGGTATTTCTTTTATTCAAAAAAAATAAGATATGATTTATTATTACATCATATACTTTGCATGATAGTATTTTATTATTATAAAAATTATTTTATAATGACTTATGGTTCAACAGCTGAGATAATTTCAGCAATGAACTGGTTAAGTTTAATAAAAAAAAAATATAATTATTTTACGAGAATGTTTCGTATTTTTTCAATTATATTTATAAGATTACCATTATGGCTAAATATAATTATATTATATATAAATACAGTTTATCAAATACAGGTATTATGTATAATGACAATATTTATTTTACTTGATTTATATTGGTTAAAAATAATGTATGATAATATAAATGAAAATTGTAATAATTATATAAAAATAAATAAGAAATGTTTAAAAAAAAATTAGAAAATACAAAAAAGGATTTTATATTTCCTCTATAAATACTTAAATAAAAAAATTATATTTTTTTTAGATATATAATTATATATGGAAACATTAATAATTATATTAATATTATTGATAATATATATATTAAATATTAATATTTGTAATAATGAATCATTTACAGATAAGCTTGATAATGAAATTCTTAAAAATAATGAAAAGAAATACAAATTTATAATTTATACACAAAATCTAGGTTTACTCATAGCTGAAAGTATAGGACATATGTTAAAAAAACTAAATTATGAATATTCTATAGTATTAGAAATAACAATAGAAGATATAAAAAAAAATAGAAATGATCCATATGAAATTTATATAATATTATTTCCACATACATTAAAAAATTTTCCAGATGTTAATAAATACATAATATATCAATTAGAGCAATATAAACAATCAAAATGGATAACAAATGATTATAAAAAGAAAATAGATAATAGTATATTTACATGGGATTATTCTTTAGAAAATTATAATAATTTTGAACCAGAATATAAAAAGAAACTATTTTATTTTCCAGTGCCTATATTAAATATAGTTCATGATAATAAAATAAAACAACATAAATATGATATAATATTTGTTGGTGCACCAAATAAAAGAAGAACGGATATAATTAGAGAATTAAAAAAAAAATATAAAGTATTATTTTTAACAAAGACATTTAATAATGAATTATATGATAAAATGGAAGATGCTAAAATTATTTTAAATTTACATTATTATAAAAATGCGATTTTAGAAACAACAAGAATTAATGAAGCATTATTTAATAATAAACTAATAGTTAGTGAAGAACCAGATGAATATGATTTATTTAATAAAAAATTATATGAAAAAAATATAATTTTTATAGATGAAATAAAAGATGATTTATCTAATATCAATGAATTATATAATATTTTAGATAATTATTTAATTGATGAAAATTATTATTTAAAATTATTAGAAAATAATAAATTTATAAATAAATTGTTTGAATATTCATTTTATTTATTATATTTTAGTTTTAAAAAAAATAATTTTATTAATAAAGAAATAAACTATAAATTTAATAATCTTGATTTAATAGTAAATGATAAAATTAAATATTTAAAAAATATTATATTATTAACAAGTAATTATAATAATACTAAAGAAGACGAAGAAATAAATAATTTGAATAAGATAGTAAATAAAGATTATTTTGATTGGTATTATTTTTCAAATATAAATAATAAACTATCTGGATGGGATGTATTAAATAATGATTATTATGATAAAAAACAATATAAATTAAATAGAGTTTCTATAAATCAATATTTTAAAACTCAAGCTTTAAAATTAGATATATTAAGTAAATATTCCTATATGATATGGATTGACAATACATTTAAAATAAATAATAATAATTTTGTTAACGATGTAATAAATATATTAGAAAATTATCCAAATAATAATTTATTTATAATTGATAATGAATATATAGTAAATGAAAATATGATAAAAGAGTTAGATATTGAAAATAATATTAAAGTTAGTTTATTAAAACAATATACTGATTATAAACCTGTAATTAAAAATGAAAAAATTTATAATACTAAATTTTTTATTTATAAAAATAGTGAAAAGGTAGAAAATCTATTTAATGAATGGTGGTTAGAATGTCAAAAATATGATTATAAACTAAATTTATCTTTAGCTTTAACTTACCTATTATATAAAAATAATTTAAGGCCTGTTTTAATTTCAAATAATATTATTAATAATAAAAATGAGGAAATTAATAATACATATAATAAAATTAATAGTAGTATTATTAAAAAATTAATTTTAAATAATGATATTAATGAAATAGAAAATCTACAAATTGATTTTTCAAAAATTAATTTTATTGATGGAATTATTTGGATTAATTCAGACAAAAATAAAAAAAGAGAAGAATATATGAAAAATTTACTTAAAAATATTTCAATAAAAAATTATAGAATATCTGAAATAGATGGTAATAATACAAATATTATAGATATTTTTACAAATGTTAATTTTGATAGGAAATTAACAAATAATGAAATTGCTAAAACTTTATCACACATTAAAGCGATTAACTTTTTAGAAAAAATTGATGGAAATTATTTTTTAATATGTGAGGATAATATATGTCTTAAAAATATAGTTTTATTTGATAAAGATCTTAAAACTATTATTGAATCATCGCCGAAATTTGATATATTAATGCTTAATAAAAACTATTTAATTAATATTGAAGAAAATTATTCAAAATGGAGTAAATATTATAAACCTATTGAAAATGAATATGTTGGTTCTACATCAGCTTATATTATTAGTAGAGAGGGTATAAATAAATTAATAAAATTAGCAAAATATGATGATTCATATTTTAAACTTGATAAAAAGAATAATTTAGATTTAGCAGATATATATTTATACAAATATCTTGATACTATAGTATACAAATATAATTATATTGGAACTAAAAATATAGAATTAACTGACAATCAACATAAAAATGAAGATAAAAATAATTTATTTCAACTTAATATAATTATTAAAGACTTTCATAATAAAAAATAATTTATTATATATTTATTGGTTTATTATTACTAATAAAATTTTCTATTAATATATTCGTTTTTTTTTCTTCTTTCATAAACCATTCATACGCATGCATTTCAGATTCATTTATATCATTGCGCATGTCTATTGATGATTTAACTGGTAAAATTGATACTAAACTTGGATAACATATATATATATTTAAATCAAAATTATTAATTATTCTATCAATATGATACATAGATTCATTTGGATTATTATTTATAAAATTATAATCATAATTCAAAAATTTATCAAAAACTGAGTTATTATATATATTAAATACCATACCAACCATTTTTTTTATTTTAATAAAGTATAATCCTTTATAAATATAATATTCTAATATATCTTCCTTTTTATCTATTACACAACAATAACCATTAAAAATATCCCATTTAACATGATTTAAAAAGTCCTTAATTATGAAAAATTTATTTTTAAAATTATTCTTAAATAATGTATCATCTTCAAATATAATTATTGAATCTAAATTTTGTCTTTTACAATTATAAAATATTGTATAATATGACATTGCACAACCAATATGCCCTATATTATGTTTAAATGCTGGAAATTTAGTATGATTTATTATATCATTATTAATTTTTAACATTTTTTTATATCTTGTATCATCTTCAATTAATGATAAACAGTATACATTACTTTCTATATTAAAATTTATATTTATATCAAGGTTATTGAATAAAAATAAAGATAACAAATTTTTATGTAAATAAAATCTAAAAGTATCTTCTAATTTTTGTTTTTTAATAAAATATTTATATTTTTTTTCATTAAAAATATTATTATCAAGATTATCATCTATAAATTTAATTAATTTATCAATATTTGTATAATTATCATCTATATTATCAAAATAATCTACAAAATCTTTATAAATATTTTTATTTTGTATATCATCATCATTTGTAGAATTTTCAGATAATATTAAACAATTACAATTTATAGCAGTATTAAATTTATTATATTCAATATTAGAATTTTTATATTTATTTAAATTTAATAAATATTTTGTTTTTAAAAGATAGTTATTTATTGTTTTTATATCTTTATCCAGTAAAAATATAAAATTATATTTTCCTTTTAATCTTTCATTAATTATATTTAATATTTTTTCAATTCTTTCATTTTTATTTCCAAAAAATATAAAATCATATTCATATTTATTATTAATTTTATCTATATTACTTATATTACTAAATGGTAATTGGCAGTATCTTATTTTCTTCTTATTTTTAATCTTATCATAGTATAAAGATAAATTTTTTGGATTAATATCAAAAATACTAATAGCATTATCTAGTAATTTAATAAAATGTGAATCTAAGTATAGATTATTGATTGATAAATCATTAATTTGCCAAAATATATAATTTTTTGGTATTATATTTGAATTTGTAAAAATTATTATATAAAAATTATCTTCTTTGTAATTTATATCTAAATTATAAATTATTTCAGAATTTAATCTTAATTTTTTTAATATATTTTGTATCATTAATGTTTCAATTAAAAAATTTTCATTTGAAACTAATTTAATAATATCCAAGTTAATTATATTGTTTTCCTCTTTTACCATTTCTTGATTAATATTAAAATTTTCATTATTATCATTTATTAATATCAATAATAAAATTATTATTAAAACAATAATAATTAGTTTATTCATAATAATATTATATAATATAATATTTTATTAATATAATTATATTATCATTAATGCCTACATCAAATCTTACAGAATATGGTAGTAAAAACTTATTTTATAATTTTATTAAAGAAAAATATGATGGTTTATCTTTTAATAAAAACGATAACTTTTCTTTACTCAATTTATCTGAAAATAATAAATATGTTGTTAAAATTGATTGTGCTATTAAAGGTAGATTTAAAAAAGGATTAATGAAAGTTAATGTTGTTAAGGATGAAATTTTTGAATTTATAAATTCAGTTATTTATGATAATTTTATTATTGAACCTTTTGTAGAAAATAAAACTATTGAGCCTTTTATAAAAAAAAGTAATGAATATTATATTTCTATAATTAATAATGATATTAATTTAACAATTAATTATTCTCAAAATGGTGGTATTGATTTAGATAAAAACTCATCAATTAAAAGTATTATAATCCCTTTTGATAAAATTTTAGATAATAATAATTTCTTTAATCTTGATATCAATTATGGTGATAACCATATAAAAACATTTCTTAATGATTTATTATCTTTTTATAATAATTATCATCTAACTTTTCTTGAAATCAATCCCTTTATCGTTATAAATAATAAAATTAATATACTTGATATGTTTTGTTCTTTAGATTCTACTGCTCTATATTTACAACATATGTTAGAAATTTCTAAATATATTTGTAATGATAAAGTTGATGATAAAATTAAAGAACTAGATGAACGAACTGGTGGCTCTCTAAAATTTAAATTATTAAATCCTAATGGTAATATTTGGTTATTAGTAGCTGGCGGTGGTGCAAGTGTTATATATATGGATACTCTCTGCTCTTTAGGTTATAAGGATGAAATTGCAAATTATGGTGAATATTCTGGTAATCCTCCAACTGAATTAGTATATCAATATTGTTGTTATATTTTTGATAAAATAAATAATTCAGTGAGTGATAAACCATATTATTTATTTATTGGTGGAGCTATTGCTAATTTTACACTTGTTGATAAAACATTTGAGGGTATAATAAAAGCTATAAATGAGTATAAATCAGTATTTATAAATAAAAATGTAAAAATTCTAGTTAGAAGAGGTGGTCCAAATTATGAAATTGGATTGAAAAATATTAAAAATTGTTGTGATAACTTAAAAATATTCTGTATAGTAAATGGTCCAGAAATAAATTTAACTCAAATAGTAAAAGATAACTTAATTAATAAAAATATAGATATTTTGATTAATAATGTAAATAATTATGATTTAGATTTACCAATATTTTATAAAAATTATTCATGTCTATTACAATCAAATACCAAAATGGGTATTTATGGCGGTGATTATCAAAATATAGCACAAAGAATCATTGATTTTGATATAATTTCAAATAGAAATGAACCAAGTATCGGATACATTATAGATCCAAATTTAACTAATAAAAAATTACTGCAATTATATTGGAAGGATAATGTTATTATTATGATTCCTGTTTATAAAGAAATACCTAATAATATTTTATCGGTCAAAGGTGTAATAAATTTTGCTAGTTTTAGGTCAGCATATTCATCAAGTGTATCATGTCTAAAAAATAATAATATTGATTGGATTGCAATTATTGCTGAAGGAATGCCTGAATTATTTGCTAAAAAATTATCAAAAGAATTTCCAAATAAATTAATTTTAGGTCCTTCAACTATTGGTGGTATTATTGCAGGTAATTTAAGAATTGGTAATACAGGAGGAACTATTGATAATATTATTTCATCAAAATTACATACAAGTGATGGTTGTGTAGGTATTATTACAAAAAGCGGCGGTTTACTTAATGAATTATGTAATTTGGTATCTAAATCTTCATTAGGAGTTCATTCTGCATTATCTATAGGAGGTGATAGATTTCCCTGCACTAATTTTATTGATATTGCTATGATGTATAATAATAATCCACAAATTAAATTAATTATTATTTTAGGTGAGGTTGGTGGAACTCAAGAAATTAGTATAGCTCATGCTTTTAAAAATAAACTTTTTAATAAACCTATATTAGGATTATGTCTAGGAAGTTCAGCAGAATATTTTACAGATACTAATATACAATTTGGCCATGCTGGTGCATTTATTAATGATGTTTATGAAAAAGCATCCTTTAAAAATGAATATATGCGTCATTGTGGTATCATCGTTCCAGAAGATTTTGATAATATATCTACAGAACTAACCAAAATAAATATAAATAATAATACAAATAATAATACAAATAATAATACCAATAATAATAAAAATATAAATCAAAAAAATAATATTATTGAATCAATAAAAAATAGAAAAAAATATGATATTATAAGTAGTATTTGTGATGAAAGGGGTGAAGAGTTAGAATATAATAATACTAAAATTACAGAATTAGAACCAAGTATTGGAACAGCTATATCAAATTTATGGTTTAAAAAAAATCTACCATTATATATGCAGAAATATTTTGAATTTATAATATTTATTACAGCCGATCATGGTCCATGTGTATCAGGAGCACAAAATACAATTATAACGACTAGAGCAGGTAAAGATTTAGTATCATCATTATGTAGTGGTTTATTAACCATAGGTCCTAAATTTGGAGGTGCTGTCAATCAAGCTGGAATAGATTTTTATAATGGTTGGAAGAATAAATATACACCCTATGAATTTGTAGAAAATATTAAAAATAAAGGACAAATTATTTCAGGAATAGGTCATAAAATAAAATCAAAAGAAAATCCAGATAAAAGAGTTGTAATGTTAAATAATTTTATTAGGGATAATTTTCCAAAAGAAGTAGATTTAAATATAACAAATTATGCTAGACAAATAGAAGAAATAACTTTGAAGAAAAAAAATAATTTAATATTAAATGTTGATGGTTTTATAGCTGTATCAGTGCTAGATGGTTTACTACATAATTTTAATACAGAATATGTTGAAAAATTATTAGAATTAGATATATTTAATGCATTTTTTATATTAGGTAGAACGATAGGATTTATAGGTCATCATATAGATCAAAAAATGTTAGGAACAGATTTATACAGAATGCCACAAGAAAGAGTTGGTTATATAAAGAATCAATAATTTATTAGATTTTTTTTATAAAAAAAATTATTTTATATAATTATATAATGATTTATAAACTTTTTTTTGAAAATATTTCTGGATTATTAAGAATTTTTACAAATAAAAATGTTAATTTTAAATTAATCATAATTCCAATTGAAGCTGAAAAAGATAATAAAAATAAAATAACTTATAATTTTGTAAAAAATATTTTAAATTTTCCTAATAATATTAAACAAATTTTTACAGAATTCTCTTTTTTAAAAAAAAATTTAGATTATCATTTTTTTATTAATAAAAATTTAAATTTTACTCTTCAAATATCAGATGACAATGCTATGGTTTCAGAATCAATTATAATTAATTATTTTCATATTGCTAATTTAGAAACTGATAAAAATGAAAAATATAATTCAAATAAAAGAAAACTAAATAATGATGATGATGATATAAACGAATTAATGGAATTTTATATAAAAAATAAAAAGGAAGATGAAGATGATTTTATTTTTGAATTAGAATAAAAAAATAAATAATTATATATTTATTTTTACATATCATCTATTTATAATCTATTTATAATCTATTTATCATCTATTTATCATCTATTTATTGGCTGGGGAAAATGTAAGATTGTCCGCATTCAGTGCAGTCTTTGTAGTAGTAAGCTCTTTGTGCTGCTGTGCCAGTTGATACTGGTTGAGGAAGATTATTGCTGACAACTTTGACTGATACAGATGGAGTTCCAGATTCCGCAGCCCAAGCACCATCAAGGTAAACCTTGGTGTGAGCTGGAAATTTGATGTATGAAAGAGGGTTAGCATCAAGAGCTTGGTTAGCGGTCATAACAATTAAACTACCATTATCTACTTGTACTTTAAGACCTTTGTAAACATTAATAATTGAATCATTAGATTCTATACCATCGCCAGCAGGATTAGTGATAGCTAAGTAGTTAAGATTGATAGTGCTGTCATTTACAACAACACCTTCATCACCAGAGTAAGCACTTGAAACGGATTGAATATTCCATTCATCAGCATTACAGTTGTTGATGGTTAATGCATCAGTTGCAAGAGTAGATACTTGCCAACCACCGATGTAGTTAAGTTTGATTTTCTTGGCAACAAATTTAGAGGCAGTGGTAGCATAAGCAGTTCCAGTAGGTAGACCTGTAAGAGGACCAGCAGTTCCGTTAAACACAATACCACCATTATTAGCAACATTGATAATAACATTTCTGTCATCAGATGCATAGAAGTTTACACATCCAGCATGTAATTCAGAAGATGCAGCAAATGTAAGACCGTTAGCAGCACCATTTCTAAAGTATACATCAACACCATCTTCAATAGTTAATTTACTAGAAACAGTAATAGGTGCTGATATGATGTATACATATCCAGACTTGAAGGTAGTTGGATCAATGATGTTTTGACTGATTTCCTTTGTTTTGCATTTCATTTTATATATTATATATTTATATATTTTTTTTTTTATTTGTTCCACCAATTATTTTATTATAAACGAATAAAAATTTATAATTATAATATAGAAATAAAAATGACAAATTATTATAATTATGATTATGAAAATAATAGTTCAAGCATTATAAATACACTTGATAATAATTCTATAAAAATATTTAATTGCTCTTTATGTAATAATCATTCATCTATATTAAAAAAAATATCAATTTATACAAATAGTAATTTTATATGTATAAATTGTTGGAATAAATATTATAAAAGATTAAAAGAAATTTATTAAACTATTTTTTCTAAATATTTTCCTAAAATATCAATCTTATCATTTAAAAATTGAACTATATAAGTTGAATTTTTTTTATCTACCACAAATCCATCTTTATTTTTATAGGTTTCATATTTTTTTCTATTTTCTTCATTTTTTTCAATAAAATTAGCATCATTTCTAATTCTTACATTTTCATTTATCAAATATTCAACATCTTCATATTTTTGAATATATTTTTCTAATATATCAAATCTAAAAATATTACCACTTTTACCTGTCATTTCTATAACATAAGTTATACTATTTCTGTTTGTAGGCTTAATTTCTTTAACAGTTCCTACTCTATTTTTGTAAGTATTGTATACTAATTTGTTTTTTTCTGTTTTTTCTCTAAAATT
>Ga0169931_10013483_pt1 | contig 11156 bp, 9 predicted proteins | sample Kivu_15m_20L_FD_129675 | JGI IMG/M metagenome (GOLD analysis project Ga0169931, IMG submission 129675) | Freshwater microbial communities from Lake Kivu, Western Province, Rwanda to study Microbial Dark Matter (Phase II) - Kivu_15m_20L... | ecosystem: Environmental > Aquatic > Freshwater > Lake ... | reverse complement strand
TCGGGGGAAAATAGTAAATTTGACGATTTTTAAAATTTTTAGGGGTTTTATGTTACAAAAAGTCCAAAAATGTGTATAAAGCGATTAGGGGCTGGAGGGATGCAAGGACTATCAAGTAATTATTATAATTCTTATTATTTTTTTGATGGAATAAGAAGTTTGGCGCTTTTAAAGGGGCATGAAGAAATCAAAAGTTTTGCAAAACAGATGAATGATGGTGATTTTATAGATGCATATGAAAGAATGGAGGATACAGTTGAGATAAGTTTTGAGAATCGGCCTCATATTCAGATGTAGGCATTGTTGTTAGTTTAAACTAATTTGTAGTAATATTATTATAGGTATTGATAATGGCTGAGTTAATTTTTTTATTATCTCCAGATTTCAACCTTAAGGAGATAAATAAATGTTCGAAGAAAAAAAATTGTATGTAGGAAACATAAGTTACGCAGTTGACAATAACCAGCTAAGTGAATTTATAAAAGCACAAGGAGTTCAAAACTTTCAAGTAAATATTCTTGACGGTAAAGGTTTTGGATTTGTTACTTTTGAAACTGCTGAAGAAGCTGTTGCGGCTATTGAAAAGCTTAATGAAAAAGAGCTTGACGGTAGAAGCCTTAAAGTAAGCCAAGCTAGACAAAAAGAAAAATCTAGCGGTGGCTACGGCGGCGGCAGAGGTGGCTACGGCGGCGGTGGCGGCAGAGGCGGCTACGGCGGCGGCGGTGACAGACGTGGTTCTGGTAATCGTAGTGGCGGTGGTAGAAAAGACTACTCTAAAAAATACTAAACGATTTTTAGTTAAAAACCAAAAAGCACAAAGCCAAAATCTTTGTGCTTTTTTTATACGCTAATTAGCTCCTGAACTTCTAAATGCAGACTGGAAACCAACTCTAGCCCTAGATCCAGGTTGTGTAAATTAAATTTTTGGAAATGTTCGATATTAAGCAAATCTTGGATTTCACTATCTTCACATTGATACATAAAAGATAGTCTATAAGCCAGATCCAGAATAGAATTAGCAAGCTGGAAGTTAGAATAATTAAGTTCGGGCTTTTGGCTTGAAATAATTTTTCTTAGAGAGCTAGGTAACTTAAACTCCTCCAAAAGACTCATGGTAATTGAATGAGAGTCTATTCCATATTTTTCTTGCTCTTTTAAAAACCTCACTAAAAGACTTTCTTCATCATAAATTCGACTTGTGTATCTAGGATCCTTTAGATCTAAAAACAGAGCACCTAAATCCATCAAAAGCGCCACAGCATAAATTTCGCTAGATACACTAAGCTTAAGACCCAGTCTGGATGAGATCTCCTTGGCGCAGTAAGCAGTAAACACACTCCGTGAGAGAATCTCGGGGTTACGGTAGATCTTACGAGCTGATGTTAAAAGCACAAGCTCTCTAAATCTATTAGCTCCCACCAGCTCAATAGCCTCATCCACACTAGCTAGTTTTCGGTTAAAAGCATAAGTGATTGAGCTAATCATCTTCAATAGATTATCAAGAAGACCAGAGTCTCTAGAAAGCAGTCGGGATAAGTCATCCATGCTTACCTTTGATACATCTACTATATTAAAAATTTCTTTTTCTGTTGCTGATAAATAAGTAAAATTCTCTAAAGAACTCAAATTGAGCCTAGCCATCAATATTCCCCTCAATAGCTATATTGCCCAAACTAGAGAAATTTCAAACTGACTAAAAACACCCAAATTTATGACAAATTAACTTCACTAGGGTTACGCAGCTCACCGAAGACCAATAATGTTTTTTCAAAATATTCTTGCAAATAACTTACAAAAGCCATTTTCGAAATTCCAGATCCATTACTGATGAGAGTATTTTCAAGATCAGAATTGAGATCACGAGAAGGATCGAGTTTTTCTTTGTAGAAGTTAATTACTTTTTGTCTTTCGCCTTCATCTGGAAGATTTATTTCTCGTAGGTAAGTAAGTCGCTTCTCAAAAAGCTCTTCTGATGCCTCTCCCAGCTTGGAATTTTGCTCAGCAGTTTCTTTACTTACTCTTACATTGGCAACAAAATCAATACCCATAACCTTGCCGGAATCGATTATAGTTTTTGATAAATTAACCAAATTAGTTTCTTGAGTTTTATCGAGACCTTCTGTGATGGTCTCAAAAAACTTATCCATAAAAACAATACAAGGTTTATTGTTTTCTAGATTGGGTTTTAGCTTAGAAATATCCGCGATGGAATTTAAAATACTTTTACTGTTCACATAAACAAAAGTCTTATTAGAATTTAAAGCAATTAATTCTGTAATATAGAGTTTGTCAATTTCGCCAGTGCCGCTCAACAATTTTAATCCAGAGCTTCCTTGAGATTTTTTCTTTCCTTCAGAGGGACTTATCGTATCAATCAAGTAATCATAATCCTCTCCAAAATTAGCATTTAAGGTTTTTGAGGTTCCGGGCTTTACGAATTTTATTACATTATTTCGCAGCTCTTCATAGTAATCGATCTCAAAATCACGCTTAAAGATTGCTCTTTCACTATCACTGATTCCAAATCTCATAGCCAGAATATCTCTAAAGACAGGACCTGCATCTGGATCAAAAATTACAGCCTGCATCTGTTCTTCAGTGAGTTTGAAATCTTTATTACTCAAGACTGATGATAAAAGCTGAATGAATAAATCCTTACAATGTGCATGACGAACACCTTCTATGGCTAACTTCCAAATATCATCAACATCATCTTTTAAGAATTTACATCCAATACCGAAAAATAGCTCTATGACTCTTCTATCATCAGGAGAAAGAACCAGGTCTGGCGTCTGAACGAAATATGCCATCGCCTTAGCTAAAACATTATTTTGTGATTCTGGAGTATAGCGCTGAATGATAATCAGTGCCTCTTCTTTAATTCTCTGAGAAAAACTTCTATGAGTTAGGATCTGTACCCAAAACTCTTCTAATTCAGGACTTGGTTCAATATTACCCAAAGCCATCAAGACATCTCTTTCAAGGAGTTCATAGTCTCTTTTATTTTTTAAAAGCATCAACTCATCTTGTAAAAACTCTCTTGCTCTATCAAGTTCAAACCGTGAAATGCTCTGAGTGGCTGCTTTGTAGTAGATTTCAAGAGAGTTTATAGCTATATAATCATCTCTAATATGTTTACAAAACTTTATTAAATTATCTACGCAATCATCAAAACCAAAATTTGCAATAGCAAAAACTATATCCGAGGTAACAGCGCCCATCTCCTCAGTCTCAACTTCTAGATATTTTTTTAGGTTATCAAACGCTTCAATTTTTGTATCCATTTCTTGAGCAGTAATATACTGAATCCATTCTTTTACAGATTTATGATTGTAGCCAAGAAAAATTTGTGTTAGCGGTTGGTTACCTTTGTTTTTGGAATTACGCACTAAGCTTTCGGCAAGCCTATCTTTTATCATTTGCTCAATACGAGGTAGTTGAGTATAAATGAGTGCACCAATTAGGGCCACCAAAACAAGACTAATCAGAAGATTGATTATTATGGCTGTGGTTTCACCGGTGGTAACTACTGTAGATGACATTGTTTTATATTTTTATTATTCCCAATATTTAAACTCCAAAGTAAATAAATGAGTCAAAAAGAGCTAAAATATATAAATGCAAAAGATTCTTGCATTTATTTTAATAAGTATTTTTACTTGCTCATGTTTTCCTAGTCCAAATAACCTAGATCATCCAAATATTCTAATGATTTCGGTGGATGATATGAACACCTGGGTAAGTTTCCTTAAAAACTTTAATAATGTAAAAACTCCTAATCTCGATAAGTTGGCTAGAAAATCTTATGTTTTTAAAAACGCTCATGCTCCAGCGACTTTGTGTAATCCCTCAAGGACCGCAGTGATAACGGGAAGATTACCTAGTAGCACGGGAATATATACTAACGCTCAATCCGCTAAAGACTTTATAACTAAAACTCAAACGAAGGTAATATTCCAGCACTTCAAAGAGCATGGATACTACGTTCTCGGTGCTGGTAAATTATTCCATGTAAAAAATGATATTGAAGTTTTTGATGAGTTTTTTAGACCTAAAAGAGATTTAACTAATATCGGATCTATGACTCCATGGGGATACTGTGACGAAACAAATAACAAGAATGTCGATAATCAAGTCGCTGACTGGGCAGCAAGCCAATTAACTCGGAATTTTGAAAAACCTTTTTTTATGAGTGTCGGATTTTTTTTCCCGCACCATCCCTGGATAATGCCAAAAAAATATTTTGATTATTATCCGCTAGAAAAAATCAAAATCCCTGAGACTCTGCCCAATGACTATGACGATATCCCCGTAATTGCAAGAACAAGAATACTAAAATTTCTTGTTCTAAATTCAGAACTCAAAAATCATAACCAATTAAAACAGAATATCCAAGCCTATCTGGCAGCTATAACCTATATGGATGAGCAACTTGGTAGAATTCTAACTGCCCTAGAAAACAGTCCCCATGCCAAAAACACTATTATTGTTTTTTGGAGTGATCATGGCTATCATCTAGGAGAAAAACAAACTCTTCGCAAATCTACTCTATGGGATTCTTCTACCAATATTCCTTTTTTGATTTCTATCCCAGGTAAAAAAGCTAAAATCCAGTCAGCAGTAAGTCTTATAGATATATTTCCCACCTTAATTGAACTAGCTCAGCTACCATCATTGCCTGGACTGGAGGGTACAAGTTTGGTCAATCTCCTAAATAACAAAAAATACAAAAGATCAGTTCCAGTAATCACAGTTCAAGAGCAGGGTAATTATGCAATTAGAAATGATAATTGGAAATATATCAGGTATGTAGATGGTTCGGAAGAATTTTATAATATTATTCAAGATCCCCATGAATACAATAACTTAGCTAATAATTCTAAGTATTTTAATCAAAAAAATAATCTAAAAAAATTCATACCAAAAAATGAAAAACAAAATTATGATAGTCAAAAAAACAATATGATTTGGATTAAAGGATTTAATTCTTCTTGCTTGAGATTCTATAGCTTTTGGATCGATAGGCATGAAGTTACTAATCAAGAATTTTCAGAGTTCGTCAAGCAGGCTAAGTATAAAACAAGCGCAGAGACGCTCAGGGAGCCTGGTCCAGGGTCATTGGTTTTTAGCCCTCCATCAAACCCAGTCGAAAAAACCAATTATCTAAACTGGTGGAAATTTATCCCTAACGCTAGCTGGCGAGATCCTCAAGGAGATGGTAGAGGATTACAAGGACGCATGGATCACCCTGTGGTTCAAGTAAGTTACCATGATGCTCTTGCCTTTTGCAAGCATTACGGTAAAAGACTTCCAAGTGAAGCAGAGTGGAAAATCGCAGGTTCAGATCTAAAAGAAATGAATCTTCAAAAAAAATCCAAACGATGGAATTTAAATATTTACCAAGGAAATTTTCCTTATAAAGACAGTGCCGAAGATGGTTTCGCTGGCACAGCTCCCGTCATGAGTTATCAGCCAGATTCTCATGGATTATATGATCTTGCCGGTAATACTTGGGAGTGGGTCGCAACTAAGGGAGATAAGCCAAACAGTTATAAAATAAAAGGTGGATCTTTTCTGTGTGGTAATCATTGTCAAGGCTTCGATCCTAGTATCTCTCTGGATATGCAGGCTGATGAGAGCACTGATCATATAGGATTTAGGTGCGTAGATTAAAAAAAGGAAGCTATGAAGATTAAATTTTTGGGAGCGGCTGGTACTGTAACAGGTTCTAAGTATTTATTGGAATCATCAAAAGGTACAAAAATTCTTATCGATTGCGGACTCTTTCAAGGTGTAAAAAATCTTAGATTACGAAACTGGCAAGAATTTCCCATTCCAATAAATTCTATTACAGCGATAATCTTGACCCACGCTCATATAGATCATAGCGGCTATATTCCTAAACTTGTGCAAAGAGGCTTTAATAAATTAATTTACTGCACTCCCGCCACAAAAGCACTCGCTGAGATACTTTTAGAAGATAGTGCCTATATAAAAGAGGAGGAGGCTGAATACGCTAATTATAAACATTTCTCTAAGCATCACCCAGCATTGCCTTTATATACCAAGCAGGATGTAGCTCAGAGCTTACCTCTATTTAGGGAAAAAAATTATAATGAGAATTTTGAAATTCAAGATTTTAAAATTTGTTTTTTGCCAGCAGGACACATACTCGGAGCTAGCTCAGTATTAATCGAATGTGATGGTAAAAAAATCTTGTTTTCTGGAGATCTGGGAAGAGAAAATGATTTATTAATGAAAGCTCCAAGCCCGCCTCCTGAGTGCGATTATTTAATTTTGGAGGGGACTTATGGAGATAGATTACACGAAAAAATTGATCCAATTTTGGCTCTTGAAAATCTTATTAAACAAATCAAACATGATAAATCAATTTTAATGATTCCAAGCTTTGCTGTAGGTCGCGCTCAATTACTTCTATATTGTGTTCATCAAGTTTTTCGACGAGATCCTAGTCTTCAAATGCCAGTATTCATCAATAGTCCAATGGCAAACCAAGTTACAGACCTTTATCAAAAATTTAAAGATGAGCATCGGCTTGATGAAAAGACGACTGCAAATTTTTTAAAAACAGGTTTTTTTATTAGAAGTATCGAAGAATCCAAACAGCTAAATAAATCACATGGTCCAATGATTATCATCGCAGCTAGCGGAATGCTTGCAGGCGGTAGAATTCTTCACCATTTAGATAGCTTTGGTTCAGATCCAAAAAATAAAATTCTCATGGTAGGCTTTCAAGCACCAGGTACTCGCGGTGCTAATCTTTTGCGCGGCGAAAAACAGATCAAATTTCATGGCTTTTATCATGAAATAAATGCTCAAGTTCTAAATATGGATTTTTTCTCCGCTCACGCTGATCAAAGAGAACTTATCCAGTGGGCCAAATTGATTAACCCTAAGCCCCAAAAAATTATCATCACCCATGCTGAACCAGAATCAGCGGATACTTTAAGACGCAGACTAGTCGAAGAACTCGATCTAAAAGTCCAAGTTGCGGAAGACTTGGAAACAATTAATTTAGAATAAAACGGCTTATTTACGCCTAAAATTAGGCAAAAACCCTGTATTTAAAAAAATTAATCTTGATTAAGATAAATGATAACGCCTAGTGGTATATAGAAATTAGAAGGTGAAGAATGTTGAAAGATAGAAAATTGTCCTTATGCCCCATTTGCAATAAACTCATGGCCGGAGCGACCCCAAGAGGTGTTTGCTTCGATTGTTTCGATGAAGACGAAAGAATGTTCCAACTCGTCAAGTCTTGTATTCAAATCGGTGAAAAACTAGGACCAGTAGAATTATCAGATAAATCTGGTATTTTACTCAAGCACATCAAAAGATGGTTAGACCTCGGTAAACTTGGCTAAACTAACTCTTTAAGGATTCGCTGAAAAACGATTTTTGAAGCGGAATCCGCTCAACAAAAATATTAAGGCTCTGCTAATCCACTCCCTGAGCCAAGATTCTCTCTTGGCTCAGGGTTGAAAAATTGACGAAGTTGAATTCTTCAGTGGATCCTTAAATAATGAATTTCATACAAGCGATCGCTAGAACTTTTTTCATATGGTATCTTTAATACTTTTATTCTCTCTTTTTGTTTTTTTGTTAGGAAGCTTGGCTCCCGCTCAGCAAGAGCGTTCCAGAGCAGCAACTCTCCATCAGGGCAAATAGATTTTTTAGAATATAAAATTTGGAGATTGGGATTTAAAGATTTTAAGCCCGCAAATAATAATAAATCTTGATAAACACAAATATTAGAACTAGATTCTAATTCATCTTTAAGGATTGAATATGTTTTTTTGTGAGGTAGATGAATAAAAATAGTTTTTTTATATAAATCTGGAGAATGAAAAGCAATAAATTTAATTAAAAAAATCACACTGATTAGTAAACCACAAAAGGCCCTAAAAAACCTATCGGCATTGGTTTTGGTAATAAAGCCAAAAAACACAATCGGCAAAAGAAAATTCACTGAAGCTAGCCATCTTTGAGAAAAATTTCCAAGCTTGAAAAAAATTATTACCAACAATGGCACCAGATAAGCAAAAAGCAAAACACTTATTAGAAGTCTTCTAATTTGAATTCTGTCGCTTGAAAACCTAAGATTAATATCCTTGAAAAAAAACACTAAAAAAATTAACGAATACAATAAAGGTTGCCACAGAAAATCCACCAAAACTTGTAAAATATTTTGGCTCAAATCCCCACTGTGACCTCGATCAAGGGTATATTTTAAAGCTTTGAACCCATCATTATAAAGCCAAATAAAATGTGGACTTGAAACTAAAACAAAAAATATAAAAAATAAAAAAGTTTTTTTATTAAAGAAACGCTTACGAGCCAATTTATTAAAAAGACTAGAAATAAAAATCAATAAAACAAAAAAAACAAAATTATACTTGGCTAAAATTCCTAAAGCCATAAGAGTCCCCAGAACCGCATAATAAGTGGGTTTGGGACGATATAGTAATTTCAAGAACACCCAAAAGCATAAAGCCGCAATAACTACCATCAAAGTGGTATGAATCATATATCTATAAAAATCATATGAATATAAAAAAATAAAAACATAGCTCAAAAGCGCCAACTCAGTAGTTCTACGCTTATATAAGAATCTTAGAATCGAATAAATCACACAAAAAAACACACAAATTAAAATCTGATTTACCGTCACCATTAATGGGACGTTTAACCCAAAAATCAAACTTAAAGCTTTTATAATCCAGCTATAAAGTGGTGGTTGATCATCAAATCCAAGCTTAAATTCACTAGCATCAATAAAAAGCTCCGCTTCATCTAACGTCATAGCTGTCAAAGAAGAGCTCAAACGCAGTACCAAAAAAATCGAACAATAAATTATGATAAAAAAAAGATTTCGAAGATCATAATTATCCTTAAATAGAGACTTCATGAGCATTGCAAGTAAATTAAAATTCTCTAATAAGAATTTTATGTTATTTATTTTAAAACTTAATGTAAAATTTTAATAGCTTGAATAATGCCTTATCAAAAAAAATAATTACTATTGGCAGGCGAGAAAGAATTGATCTGCCTAGTTTGGGGCTTAAAAGTTTAAAAGCAAAAATCGACACTGGGGCATTTAGCTCATCTATTCACTGCCATAAGATTTATACCAAAAAAATCAAAAGAACAAATTATCTTTATTTTAATTTACTCGAACCCTCGCATCCTAAGTATGAAGAAACTTTTTATGAGGTATCAGATTTTAAGCAAACCAAAATAAAAAATTCTTTTGGTCAGAGTGAGACTCGATATTTAATAAGGCTTCCCATCTTGATTTCAGGTCAAATTTTTGAGACTAATTTTACTTTGAGTAATAGAAGCGAAATGAAGTACCCTATTCTATTAGGTAGAGACCTTCTGCGCGGAAGATTTCTGGTCGATGTCAGCAAAATCAATCTAGGAGCGAAGCTCAACAATGAACACCGAAAACTTATACCCAAAAAATCCTAAAGGATTCAAACATTACCAAGATTTTGAAGTGCGCGACTACGAATGTGACGTTCAAGGCATCGTGAATAATGCGGTTTACCTAAATTATCTCGAGCACGCTCGCCACAAATTCCTAAAAACCTATAACGTCGATTTTGTCGATATGTCTAAGCACGGTTTAGACCTCGTCGTAATTGAGATTCACGCGAAGTATTTAAGCTCTCTTCGCTACGAAGATGAGTTTTTTGTGGAGACTAAATTTAAAAAGATTTCTAAACTCAAATTTTTATTTATACAAACTATCTACAAAAAATCGGACCCCACTAAGCCCGTCTTACAAGCCGAGATCACAGGATGCTGTCTGGACCGGCATTCTGGCAGACCTGTTCAAATTGAAAATTCTATCTTAGATGCTCTTTGATCCTCCACAAACTCTGCTGAGTTTTTTATCACTTTAGTTTTGTAGTCAGTAACATCTCTGGCTATGGCGTATACCAAATTTTCTTCTGGCATCGAAACAGCGTTCCAGAGCAAATTACGATATTTTCCATTTTTACACTTGTAACGATTCTCAAAATTTATCGTCCGGTGTGGGTGGCTCAAAAGAATCTGAAATTCTGCTTGAGTTTTTTTCCTATCTTTTGGATGCACAAAATACATAAACGGATGAGACTTGAGCTCATTAAGGCTAAAACCCAGTATAGAAGACCAGTCTGAGCTTATGTCTTGAAAAAATCCTCTACAGTCCGCCACACAAAACATATCGACAGACAAGCTAAAAAACTTATTTATCGTATCTTGGGTTTCTTTTTCTTGAGTAATATCCCAACAAACACCAGTCATATAAATAGGCTGATCTTGAAGTCCATAAAAAGTCTTACCTTTCAAAACCAATTGATATCGCTGCCTACCATCGGCAGAGAAGTTAATTTCTAAATTTTTAAATCCTCCTTGCTCTTTGGCTTGGTTAAAAGTGGACTCAATTAAAGAACTGTTACCCTGACACAGATTAGTAAAGTTTTCCAAGCTACCTGTAAATGTCTTAGGATCAAGATGAAATAATTTATGCATCTGGTCATCAAACCAAAATTTATTTTCGTTTATATCCCAGTTCCAGAGACCGATTCCAGAAGCTTCAAGAGTCAAAGAAAGTTTATTAAGCATCCGCTTAAGCGAGCTTTCTGAAATTTCTTGAGTTCTTTTGGATTTTATTGCTTCTTGCATCACTCTAAAAGCTGAAGATTTTTCAAGATTGATTTTTTTGAGTCTGTCTTGAATCTGTTGATCGACACTGACACTTAGCTGTAACATAATTTTTTCAAGATTCTTTTTCTCTTGGAGAGCCTGATCCAGACGATGAATAATGAGCTTGATCAAACGATTCTTGGTAACACGGCTCATAAAAAAATATAAAACAGTCGTAAAACACACAGTAAAACTAAAAGCAACAAAAAAAACCTGAACTAAATCTAATTTATATTCAGATCCAAACATCACAACCGTGGTACTCAAAAACACTGCCAGTAAAGCAACTCCGACAAGAAGCACTCTCCTTTTTTGTTTTTTTATTTTTGATTTATACGCTGTTAAAATAGCTTCGGTTTTTGAATCTTCAAAAATATCCTCTGCCAATTCATCAGACACGAACAATGGACCTAAGAACATAACCTCTTCCTCCGCGTTTT
>Ga0169931_10013482_pt1 | contig 11157 bp, 10 predicted proteins | sample Kivu_15m_20L_FD_129675 | JGI IMG/M metagenome (GOLD analysis project Ga0169931, IMG submission 129675) | Freshwater microbial communities from Lake Kivu, Western Province, Rwanda to study Microbial Dark Matter (Phase II) - Kivu_15m_20L... | ecosystem: Environmental > Aquatic > Freshwater > Lake... | reverse complement strand
GTGTCTCAGCTGGGCGCTGCTGTCGATCGTATTGATTCCCCGTCTGCAACCCGGGCAGATGCTGTCTGTTTCCGCTCTGCTCATCGTCTTGCCTTTGGCATTCAGTGCGGCGGTCATCCTCTTTGGATCGGTCTATGCGGATCTGGCTGCAGCCAGTATTGCGGCAGCGCTGGTTTATCCGTTGTGGAGCTGGCGTCGCAACGCCATGGGCTGGCGCTTCGTAGGTGATGAGCTTGACCGGCTTGCGGTGGAGGCTTTTCGCTGGTCGCGACGCCGTGCCCGCGTCGAAGGCACGTCGGTTGAGGAGCGATTCGACTGGCTGCTGAAGGGGCCGGATTCGGTTGCGGAGCCGGGTTCTCATGTGAGTGAGAGGGAGCGCTCGGAGTTGCTCGAAGCGGTCATGCAGGATCAACTGACGGCGCACGGCCATCCCGGTCGGGCTGCGGATCCGTTTGTCTCAAGGCTGCTGCGCATCCAGTCGCTTGCCGATGAGGTGAGGGCAGGTCGCGAAGTCAGCATCGCCGGCATCGAACAGATGCCCATCGGGCTGTGTATCTTTGTCGCCTCCGGCAACGTGCTTCTTTCCAATGCTGCGTTTCGCGCATTCACCGGTGTCGAGAAGGAGCACTCCTACTTCGTTGAATCGGCATTGTCGGCTTTGCTTGGAATCGAGTGGCAGCCCGTGCTCCGGAGAATCGCTCTGCGCTCCGAAACCCGCATGGTCGAGACCAGGAACGTGTCGGGACAGCGATTGATTGCCCGCTTTGAGCCGCTGCGGGTTAGCGGCTATGCGCAGCCGGTTTGTTTGCTGACACTCAATGATGTCACGGCGATTCGTGTGGCCCAGGAACGCCGTGACGAAACCCTCGCCTTTGTGTCACACGACCTGCGATCGCCGATCTCGTCCATTCTCTCCATTGTCCGCAATCCGCTCCTGGCCGATGATCCAGACGCGCTGCGGCGTATCGAAGGGTACGCGCGGCGCAGCCTCTCGGTGTCCGAAGAGTTCGTGCGTCTGTCGCGGCTTGAAAACCTGACTGTCCTGCATCGGGATGAGATAGACCTGGTGGCGGTGGTCGAAAATGCGATCGACCAGAGCTACGAGATGGCACGCGAGCGGAGCATACAGGTCGCGCTGGAATCCGCGGACGACTTGCCTTCGTCGCTGTGGATTGCAGGCAACGGCGAACTTCTGGAGCGGGTGTTCGCGAACCTCATCGACAACGCCATCAAGTACAGTCACGAACAGGGACGGGTGCTGTTGCAGCTGCGGGTGGAAGAGACCGGTCGTCCAGCACCCGCCTGGATCGAAGTACGTGTCATCGACGAAGGTTACGGGATCGCTGCGGATGAACTGGATCGCGTGTTTGATCCCTATTTCCGTTCCCTTCGCGGTGCCCGCCCGGAACAGTCTGGCGTTGGTCTCGGTCTCAGATTCGTGCGTACTGCGGTTGAGCTGCACGGCGGCACGGTACATGTTGAAAGTGAAGAGGGACGGGGTTCCACGTTCAGGGTTCGATTACCCGCTGGAGACCCGGGAAGCGCCTCTGATGGGGGCTGACCCCATTGGCGTCGTATTGTAAAAGTTCTGCGATTTAACTTTTTCGCCAGTCGTAGGTCCCTGCTTCAACAAGTATCGTTCGCGGTCCTGATTTCACACTTGGAGTTGACATGTTTGATTGGGTGGTTCGTTCGCAAAGGAAAAAGCCAAAGTTCCAGAAGCTGCGCCTCGCTCTTGCCGGAGCGGTGCTCGGGTTGGTTCTGGCACCGGTTGCGATGGCGGATCGTGTGGAGTTCACCAACGGGGATGTCATCACCGGGACGGTGACCTCCATCTCCGGAGGCAAGGTGGTGGTGCAGACCGAGTACGCCGGCAAGATCACCGCCGGGCTCGACAAGGTTGCGAAGATCAAGACCGATGCGGAGATGAATCTGCTGACCAACAGCGGCGAACAATTGTTCAGCGCGATTGATGGGACTGCGGGTGAGGTGAAACTGGGTGCACTCAATCGCAATCTCGCGTTGGGTGACGTCAATAAAGCCACCCGCTCGGTGGGTGGTGCAGCGGTTGAAGTCACCAGCTGGAAGCACAAGGTTGATGTCGCCGCCGCGTTGACCAAAGGGAATACCGACACCCGAAACTTTTCGGTATTCACCGAGTCACTGGCCCGCAATCTGAAGAATGAGCACCTGCTGACGGTAGCGCTCTTCCAGGATGAGGCAGAATCAGTCACAACCCGGGAACTCTTCGACGTCGACTACGGCTACAAGCGTTTCCTGGCGAATCCGAAGTGGTTCCTCGGCGCCAACGTCGAGTACTTCAAGGACAAACTCCTCGGTATCGATCCGCGCGTCACCGCCGGCGCTGGTGTGGGTTACCGGTTCTGGGACAACAGTCTGGGTTCACTCACGGTCGAACTCGGTGGCAGCGCAGTTTATGAGGACCTGGTAACGGGGTCGGAGACCAATCCTGCCGTTCGCTGGGCCCTGGCGTATCGCCGGTTGCTCGCAGGCGAACAACTGGAATTCTTCCATCGCCACCAGATTCTGAAGATCCTCGACAGCAGTCGTGGTGAGGTATTCGACTCGTCGACGGGTCTCGCCTTCCTGTTTGATGAGTGGTGGAGTGCGTCGCTGCGAGCGGATCTGCGGCATCAGACCAAGCCGCCGCTTGGGAGCCACAAGACCGATATCACCTATGCAGTGGGTGTAGGCGTCCGCTTCTGAGACCTGGCCGATGACCGCAGCTGAAGAGTCCGTCGAAGGACTCTTCAGCGACCTTTCAGAGCCGGGGGAATAGCCCCGGCCAACGTTTCACTTAAGCCCGTGCACTGCACGGTCGGTGATCACCGCTCGGTCGCCGGACCGATTCCTGCGGTTGTGTTCAGCACGGTCAGTACGTCCAGCAGCGTGACCTCCTGCAGGGTGGCTTCCTTGCGTACCACTTCTTCAAAAAAGCTGAAGAAAAGCCTTTGGTGCGCTGGCCGGCTTGCCTGCCAGGTCAGCCAGCGACTGAGGAGCTCTTGAGCGAGATCTTCTGATATTGCCATGCTGTTGATGCGCGCTGCGCAGGATGCGTACGGGAGCTTGAGTATTCGGTATTGCAGGTGATTGCTGCAGAGGCGAAAGGCAAAGTTGACAGGCCTTTTACAAAGCGGCTCGGCGCAGTTTCGGAAAGCGGCTGCTTTCACGGCTTGTCTGGCTATAATGCCGGCCAGTCCGATCCCGCCGGAGCGTGCGAAGCAGGTTTTCCACCCCGGAGCAAACCAGATGATCGGCGGGATAGCAGCCTGCGGCCATTTGGCGATGGGCTCTGGAACGAATGTCAATTACAGGAGAGTCATCAACATGAAACAGGGTTTGCGTGTCCTGTTCGCGGTTGCAGCGGCGAGTCTGCTCTGGTCCACCCAGGCAGTTGCCGGGGACCAGGGTACGGTGTATCTCAGCCCCGGTTTGATCTATTACAAGGCGCCGGAGAAAGATTCGATCGGTATCGATGATGCGGAGCTGGGTGGCGGTCTCGCCGTCGGCTTTCCGGTCAGCGAACGAATCAACATCGAACTGCTCGCGGGTCGGGCGAAGCTTGACTATGACTTGCCTGCTGGCAGCGGTTCCGACAACTCCGACCTGCTGTGGCTGGACGTGCTCTACCGGGTTGGCAGCAGCAACGGCTGGTCGCCGTTCCTCCTGTTTGGTGGTGGTCGCACCGAAATCGAATTCGACGACGTACGCGATGCCGAGAAGGATACCCAGCTCAACGCCGGTGTCGGTGTCTTCAAGAATCTGACTGAGCGCCTCGCTCTTCGTGGCGATCTGCGTCTGATGTATTCCCCGGACCAGGATGACATCCAGCCCTTCGCGTTTGTCGGTTTGACCGCATTCATGGGTGAGATGGGTGGCGCGGCCGCTGTCGGCGATGCCGATGGTGATGGCGTCCTTGATCCCGATGACAAGTGCCCGAATACCCCGCCGGGAACCAAAGTGGGCCCGGACGGTTGTGAGCTCGACAGTGATGGCGACGGCGTGGTCGACAGCCTCGACAAGTGCCCGGGTACGCCTCCTGGTGTGGCAGTGGATGCAGACGGTTGCCCACCTCCTGCCCCTGCAGCAGCGCCGGAACTGGCAGAGACCGTCACCATCGACCTGAACCTGGAGTTCGACTTCGATTCCGCCCAGCTGCGCACGTCGCACTATCCGGAAATTGATGAAGTGACCGCGTTCATGAAGCAGTTCCCGGGATCGGTCGCCGTGCTCGAAGGCCACACCGATGCGCGTGGTACCGATGTCTACAACCAGTCGTTGTCGGAGCGTCGTGCCAGCGCGGTGCTCGAAGACATGGTGACCCGTGGTGGTATCGCCCGTGAACGCCTGTCCTCCAAGGGCATGGGCGAATCGCAACCGATCGACACCAACGACACGGATGAAGGTCGTCAGCACAACCGTCGGGTATCTGCGAAGATCTCCAACGGCCAGTAATGACGCCGTTCTGATGTGAATGAAGGCCGCTTTCGGGCGGCCTTCTTCTTTTCCGGGGCCAGAAAACAAGAGATCTGAAGGCATGAGGTTTGAGAACATGCGAAACATCACTCCCGCCCTTGTCTTTGCCCTGCTGACAACTCTGTTCGGGTGCGATACGGCCTACTACGGCGCGATGGAGAAAGTGGGGGTTCACAAGCGCGACATCCTGCGCGACCGGGTGGAAGAAGCCATGGACTCCCAGGAGGAGGCCAAGCAGGAATTCAGATCTGCGCTCGAACAGTTCGAGGCGGTGGTGGGAATCCAGTCGGGTGGGCTGAAAGACGCCTATACGGAATTGCAGGGCGCCTATGACGATGCAGAGAGCCGCGCCAGGGATGTATCTGATCGAATAGCGGCAGTCGAAGATGTTTCCGGCGATCTTTTTGCCGAGTGGCAAAAAGAGATTGATCTGATTTCCAATGCCAAACTCAAGGCAGGAAGCCGAAGGCAGCTACAGAGTTCACAGACCGCCTATCGTGGGTTCATCGGCGCGATGCGCCAGGCGGAGTCGCGCATGCAGCCCGTGCTCACCGCGTTTCGCGACCAGGTGCTGTACCTCAAACACAACCTCAACGCCCAGGCGATCGCCTCGTTGAAAGGTGAGCTCGGTTCCATTGAAGCGGATGTAGGGCGGCTGATCCGTGATATGGAAGAGTCGATCCGGCAATCGCAGGCATTTCTCGCTCAATTGCCGGCAACAGAGGGCTAAACTCACCAGCCTCACAGCCAGCATTCAAAGCAAGTGGACTATTCGAATATCCTCTACGAAGTACGCGGTCCGATGGCGCTCATCACCATCAATCGCGCCGACAAACACAACGCCATCTCGCTCGCCACCCTGGATGAGCTGCAGCACGCGGTGCGTGCCGCAGCCAATGACGATGCAGTGCGGGTCATCACCATCACCGGGGCAGGTGACCGCGCCTTTGCTTCAGGGTCTGATCTGTCCGAGGTGTTGCACCGTGATTTCAGAAAGGCGCTCGAGCCGATCGTTCAGGGGCTTGCGGATCAGCTGGAGCGCACGCCGAAACCCACCATTGCTGCCATTAACGGGATCTGCATGGGCGGTGGTCTGGAAGTGGCGCTCGGTTGTGATCTGCGCATCAGCGTGCCGCATGCTCGGTTCGCCACGCCCGAAGGCAAGCTTGGCATCATCCCCGGCGGTGGAGCGTGCGCGCGACTGCCGCGGGTGGTCGGTCGTGGCTGGGGAATGGAAATGATGCTGATGGGTGATCCGATCGATGCGGAGCGGGCACTTGCCATCGGCCTTGTCACACGCATCGTTCCGGCGGATCAGCTCATTGCCGAAGCGGAACGCATGGCGGCACATCTGGCATCGTTCGCACCGTTTGTGCCTCGCACCATGAAAGCAATGGTTCACTTCGGCATGGAAGCGAGCCTCGCCGGCGCGTTGATGTTTGAGAAATATGCCCAAGGCGCGCTGGTGCAAACCGAAGACAAGATCGAAGGGATCACGGCCTTTCTCGAAAAGCGGCCACCGGAGTTCAAAGGGCGCTGACGTCACCGGAAAATTCGGCGACACTTGAGGTCGCTGTCAGAACAAGACTAAACAAAGCGAAAGAGGGGGAACCTATGGCCGCTGATCGATTCCCGGTGGAAGCGACACACATCATGATGTTTGCGCGCTCCGTTGCCGACGACAACCAGATCTACTACGACGAGAACTACGCCAAGACCACTGAAGTCGGGCACATCATTGCCCCACCGACGTTTGCACAGTCGAGCGCGCAGTTTGATCCCAACTATTTTCTCCGTCCCAAAGTCGGCCAGCCGTGGTTTGGCTCGGGCAAAGAAGCAACCGGGATCAAGCGCGAACCTTCTTCCGGCGGCGGTGGCGGCGGTGGTGGTGGCGGTGGTGGTCTGCATGCCGAGCAGCACTTCGAGTATCACCGGCATATCAAACCAGGTGATGTTCTCAAGGCCGTGGTGAAACCGGGCAAAGCCTGGGAAAAAGAAGGCAAGCGATCCGGAAAACTCGTGTTCACGGAAACCGTAACCGAGTACTACGACCAGACCGGAGAACTCGTCATCACTGCGCGTGGTGTTGGTGTACGCACCGAACGCCCCGTGGATGCGAAGTAAGGAGAACACCAATGGCACTCAAAGCATCCCAGCTCAAAGTCGGTGACACTTATACGGAATGCCTCGTTGAAGACCTGAAGCGTACGCAGATCGTGATGTACGCCGGCACGTCGGGCGACTACAACCCGTTGCATACGGACGAGATCTACACCATGCAGGTCGCCAAATACCCATCCGTGTTTGCACACGGCATGCTCACCATGGGCATGACCGGCCGCATGCTGACCAACTATGTAGGTGATGGGCGTTTGACGAAATACGGCGTGCGGTTTACGAGCCAGGTGTGGCCCGGTGATACGCTGCATTCAACGGCCACTGTGGAGAGTGTGGACAGTGGGGTCGTCAACCTCACGGTCGAAACCCGCAATCAGAACGATGTGGTGGTGCTGTCCGGGTACGCGGCAGCGCGGGTCGACTGACAGTTCTCTTCCGGGGTGTGGGGTTCGGCCTCGTCTGTCGAGCCTGAAGTTGGCCCTGAAGTTGACCCAGAAGTTGGCACTGAAAATGGCACTGTGCGGGTAGTTGTTTCGCCGCACAGCGCCACATGCACCGTTCACAAGTATCGTTTCACCGCTGCATAAACATCATTCACGGCTGTCCGGCTGCAGGGGAACATGCCTGCTGTCGCGGCGAAGTCGTGAATCAAACCCGCATAACAGGTGTAGGTCACACTCACTCCGGCGGCGGCCAGCGCCCCCGCATAGGCCGCACCTTCATCGCACAGGGGATCAAATTCTGCCGTAGCGATCACCGCGGGTGGCAGCCCACTCAGGCTGATGGCTCGCAGCGGTGACGCCCAGGCATGCGTGCGTTGATCCGCAGGACAGTAGGTGTCCCAGAACCAGCGCATCGTATCCAGCGACAGCAAATAGCCTTCACCGTTGCGCCGGTACGAATCCCGTGAGAGATCTGCATCCGTCACCGGATACAACAACACCTGTGCCGTGATGGCGGGGCCGCCCTGATCTCGTGCCCGCAGGCACATGACTGCAGCTAGGTTGCCACCGGCACTTTCGCCGCCGACGAGGATCTTGCCGTTGCATCCCCATGCGTCCTGGTTTGCGGCGACCCAGCACAGTGCCTCGTAGCTGTCATCCACAGCGGCGGGGAACAGATGTTCCGGTGCCAACCGGTAGTCCACCGAGACCACAATACAATCCAGGTGCACAGCCAGATCACGACACGCCACATCCGCAGTGTCGAGGTCGCCGATCACCCAGCCGCCGCCGTGGTAGTTCAGATACACAGGCTTTTTGCCGGATGTGGCCGGGCGGTAGATGCGAAGACCGATGTCACCGCGGCTGCCCTGGATGGTGCGGTTTTCAATAGAACCGATGGGCACCTCTGCGATCACGGGGCGCATCATGCGGTACATCTCTCGACCGGCACTGGGTGGCAAGTCACTCATGGCCGGGCCTGGTTGTGCAGCCAGCTGCTTGAGCATCGCGTCGTATTCGGGTGCCAAAGGCATCGCGGTTTCCCCTCCGGTGCTGGTGTAGAATCCCGGACTTTACCGTACCCCGAAGTCGAGGTGTAACGTGATCTACAGAATGGACGCCGAGAAGAACCCTGAAGATGCGGCCAAGAATCTGAACTTCCTTGAGAACGGGTTGTTCAAGAACCGGACGCTGACGCTGTTTGGCGAAGTGAATCAGGATGTCGCACGGCGTACGGCAGAGAAGCTGCTGACGTTGTCCTACGAATCCGATGATCCGATCACGTTCTACATCAGCTCACCGGGTGGTCACGTCGAATCCGGTGATGTGATCTATGACATGATCCAGTTCATCAAACCGGTGGTGCGCTGCATCGGCACCGGCTGGGTCGGCAGCATTGCGACCCACATCTATCTCGCGGCAGAAAAAGAGAATCGTCTCTGCCTCCCGAATACACGTTTCCTCATTCACCAGCCCGCAGGTGGATTTGGTGGTGATGCCACCGATATCGCCATTCATGCGCGGGAAATCGTCAAGACGCGGGAGCGAATCAACGGAGTCATCGCGGCGCGTACCGGCCAGCCCCTGGAGCGTGTTGCACAGGATACCGACCGCGACTACTGGATGAGCGCTGAAGAGTCTGTTGCGTATGGCCTCGTTGGACGCATCATTCGATCGGTGGACGATCTGAAGGGCTGAGCTCACCGATCAGCCAAAAGGCATAACGTTCTCGCGCCTCAGAGAACCTGCGTCCGAAGACGCCAACAGTTTGGCGATGACTTCGCTCAAGCGTCCGAGGTTAAACGGCTTCTGCAAAAAACAGACGTCCGCCCAGTGCTCAAAGCGATCACCGGTCGAGGCGTCGAGGGTGTTGTAACCGCGCACGATGATGATCGGCAGGCGCGGATTGTGTGCCCTGAGCCCTTCGATGATATCTGCAGTGTCCAGGCCAGGCATCGTCAGGTCGATCATCGCGACATCGCATCGGGGTGCTATTTCCAGCGCTTCCGGCATTGAACCTCCCGTATCCGTCACCACAAAACCGAGGTGTTCGAGCATTTGCGCATGGACCCGGCGCACCGCGGGGTTGTCATCCAGAATCAGCGCATGACGTCCACGCCACGCCGCCGCGTCGAATGGCGCAGCGTTATCATCGGCGGCGCTCCTCATCTCGACCCGCGGCAGATAGGCGATGAAGGTCGTACCCCTGCCGACAGTGCTCGTAATCCTGCAACAACCGTGATGTTTGCGGATCGCACCCAGCGTGCTGGAGAGTCCAAGACCACGTCCCACCGCTTTCGTCGAAAAGAACGGATCAAAAATGCGTGTCAGTGACTCCGGTGCAATGCCGCCGCCGTTGTCCTCGACCAGGAGGTACACGTAATCACCGGGAGTGGCAACATCTGAACCGATCATGCTGTCGATGTCTTCGCGGCTGAGAGAGGTGTTGCCAGTGGCTATTCGAATCTTGCCGGTTCGGTCACCTATGGCTTCGCGGGCATTGATGACGACGTTCAGCAGAATCTGGGCGAGTTGGGTTGCATCGGCGAGCGTACGCGGCGGGATGGTTTGTTCCGATTCGATGACCAGTTCGATAGGGCCCCGCCAGGACGGACGCAACATGTCCATGGTGTCTTCCACCAGCTGTCTGAGATCCACTTCCTCCAGCGCAACATGCCCCTTGCCGGCGTAGGTCAGCAGCTGGCGCGCGAGATCCGCGCCTTGCTCTCCCGCGCGGCGGATCCGCACAAGGTATTCGCGCACACGGGCGGGGTCCGTTTCGGCGAAGATCTCGGCAAGCTCGGCGTTGCCGTTGATGCTGACCAGGAGATTGTTGAAATCGTGGGCGACGCCGCCTGCAACCAGACCGAGGCTCTCGACCTTTCTCGCTGTCTGCACGGTGGCATCGAGCTGCTTGCGCTGGGTTTGATCGTGTATGAACCAGACGCTACCCACTTCCGATCCGACCAGCAGGATCGGCCGCTTTTCGAGCTCAACCCAGACCTCCGGTCGTTTTTTCAGTTGCATCAGGCCGAGGTCGTCGATCAGCGTCGGCTTGCTGCCTGATTCATGCAACAGGCGGGCGTGAACCCAGGTTGCCACCTGTTCGTTTCCCGGTGACTCGCCGAACAGATGTTGAACAGCAGCGTTGGCAAACAGAATGCGTCCGTTGCGATCCACCAGGAGACCCGCCACTGGATCTTCTCCGATCCACTCCTCGAGGCGTACCGTGCTCGCGGCATGGAGCTGGCCGCGGAAGATCGCCACCACGAGCATGGAGGTGCTGATGGCAAGACCGACCACAGTCGGATCAAACTCCACCGGTGTTGGTGCCACCGTATAGGTGGCATTAAGCAGAGTGGGTAGCGCCGAGGAGATGCCGCACATCCGCATTTGTGCGCGATCACTGGCGAATTCCGCGCTGCGATGCCGATACACCGCAAGCAGGACGGTACAAAGGATCAGCAGCCATAGAAAGACGCCGTTGGCGTACCACAGCGGGCCATAGTCACTGCGGGAACCCGGTATGGGTGTGAGGAAAAGACCGTGCCAGGGATTGGTGGTCGAAGCGATCCAGCCTGCCGTGGCCAGAGTGAGGGGTACTCCCGACCACAGCCAACTGGGCACACGCCAGCTCATGCCCTGCATGCGTGCAAGCTGCACGGTGATCAACCACCAGGTCGTGACTGTCCAGATGAGGCCGGTGTAAAGCAGGCTCAGCGAGCTTTCGTAGCGGTCAGGCTCGGATGTGAACATGTAGCTACTCAGGTCTCCTACGGCGAAAAGGAGCGGCGCGAAGATGCCGATCTGCAGCCACGGAGAGAGCTGCCGGGGAGTCCAGCGGGACAATACGAACATCGCGTTCGCGGTGATGACCGCGATGCAGATGACACTGATCAGAATTGCTGCCGACAAGGTCCCTTCCAGGTCGAGGAGTTTGCTGGTAGTCCTGTACTACCTGCCGAAATTCTTCAGCCGTTCTTCGAGGTCCGGACCACGACCGGGACTGTTGGTTCGTTCGAACTGCAACCCATCCGCCAGGGTGTAGTTGAGCCCCTTGTTCACCAGCATTTTGTCGGCGCGCAGCGTAAACCACGAG
>Ga0169931_10013481_pt1 | contig 11157 bp, 10 predicted proteins | sample Kivu_15m_20L_FD_129675 | JGI IMG/M metagenome (GOLD analysis project Ga0169931, IMG submission 129675) | Freshwater microbial communities from Lake Kivu, Western Province, Rwanda to study Microbial Dark Matter (Phase II) - Kivu_15m_20L... | ecosystem: Environmental > Aquatic > Freshwater > Lake... | reverse complement strand
GACCAGAGCAGATCGCCCGTGATCGAGCGAACCTCTAGCTGTACGGAGGGGCCAAAGAAGTTCTGATGAAAGCTCCAGCCGTCATACATGAGCGGATCATTGACTCGAATCACCTTCTCCGCAACCTGAGTGCCATCTCTATAGAGCGCAAGTTCGGTCGTGAAGTCCGCAAAGGCGCCACTCTCCGTGCGCGGCGCGCTGAAGGCGCGGTTCTCAACCACGAGCCCACCCGCACTGCCGATCTTCCCTACGGGAAGCGCCTCACCGTTGGTGAGCAAGATCCCCTGCGTATATCCGAGTGCGCCCGAGAGCGCCGCTCCCGCAATCAACAGGACGAGACCCGTATGCATCACGAGCGTGAATCGATACGAGCGTCGAAATCTGTCGCCGTGCACGATCTGGCCACCTGGAGCTTCTGGGTCGGGACTCGTGCTCGCCTCCCAGCCGCGCGCGCGCATCTGTTGCGCAACGCGAGTTGCAGCGTCTTCGCTCGCTTCAGCAGTTAGTGTGGAGGCGAGTTGCATCGTGCCGCGCCCAGCAAGTGACGGATCGAAGAAAGTCCCCGGCTGCTCCACGCGACTGCGCGCCGTGACGGCACGAATCTTGGGGAGACGGTCGAGCGTGCAAACGGTGATTGAGACGGTAAGCAAAATCAACATCGCCGTGAACCAGGGGGCGGTGAAGATGCGGAAGAGCCCCAGCCGCTCAAAGATGTCTACGAGTGGTCCCAGGGTGGGCTCGTAGAGTGCGCGCAGTTGACCCATCTCCAGTGCGTAGTCGGAGGCGCTGAGCAGTGCGTAGTCGGGGAGCTGGCGGAGGGCCACGCCAATAGCCGCGGCGATCGTGATCGCGGCGATCTGCACCATGGCGAACTGCACGTTCGCCAGGAGCGCGCGAACCACAAGGAGCGGGCCTCTGATCACCTCCTGATGGTAGCCTTCGCACCGATCGCCCATCCGGCGAAACCAGGCGCAGGGCCATCTGCGCAGGAGGATCAATGGCGAAGGGACAGGAGCGTCCGGCACTGGATGATCTAGACCGCCGACTCATGGAGGTTCTCCAGGTCGATGGCCGCCGTCCGTTTACGGAGATCGCGACCGCATTCGCCGTCCCCGAATCAACGATCCGCGCGCGCTACAAGGCGCTCGTCGATCGTGGCGCACTCAAGGTGATCGCCGTTGCGGATCCACTGAAGGTTGGCTATCCGCTGATGGCGATGATCGGCGTGCGCTGCACACCCGCCGCACTCCTCTCCACGGCCGCCGCACTTGAGGCGCTCCCCGAGGTGAGCTACTGCGTGGTGGTCGCCGGCGCGCACGACCTACTCGTCGAAGTGGTCTGCGAGGACAACGACGCGCTGCTCGCCTTCCTCACCGAACGACTCCGTTCAATTGATGGCGTCCTCGAGACTGAGACGTTCGTCTATCTCCGCATCCTCAAGCAGAACTACGAGTGGGGCACCGCAACGCCGTAGCTGATCTGCAGGTCCGTCCGCGCGATACGGATTATGACGCGCGCGACTTTCTCCAACCAACAAGTGCGGCACCGCCAATCAAGAACAACAACGCTGCAAGGATGATCTTCGGCAGTTCGTGAATCCAACCGTCATCGCTCGGTGACTCACCGCCATCGATCGGTCCGGGCGCTGGCGCAAAGAGTGGCATTGGGCCAGCGACGCTGCCATCCGGCAGGAGGCACGTCATGAGTGCAGGATCCGCTGGGTCGGCGTCTGGTGCGCACGGTTCAAGGCCTGCAATGAAATCTTCGTACCACTGCTCATACATGGCGCCCCAATCAGGATCGTCCGTCCCTGGTGCGTCAGAGGCTCCAGGTATCACGTCGCTGATTGGCAGAACGCCACCAGGAACACCGCCGAGCGTCTCAATGAATCTCAACGACTCGGGCGCGTCGACCGGGAGTGCATCGCCCTCCTGTCGATCGAATGTGGCGTCACCCGTCACCGGATCCACGAGATACACGAACCAGTGGCGGCTGATGCAGCCCGCTTGGCAGTCACCCCACCCGTAGGTGTACGTCACCACCCAGGTTGCACCACTCCCAGGATCGCCCTTCACCTCGAAGTACTGCGACGCGCCGATGAGTCCGCCATCCAAGAAGATGAAGTCATCGAACGGGGCTCCGGTCGCGAGCACCGCCTCATGGGCCTCCGCGGGACTGTCAATCGGCAGTGCGATGCCCCCTTCGCCATGGGCCCGAACGGGGAGGGCGCCGGCGACGAGCAGCACGAACGCAATCAGCGCTCCAAGCCCACCGCGTTGTCGAACTCGCATGCTGCACCCCGATTCCTTGAACTGGCGATGTTTACGCTCTCCTCCACAACGCGCGGTGGCTGCATCTGGTTCCAACGCACGTCGCGCGTGGTCGGGGCGGAGGGATTCGAACCCACGGCCTCCTGCTCCCAAAGCAGGCGCGCTACCAAGCTGCGCTACGCCCCGTCCGAGCCATCCTAGCGCGGCGCACGCCTCGCCCTGTTTGCGTGGCATCATCTCCCACATGCCGCCACGACCAACGCCTCACCTTCGCGATGCGTTCGCCTCGGCGCTGATCCCGGGACTCGGCCAACTGCTCCAGGGTCGCCGACGTGCCGCCCTCCTCTCCGCAGTGCCGCTCCTTCTGGCGGCACTCCCTCTCCTGCTCGGCGTTGCCTCCAACGGACTCGTTGCGTTCGCCGCCTCGTTCGCCAACCCCGGACGACTCGCGCTCCTCACACTCTTCTTGCTGCTGATGATCCCGTGGCGCGCGTTGGTGGTGCTAGACGCGGCAGGTGTATTGAACAAACGCACGCCACTCTCACTCCTCGTTGTCCTCGCCATGCTGATCTCTGCCGCTCCACATGCCGGCGCCGCACTGATCACGTCACGCGCGAGCAGTACGGTTGACGACATCTTCTCTGGATTTGAATCACCCGATCCAGATGGCACCACAGGGCCAACGCCAACGCCGCTACCGATCGGCGACCGCTTCACCATGCTCCTCGTTGGTGCGGACGCCATGGGCGCCCGCACATCATTCAACACGGATTCGATGATCATCGCGAGCTGGGATCGGGTTGGTGGCTGGGTAAGCACCATCTCCATTCCGCGCGACATCGTCAACGTGCCCCTCGGAAACGGTGATGTCTGGGAGCCGAAGATCAACTCGCTCTGGCCCGCCGCCCAGCGCAACAAGGAGCTCTTCCCAGATGGGCCAGCGGTGGCGCTGCGAACTGCACTCGGCGCAATGTTTGGCGTGCAGATCGACGCCACTGCCGTCATCGCAATCCCAACATTCCGCACGCTGATTGACGACATTGGCGGTGTGGACGTGCATATCAAACGAACGATCGTTGACGCGAGCTACCGAACCGGTGACTTCAAGGGTGTTCGCCTCCCGAAGGGGGACTGGCATCTTGATGGCGACTGTGCGCTCGCCTACGCGCGCGTGCGCAAAGCGCCAGGGACGGATGACTTCAATCGCGGGGGTCGGCAGCAGGAGCTACTCCTCGCCATTCGCAACCAGATGGCGGCGAGCGGAAACATCCTCTCCAACGGGCTCGCGCTCCTCAGCGCGCTCGGCGATGGGGTGCGCACCGACCTCAACCAAGCGCTGCTCCCTGCACTCGCCGAAGGTGCTGAGCGTTTCGACACGAAGAAGATCGTCAGCGCGCAGATGCGCGCGGGCGACGGCATCCTTCGCTATCGCCGTGCGGACGAGCCGAACCCGTACGGCTCCGTCGTCTTCTTTAATGCCAAGCGCGCGCTTCAACTCGGCACGCGCCTCTTCCCTGCAGCCGGAACGCGGCCGTACGGGTGGCCAGTTGCGAAGGGTGAACCGGAGCTTGGGGAAGAATCGCTCCCTGTACCGACAGCGCCTGTTGCCTCAGATTCGTCGAGCGCCTCTCCCTCGTTGACGCCAACGGCGTCCGCGCTACCGATAGGGCCGTATCAGCCGCTTATCAGCTGCAACGCGAATCTCCCCGCGCCGATCTACACACCAGAACCCGATCCAACCGCGCCCCCGAGCGAAACGCCGAGCGCGTCTCCAAGTCCTTCGGTCAGTCCGAGCCCGTAGCTACCCTGCAGTGCGCAGGGCGGCAGCGACGAGCGCCGCAGCGGCACCTCGATGACTCAACTGATCCTTCTCCTCCGCGCTGCGCTCCGCCATGGTGCGCTCGTCAACTTCGAAGATCGGGTCGTATCCAAACCCTGACGCGCCACGTGGCGCCTCGGTGATGTGCCCGCGTCGCTCACCGCGGAAGGTTCGTGGAGGGAGTGCGCCCGGCGCGGGATCCACAAGCGCCATGCAACAGACAAAGCGCGCGCTCCGGAGTTCAGCAGCGACGCCACGGAGTTCGTGCAGCAACTTTTCGTAGTTCTGCTGATCGGTTGCATTGGGTCCCGCATACCGACGCGTGTAGACGCCAGGAGCTCCGTTCAGCGCATCCACCTCCAGGCCCGAATCGTCTGCCAGCGTCCACTCGCCGCTCGTCGCGGCGTAGAAGTGCGCCTTCTGCAGCGCATTCTCCTCAAAGGTCTCTCCGCTCTCTGGCGCCTCTTCCGTGATCTTCAGATCCCGCAGGGTGACGAGACTCAGCGGGAGCCCCACGAAGAGTCGCTGAAGTTCCGCAAGCTTATGCGCAGAGCTCGTCGCAACGAGAAGGCGGCGCATCCTGATCTGACCGGTCGTTCGCCTCAGCGCGCGCCGTCGACGGTGGCGCGCTGAAAGCTAATCAACTCGGCGATCCCCTTGTCGGCAAGCGCCAACATGGCGTCAAGCGCATCACGATGGAATGGCTCTTGCTCCGCTGTCCCTTGAACCTCCACGTAGTGCCCGCTCTCCGTTGCCACCACGTTCAGATCAACCTCCGCGCGACTGTCCTCTTCGTACGGGAGGTCCAGCACTGGCCGACCATCGACCACGCCTACGGATACTGCGGCGATGTTGCGCGTGAGGTGTTGCTCGAGCTTCTTGGCGCGCATCGCAAGCGCAAGGGCAATCCAGCCGCCGGTGATGCTGGCGCAGCGCGTCCCGCCGTCCGCCACCAACACGTCACAGTCAATCAAGATGGAGCGCTCACCGAGCTTCGTCAGGTCGACCGCTTGGCGGAGCGAACGGCCGACCAGACGTTGAATCTCGTGCGTTCGACCGCCGAGCTTGCCACGCACCGCCTCACGATCCGAGCGTGTGTTAGTGGCGCGCGGGAGCATGCTGTATTCCGCGGTGATCCAACCAGTTCCCTTTCCGCGCAGATGCGGAGGTACGCGATCCTCCACGCTTGCGGAGCAGATCACCACCGTGTTCCCCACCGTGATGATCGCTGAACCCTCGGCCCACTTCTGCACGCCCAGTTCCGCGCTTAGCGTGCGCATCTGATCCGGAGCGCGACCATCTCCACGAGGTCCGCTGGCGCTGCCGATGCTCATGACTCGCTCCTTTCTACCGCCTTCGCCTCATCCCAAAGTGCGTCTAGTGTGGCAAAGTCTGCTGACTTCAGTTGGATCCCGCGCGCGGCCGCTCGCTGTTCGACCTCGCTGAAGCGACGGCGGAACTTCTCGTTCGCCCCACGGAGCGCCGCCTCCGCGTCGATCCCACTGCGCCGACCCAAGTTCACGAGCACGGCGATCACGTCACCGAGCTCGTCCTGCGCCGCTGCGAGCGCCGCTGCACTGGAAGCGGGACGGCCCGTGATGGAATCAGGCGCGCCTGCTCCGACGAGTGCCTCCTCGAGCTCTGCGAGCTCCTCGCCCAGTTTCTCTCGCACTCCGTCAATCGTTGGCCAGTCGTACCCGAGCGCGCTCGCTCGATCCTGCAACTCTCTACTCGCGGAAAGCGCCGGCAGTCCGCGACTCACACCAGCGAGTGCGCTCTTGAATGGCGGAGGAACTGCCTCGCTCTCTCCGTCGCGGGCAGCACGCTCTTCGGCCTTGATCGCCTCCCAGGTGCGTTGCACCTCACGACTAGTCTCTGCCGTTCCTTCGCCAAAGACATGTGGATGCCTGCGAATGATCTTGCGCGCGAGTCGCTCCTGAACGTCCGTGAGGTCGAACGCGCCACGCTCTGACGCAAGTTGCGCATGAAGGACCACCTGCAACAACACGTCGCCGAGCTCTTCGGCCATCGCCGCGTCTGCCTTCTCGCCTGGGTTCGCCGCTTGCGCTTCGATCGCGTCGTGCAGCTCCCACGCTTCTTCGATGAGGTGCTTCGCAAGGGTGAGGTGCGTCTGCTCTCGGTCCCAGGGGCAGCCATCAGGCGCGCGCAACCGAGCGCTCAACCACGGCATGGCCCACGGTGACGCGAGCGCATCGAGTGGCGCGAGCGGCGGAACAAGGAGCGCGGTCCATTCCGAACCTTCGTCCGCGGAACACTCTCCGAGCGGTCGTGTCGATCCACCTGGGAGAATCGTGACCGCATGTGTTGCCCCATAGAGCCGAGTGAGCAGCGCGATCCCGTCTCCAACACGGCCTGGGAGCGGCGAAGCGAGCGCGCCGCCGCGCGTGACGACGAGCGGGAGATGCAGATCGAGTGCCGCGCCAGCAAGCGCAGTGACCGGAATCAGCGAAAGTCCGCGCGAAAGATCAAGGCCGGGCGAGGCGGCACGAGCACTTGCAATCAGAACATCGAGCGAGGCTTCGTCGCCCGAAGAGGTCACGGAGCCAGCGTTGCGTCCGGGTCTTGCACCACTGCGCCATCAATGGAGATGCGCGCGCGAGTGCGGTAATCGTCGAGCCAGATCAAGAAGCCACTCGCCTCTACGGCGCTACGTTGATCCTCGGTATACGGCTTGTTCTCAATTGCGTTGACGCGAATGATTGCGAGCTGATCGCCGAGCGACTCGACACCACTCACCTCACCGTCACCCAGCTCCCAGACAATCCGCGAGAGTTCGGGGTTGATTGCGTACTGCACCACAAAGCCAGGACGATCGACGGTCAGACCATCGATCTCTTCAGCCGCAGCCTCAGCCACGCTGTCAAAATCAGATCCGGCGGCCGCGAGCTCCGTGGCGAGCTCCTGAAGTCGTGACATGACGCCTTCGCGTCGTGCTTCGAACTGGATTACGTGATAGCCGAATTGCGTCTTGATCGGTCCGAGGAGGTCACCCTGCTCAAGTCCGTCGGCCCACACCGCATCGTCAAACTCCGGCACGAACGTCCCCTTGATGGCCCACGCAAGTAGCCCGCCCTGTTGCGCAGAGCTCTCGTCGTCGCTCACCTCGGCAAGATCTGCGAGCGGAGTGCCTGCGGCAATGGAAGCGTATGCGGCGTTCGCTTCTGCCTCTGCAGCAGCCCACTCAGGATCGTTCGCGTCCAGCTCCGCAGCCGCTTGCGCATCGTCGTTCGGGCTATAGAGGATGTGTCGCACCTGCACCTCTTCGCTCAGCCCTTCGTTCTGCGGGGCAGCAATTGAGACAAAGCTCACATCGCGCTGTTGGACGGGTCCTTCGAGCAACTCTGCCGTCACGCTCGCCTTGAGAACATCCCGAAGCGCACGTTCCGCAGCCATCTTCTTGTAAAGGCTCATGTCAATCCCAGCCTCGCTGGCCGCCTTTTCAAAATCTGCGTCTATCGTCGCAGGTCGGATCTGATCCACGTAGAAGATCACGAACTGATCGTCGGCACGCTTGATCACGTCGGTCGGTCCAACCGCCGTCAGCGCCCAGGCGGCGCTGTAGCCAAGATCGGTCTGTGGATCTTCGTCCTTGGTGCTCCACCCAATGCGTCCCCCTTCGGGCGCATAGGAGTCAGTAGATTCGCGCTTGGCGATCTCGGCAAAGTCGCCACCGGCGTTGATTTCGGCAAGAAGCCCGTTTGCCTTCGCCTCTGCAGCGGCCGTCGTGGCAGCACTCGGCAACCCCGACGCTGGATCGTTTGCAATGTCAATCGTGATGCGACGGAGGAGGCGCAGTTCGGGGAGAGAGGTCTCCTTGCTCCACTCGGCGTCGATCGCCGCCTGATCAGCAACCACGCCACGCTCTTCGGCAAGTTGCGCAACAAGCAGCACGTCGATGATGTCTGAAGTGAGCTGCCCGCTGATGTTTGTCGCCTGTTCGTTGATCTGCTCGAGAATCGCATTTCCCTGTTCGCTTGCGAGCGTACCAGCGGAGACGCGGGCTCGAATGCGCGCACCCTCTTGACCGAGTCGGAAGAGTTCAATTTCACCGCGCGCCTTCGCTTCGCCGACGTTGATTGCCCGTCCATTGACCTCAACCGCTGCGGCGAAATTACTCGTCCACCAAGATGCACCCACTGCGCCGACGAGGAGAACTGCCGACAGCCCGATCGCAACGAAGAACGCCACATTGGTCAGCAGCGACTTATCTGCCTGCACATACCAGGCGCTCAGTCGGGCGCGAAGCCGTGCGATCAATCTCATGCTCGTGAACTCTCCTTACGCGTGAGGGTGAACGTATTGCTCGCAGTATAGGGGGCTGCGGTGGTATCCTCCTCCCACGATGGCCAGCCACCCCGCGTCACTCACGGTCGGACGACCGCGCCGCGGCCCAATCGGTACGGTCCGCGACTCGATCCTCTCCCTTGTGCGCAGGCGTCGCCTGATCTGGTATCTAACTGAATCTGCCCTACGCAAAAGAGATGGAAACTCACTGCTCGGCACCCTCTGGCTCGTCCTCGACCCCACGCTGCAACTCGCCATCTACTACCTCGTGATCGGTGTGATCCTCCAGCGTCCAGAGCCTGCTTTCCCACTCTTTCTCTTTGCCGCCATTCTTCCTTGGCGCTGGTTCACGATGGCGGTCAGCAGCGGAACGGAGTCTGTTCGTCGTCGCAGCATGGTGATGCAACAGATCGCGTTTCCGCACCTCGTCCTTCCGGTTGCCGCGGTTACCGCAAGCCTTGGGAGCTTCGTGTTCGGTCTGATCCCACTCGCAGGAATCTATCTCTTCTATCCCGACCGCCTCAGCGCGTGGGCGCTCCTTACACCAATCGTCATGATCGTCCAGCTCGCATGGATTGCACCGATCGCCATTCTCTTGAGCGCGCTCAACGTCTTCTACCGAGACATCGGCAACTTCGTGAAACATGCGCTAAGGCTCGGCTTCTACCTCTCTCCCGCGCTCTTCAGTTACGAACGGATGCAGCGGGTCGCATCGGAGCACCCACCAGCAGAGATCATCCTCAACGCAAATCCTATGGCGTGGATCCTCAACGCATATCGAGACCTGCTCTACTTTGGACGCGCACCTGACTGGGTGGCACTCGCGCTCGTCACCCTCGCATCGATCCCCTTCACGCTCCTCAGCATTTATCTCTTCCGCCGCATGTCTCCCTCGTTCGTCAAGGTGCTCTAGTGAGATCGGCATCACCGATACTTCTGGAGCAGATGGGCGTACGGTACGAGCTACGCCTCACAAAGAAGCGCTCACTTCGTCGAAGTCTCGTTAGCTCCTCACGAACCGATGAGCGGGGACACTTCTGGGCACTTCGCGAGATCAATCTTAGGGTCGAACCGGGTGAATTCGTAGCAGTCATTGGACCGAATGGTGCAGGGAAGAGCACGTTGCTCAAGACGCTCGCTGGAATCATCACCCCGGATGAGGGCTCCGTAGAAGTACGCGGAACAATTGCCACGCTCCTGCAACTATCTGCTGGATTCGAAGACGAGTTAAACGCGGTAGAGAACATTCTCCTCGTCGGCGAACTCCTCGGAATCCCTGCACCACGAATGCGCAAGAGGATCCCCGCCATCTTAGATTTCGCTGACATCGGGAACTTTGCAGACGCGGAACTTCGAACCTACAGTACTGGCATGCGTGCGCGCCTAGGGTTCAGTGTCGCTACCTCAGTGAACCCGGATATCCTCCTCCTTGATGAGGTCTTGTCCACAGGTGATGAGGCATTCAAGGAAAAATCAAGTGCGCGAATCAAGGAGATGGCGCGACAGGCCCAAGCAATTGTCTACGTCACTCACGATCTTGAATCTGCACAGGAGCTCTGCACGCGGGCAATCGAACTGCGTGACGGACGCATCGTGGCAGATGGCCCGGCTGATTTGGTGGTCCGCGCGTATGCGAGGCGTATGCGTAGCGCGAGATAGCCGTTTCCGCTATGGCGCAACGCTCGGAACAGGTAGCCCGCCGCGATAGTTCAGGATCACCAGGAGCGTGCGTGCCGCATCGAGCTCAAGGATCGACTCAACTTCGGCGTTCTTGATCACCGCGCCCGCCTGATCACTCAGCGTCACCACTCGACCGATTGAAAGTCCGCGAGGGAATGCGGAGCGCAGCGTCTCGCTCAGCTCGATGCCAGACGTCGTCACTTCTGCACCAATCGCTACCTCACGGAGCGAGTCAATGTCCTCAAACGCAAGTGGGTTTGCGCCACGACCCTTGATCAGTCCGATCGCGCCAGTGCTCGCAATCTCGGCCGTCACGGAGAACTCCGGATCGCTCATCAGGCGCACCTGTGCACTCGCATCGCTCACTTCAATGACGCGTCCCGCGAGCGTGTAGCCCGCGCCAATGACCACATCGCCAACCTGGATGCCGTCACGGGCGCCGCGATCGATGACCACCAGCCGACGGCCAATGTCAAAATCTCGCGCGACAACCTGCACCGCCACACTCGAGAAGCGAATCGTGGAGCGAAGGTCGAGCACCGCCTGAAGTTCGGTGATCTCACGCTCCAGGCTGGCCACCCGTGACGCAGAGGCGACCGCCTCGTCTCGCTCTGCGATCGTGAGCGCGAGGCGGGCGCGCAGCTCTTGGACATCGGCGGCAACTGCGCCAACCGTGGCAAGGCCCCGGCCAATCTCGGCGAGTGGTTCCGTGATAAACCGCAGCGGACCGGCGAGCACATCGCGTGCCGCCTTACTCTGCGCGCTCCCTGAGGTGACCAGTGCGATCAGGGTCAGCAGGATCAGAAGAGCGCTGGTGCGCCCGCCAAGGGAGATTCCCTTACGAGCGCCCGTCTGGAGCCGAGAGCGGAAGAACACGCGGCAGCGTTATCGGAGGGGTCGCTGGTAGGTCTCGGGTACCAGGAGCTTTTCGAGCGTATCCACTTCCTGCAAGATGATCCCGGTGCCGCGCACCACGCAGGTGAGCGGGTCGTCCGCGATGCGCACAGGCATGTTGGTCTCCGCCGCAAGGCGGACCTCGATGCCAAGCAGGAGCGCACCACCGCCAGCGAGCACAATCCCCTG
>Ga0169931_10013479_pt1 | contig 11158 bp, 10 predicted proteins | sample Kivu_15m_20L_FD_129675 | JGI IMG/M metagenome (GOLD analysis project Ga0169931, IMG submission 129675) | Freshwater microbial communities from Lake Kivu, Western Province, Rwanda to study Microbial Dark Matter (Phase II) - Kivu_15m_20L... | ecosystem: Environmental > Aquatic > Freshwater > Lake... | reverse complement strand
TTTCTCGTAATTCGAAATTGGACTTTCGACTACGCCGTCTTCGATTTACCACCACCACCCGGCTTATCGCCTTCCGCCGATTTTTCAGCGTGCACCCAATCGCGAAGGATTAAGGCCGCCTTGTGAGGATTCGAATCGACAAGTGAGATGATCTTCTCTTTAATCATTTCGCCTTCCACTTTCTCTGGATCGATCTGCTCAGGAAGAACGGGAACCGCTTCCTCCATACCTGGGAGAGCTGCATTTTTCTGCAAACGCTCTAACTCTTCGATCGTTTGAGGCAAGAAAGAGTCCACACTGTCGATCGTATTGTCGGTAACCCACTTGATGAAGGGCCGCACGACCAACACAAAGAACAAGATAATGAGCAAACCGACGAGCCCGTACGTAATCAAGTTACGCATATAGGACCGGCGCTCTGCTTCTTGGAGTTGTCGCTCAGCTTCATCGAAGTCGACGCGGGTGAACTCCATATTTTTGATCTCGATGGTATCACCGCGGGTTCGATCGACTCCGGCAGCCGTTGCAACAACTGCTTCGAATTCTTTCAACTTCTCAGCAGACCAGGCCTCGATTTTAGTCTCGGTCACACCTTCGGCATTCGTTGATTTCACTGACTTGCCATCTACAACAACGGCAACTGAGAGTTTTTTTACATTTCCTGCTGAGCGGCTCGTTTTTCGAATCGTCTGAGGAACCTCGTAATTCACCACCTCGGCGTTGGTCTTGGTATCACTCCTCACACCTGCCGGCGTTGTGGCCGGCGCACCCGGTTGATTGCTTACTGCACCGGCCGCACCTGAAGGACCAGGACGCGAGCCTTCCATGGACTTGTTGTCTTTTTGAACGGACCGGATCGCTGCTCCTTCTTGGTCATAGAGCGTTTGGGTCTCTGAGACTTGCGAAAAGTCGATATCAGCACTCACCCGTGCTACGACCCGACCGTCTCCGACTACACGTGCCAGCATTTCTTCGATTCGGCGCTCGAGATCATTCTCTACTTTTTGCCGATAATCCAATTGAGATGCGGTCGCTGCGGTCAATGGGTCCGAGTTGTTTCGAGAAAGAGTACGCCCCTGGGAATCGACGATCGCGACATCTGCGATATCCATTCCCTCCACAGCGCGCGCGACCAGATTGCCAATCCCGAAAATCTGTTTTTCTGTGAGCTGAACGCCACCCTCCAAGTCGAGAACTACTGAAGCGGAAGAGCGTTTTTGATCCTCAACAAATGCGCTTTTCTGAGGAATTGCCAAATGCACTCGGGAACGTTTTACACCTTGAATGGTGTTGATCGAACGCATCAACTCCCCTTCGAGTGCTCGCTTCTGATTGATCTTTTGAACGAAACTCGTTTGACCCAGAGAAGACTTATCGAAAATTTCATAGCCCGGAACGCTCGATGCAGGCATTCCTCCTGCGGAAAGCTCCAAACGAAGATCATAGATACTCTCAGGCGGCACCGAGATATTTCGGCCGGTATCATCGATCTGATAAGGAATTCGCTTCTCGCGAAGAACCCGCATAATGTTAGCGGCATCTTCGGGATTCAAATTGGTCATCAAAGGCTGGTAAGTCTGCTTCCCAGCCAACACAAACAGAAGCCCCACACCCGCGATCACGAGAACGCCTGTGCTGACAACTGCGACCCGTTTCACGGGACTGAGCGCAAGAAAAAAGTCCCCGATTTGCTTAAAAACCTTCTGAAAATAATCACCCACAGGAGGAATTCCTTTCCTCAAACAGTTAGAGCGTTCGTCATCCGATCCGACGCTTTCCTAAAGAACTCAAACCCAACCCAAGCTCACAGCTTTAAGACTAAACCTGCATCCGCATGATCTCGCGATAAGCATCCAGCACTTTGTTTCGAACCTGCATCATCAACTTCATCGAAGAGTCTGCTCGCTCGATGGCCAGCATCGTCTCGTGAATATTCTTATTACGACCGGCAACCATCTCTTTGATCGCGTGATCGGCTTGAACTTGGTCTTGATTGACTTGTTCCAGTGAGCGACTCAAAACATCCATGAACGTCTTACCCGTCTCGCCCACGTTTCCGACCCGTGCGCCGCCATCGGGAATATGCATTCCTTGCTCGCGCATTTCTCTCAGAACCCGAGCTTCCGCCCCTGCGCCAAGATTCAGGTCTTGCGAAACTGCCCCTTCGAACGACTGGGCAATTCCTCCGATTTCATTACCGATTCCTGGTACGACGGCCATAGTCCTCACCTCTTAAAATCAACGACCAATTTCTAACGCTTTAGCAGCCATACTCTTCGCAGAGTTTAAGGCCGTGATATTCGCCTCATACGAGCGCTGTGCACTGATCATATTCGCCATCTCTTCGACCGGATTCACATTTGGCATTGCCACATATCCGTTCGCATCCGCATCAGGGTGGGATGGATTAAAAACCATACGTGGAGGTCGTGTGTCCTCGACCACATCCTCGACAAGAACGCCTTGCACTTGCTCATCCAACTTGTTCTCGAGTATTTCCCCAAAACTTTCTCGGTCCGTGACTGCAGTCAGTACGGCATCTTTGCGGCGGTAGGGCCCCCCCTCTTCCGTACGAGTCGTCTCAGAGTTAGCGATATTACTTGAAATGGTGTTCATGCGCTTTGTTTGCGCATCGAGACCACTGGCGCTCACGCGCATCGATGAGAAGAAGTCCATAAATTATCTACCTCCCCCGCCTTCGCCGATGGCGTACTTCAACATTCCTATCTTCTTTTTTAGCATTTCCACTGAGGCATCAAACAACAACTGGTTCTCTGCAAGTTTGGCCATTTCTGCAGAACGATCCACGGTATTCCCGTCTAAAGACTCAATTCCATTTGGATCGTCGTAGACTTCAGGGTTCACGGGATCGGTCGGTGAACGCATGATATGACCAGGAGCCGTGGCTTCGGCTTGTAATCCTTCCGCTACTCCCAGTGCTGCGCGCAAAGCTCCTTCGAACTCCATCGCTTTCGCTTTGTAACCCGGGGTATCAGCGTTTGCGATATTCGATGAGATCACATTCTGATTCAAAAGGCGCAGATTGAGGGAAGTATTAAGGGCGCCAATGATGGGGTCAAAACCTGAACTCAAGCCAACCTCCTCGCAAAGAGTCCCAAAAATAGTTTCTCTTGAAATCTGTCAAAGTTCTTAGTGCGAATGACTTATATTTACCGATCCACATCACGCATCAGGCAGTTTCTGCCGGGACCTTCAAATGACCAGCAGAAACTGCCGTGCGTCGTTCGCCGAACTTAAGCGTGGATCCCCATCAAGCGGTACTCAGCAAGCTTATTGCGCAAAGTCCGGATGGAAATGGCCAATGCCTTAGCAGTGTGTGTACGGTTGCCGTCGAAATGTTTTAAAGCGGCTAGGATCACATTTCGCTCAATATCACTCAAAGTTACTCCCGGTGCCCAAACACCAGGAGGAACTACGGCCACCGCTTTTTTCGTGGCGGCTTGTGTATCTGCCTGACTATCGACACGAGTAATAAAAATATCACTCGATTCGATCACTCCGCTCTTGGCAGTCAACACCGCGCGCTCTATCACATGTTCAAGCTCACGGATATTTCCTGGCCAAGTATGGGAATCCAAAAGCGCTACTGCCGCATCACTGATCCCACCGATTGAGCGTCCATTCTTGCCCGAGTGAACTTTCAGGAAATGCTTCGACAGCATCCGAATATCACCCATCCGCTCACGCAGAGGAGGTAAGGTCAAATTCACTACGTTTAAACGATAGAACAAATCTTCGCGGAACGTGCCTTCGCGCACGCAGTCTGCTAAATTACGATTGGTGGTGGCGATGATCCGTACATCGACCGGAACAGGACGACGTCCCCCCACCCGATCGACTTCACCTTCTTGAATCACGCGTAAAAGTTTGGACTGCAGACGAATATCCATCTCTGAGACTTCATCGAGAAGAATCGTACCGCCATGTGCAAACTCGAACCGTCCCGCTTTCGCAGTCACAGCCCCGGTGAATGCTCCGCGCTCGTATCCGAATAACTCACTTTCAAGGAGGTTTTCAGGAATCGCGGCGCAATTGATTGCGACAAACGGTTTTTGAGCACGGGTGCTGCTTTCATGAATCAAAGCCGCCATGAGTTCTTTACCCGTACCGCTTTCCCCCTGAATCAAAACTGTGGCTTTACTTGCCGCAACCGTTTTTGCAAGATTTACAAGCTCTCGCACACGGCGATCTCCGGTCAACAAATCCCCGGTATTCACGCCTTGCGATGCGATATGGGCATGAGTCTCGTTCAATGCATCCATGCTATTTTGAGGGAGGGCATTGATCTCAGAATTCGCGCCAGCCATCACCCCATGAGCAGCGACACCTGCGTTAGCCAATCGACTACCATCTCGATTCAACGTCATCGTCATAGCACTTCCGCCCTCCTTGGCAGATTTTGAGGCCATCCTTGGCCTATTCGTTTCAAAATTCCATTACTCACGTTTCGGTTCCGTAGCCAGGCCACGGAACGACTTCTTCACCCCTAAACTCAAACTTTCGCGCGCCAACTGCACCCAGGTCGAATCCTTCGACTGCGCAAGAATCTTTTCTAAATCCGCTTTTGCTTTCGCGAGCTGATCGGGCTCGTTACTTTGAGCTAACGCCTGTGCGCGCTCAAATCGATATCGAGCGGCAAAGGCCTCTGGCGTCTTCTCGATCGACTCAATCAAACGAGTCAAAGTGACGACTTGATCCGACCAACGCCCCAAGCGTGACTCGAGTTCAGCTTTCACGCGCAGCCCCTCCTCAAAGCCCGGAACTGAACTTGCACCGAGCTCTGTCAGCCACCCCACGGATCGCGACTCCACCGACAACTGTGACTCGGGCACGAGTTGACTCAGGATCCCCTCCCAAGTGACCAGCGCAGCTTTGAGATTACCCATTTGTTGATGCTGCTTAGCGATCCAATGCTCCAGACGCAGCACCTCACTGGTGTTTTGGGAAACAATGAACGGCATCAATAGGCGAGCCCGCACTAAATGTGAAAGGACTCGTTCAGCGGGAGCTTGCGTTTTGACCGCGAGTAGCGCCTGCAAAAGATGCTTCGGAAAAGCATGAGAGGACTCATCAGGAATAGAGGCGAGTAACGCATCGAGCTGGTCTTTCGCCTCCGTGCCTTTTTTGGACCACAGCGCTTTCGCTTCAATCCAAGCTCGATCTGCTTTTTCTAAGACATCATCCAAGCCAGCGGTTAGCGATTTTTTTAGATTTGTCTTTTCATCAACCGATGCGATCTCGCGCTCGCCTTTTTGATATCCCTGATCTGCTCGGCGATATTGATCCAGGATCTCGGTCGCGAGCCCGCCCATTCCCAAATCAGCTGCCGCACTCGAGAGTTTGAGTAAATAATCCGGATTCACTTCATCATCCCGGTACGACCGGATCATGGGGAAATCCTTCATTTTGTCTTGGTGAAACTTGAGAGCCTCGTAGCTGCGGCCCGCAGCTAAATGATCGAGGATGGTTTTACGGAAAAGAGTCCGCAACATCGCTAGAATTTTCTTCTTCGGCTCGGTAGGCACACCGCCCTCGACGCTCTGAATAGCGATATCAATAGCAGCCGAGTGCTCACCTAAGCTGATCAATGAACGTACCTGTGCCAAAGATAGAAAATCCTTCCAACGCTCGAGGAGCACCTCACCGTTGCCATTGAACTGAGTCACGCGTTGGGTCAGGTAGTCTTTAGCCGTGCGCGGATCAAAACCACCATGGTCCCCACAAGGTAAGAGGCGCAATCGCGCAAGCTCAGCACCGGGGCTCGAAGGATAACGATTGATCGTTTCCAGGAATTCCTCTCGAGCTTTTTCTTGCGATACCGGATCGACCTTCCGAGCAAGAATTTCACCGAGTCGATAGCGTGCTCTCCAACCTGCAGAGTGGGCAGGAAAATCACGAATGAATTCTGAGTAAGCCTCCTGGGCCCGATCGTACTGTCCTAACCAATACAGAGACTCCGCACGATTCAAATGAATCGCTGGGAACTCTTTCGTTTCCTCGGGAAAACGGTTGAGGGCTTGAAAGTAAGCCGCAAGTGCACGCTCATATTGGCGGCGCTGGTAATAGAGATCTCCTAAGCGGACTGCCCCCTCGACTCGAAATTTCTTCCCGGGGGCGTTTTGCGTAATCCACTGATACTCTTTTGCCGCCCGCTCGGTTTGGCGAAGCTCGTTTAAGTTTTCAGCTGCCATGAAATGAAACACCCAAGCCTGGGGATGTTCTGGATGATGACGAATCAACCATAACCAATGATCCAAAGCCTGAAGGGGCGTAATCTTTCCTTGCCCCTGGATCGCCGCATAGAGGCCCGAATTTAAGGCTGCCTGGCTATCAGGAGAATTACGTCGAATTTCCTCAAAATCCCGATTCGCTTCCACCTCAAGGCCGAGCGCCAAACGAGCGCTGGCCTTGAGAAAATGCATCTCGCGGCGATAACGCGATTTCGGGAAGTCTTTCTCAAAGAACTCAATCGTTCGCAGGGCAAGCGCATGATTCTTCTCGCGGTGAAGTCGAAGCGCCAACCTGACGTGCGCGCCGTCTTTCTCTTCTTCTCCCGTTTTCACCCATTCATAGCCGTCTTCCGGACGGTTTTGAATCAAGTGTGAACGTAGCTGAAAGGGGTCCCGAACGGCCGAGAATTCGAGAAAGACATCATTCGAATCCGACAAGGGAAGTTCGCAAAACTTCGCAATCTTCTCCTCTTCCATTCGTGCGAGTTCTTTCTGCTTCCGTGCGTTTTCACGATTTTGCGCGAGCTGTTCCGACTCGATTCGCTCTTGTGCACGCTGACGAGCTGAATCCAATTGTTTTTTCTCTGCCACTGTTGGGCCTTTTTGGGGCCAGAAATCCAACACTAATCGAGACGGGGATTTCTCGCGGTACTCGAAGTGCTCCATTTTCTTATCAGCAGGGGCTTGATTCCCTGTCGGAAACTTCCACTTTCCGACGACGAGGACACCGGACGACGTCTCCCTTAACTCCATTCGACCCAAGCGTTGGTCAGAGAGTGTTTGATATCGCTGTGTAAAAGTTTTCTCTGCCCCCAAGGGCGCGCCGAGGTCGGCCAGAGTAAGACCCTTCAAAGTGAGCTCAAATCCCGTTGGATTTTCTTTCCACTCCGTTTCAACCCCAGTATCGACTGCGATTCGCAAACGGCTATGGGTCTTGAACGTAAGAAGATCGATGAGCTGGGTATCGCTGGCCTCCACTCGAGGGTTTTCGCCGCGCGTGTAATCCGTCCCCACCAACGCAGCATGACTCGCGGTCAAACTCGTGAACGCAGCAGTCGTCGCGATAATGAGAAGGATACTGCAACGATTCATCTCACTCGTCCCTCCTAGACGATATCGATCTCAGAAGACCGATGGGCTCAACTTGCTGCTTCCTGCAGCAGATATCTGAGCACCCAAAAGAAGCCACAGTAGAACTAAGCAATTCGGATGCCAGTCGGTCGGCTGAAGTTTGCCGGGCGGCCCAATCTGCCGAGTCCTTACTTTCCTTGAGGAATTCCCTGCCGAGCCCATTTTGCCCTGAAAACCTAGCGCACCGCCTCCGTCAGGAAACGGGGAGTAAACGTCAGGAAAGACGACGATTGTCGCCTGAGAATTGACGGTTTAGATTCTATCTATGCCACTGCAGCGACCCACAACTTTGACACTATTTTCGGCCCTATTTCTCACCCTCTCCCTATCGGGATGCGCGACGCTGATCGGGAGTGGTCGACCGGTCGAGGAAAAGTCAATCCATTACCAAATCTCGGACCTAGCGAAATGGAGCCCGGATTGGGTGCGAGAAAATGGCCCTGAAAATAGTACTGCACCCGCTTTGGGCATTTCTGACCCTGGAGCCGATTCGGCCCTAGCCGATCGCTCCTATCGATCTAACCGGACGGGATCCATGATCACGCTGAACACCACTTGTCGCCCCAGTCATGCCGCACTCCCCCCGGGAGCTGACTCCCTGCGAGAGCTCTCCCGCGCTTTGTACTTGGGCATTGGCGATATCAAATCGTCGTCTGAAAAAGAGATAGCGATCCAAGGCGTTCCCGCTCTCGAGCGAACCATCGAGGGGCGCCTTCAAGTCAACCCGTCACAGACGAAATCAATGAAACTTCAAACCGTCGTTTTGTTGCATGACCAGTGCCTTTTCGACTTCGTACTGGCGTCGGCCCCCTCTCGCTTCGATCAAGACTTAGAGTCTTTTCAGCGCTGGACGAGGAGCCTGCGTTTTGACGCTCACCCACCCGAATCCAGCGTCGATTCTTCAACGCAAAAATAAACACCTGTTCAGCCTTTTCTTCGAAGAAATGTGAAGAGGTCCTCGCTGCCCATGAAGTTCTCGAGTATTCTAGAAAAGATATGCACGAGGAACTTCCCAAGGAAGCCGAGCTCACAGGCACGCCCCTCGATACTCTCAGTCTCCGACTCGGTCGACGAGCCGTAGCCTCGTTGCGTTTTGCAGGTGGATTCGCACAACTCAGTATGGAAGTCTTCCGTGAGTTGCTTCGCCCCCCCTACTATCCCTCACTGATCCTCCAACAGATGTATCAGATTGGAATTCAGTCTTTTTTGTTGGTTGCCGTCACCGGACTCGCAACGGGATCTGTCATGGCGCTGCAATTCGGCTTCGGACTCGCGAAATTTGGCGGGAAGCTCTATGTTCCAAAAATTATTGCCCTCTCGATGCTGCGGGAAATGGGGCCCGTTTTTACCAGCCTTTTGGTCTCAGGACGTATCAGCTCAGGAATCGCTTCTGAAGTTGCCTCGATGAACGTCACTCAACAAATTGATGCCATTCGCGCATTGGGGACAAGCCCCATCAAGCGAATTGTTATCCCACGACTCTTGGCCTGCATGATCATGCTCCCGCTCCTCACCCTTTTTGCGGACTATATCGGCATCTTTGGTGCCATGATCGTATCAGCAGCCGAGCTGGGTATCACTGGCGAGTACTTTTTGAGCAAGTCGGTTGAAACGCTTCGCATGGCGGATCTCCTGACCGGAATGGCCAAAACAGTGGTGTTCGCCTATTTCATCGCGATCACTGCGTGTTGGAAGGGACTCAACACTCAAGGGGGGACTTTGGGCGTAGGTAACACCACAACGTGGGTCGTTGTCACGAGTAGTATTTTCATTATGATCAGCGATTTCTTTTTAACCAAGTTCTTCATCATCACCGTGTACCCGCAATAGGAAGTTTATGGAAACTCACTCCCAGCCCCACTCTGAAAGTGATATTATCCTAGAACTCAAGGACCTCCATAAAGCGTTTGGAGAAAAACAGGTTCATCGGGGTGTGAGTTTTCAGTTAAAAAAAGGCGAGATTTTGTGCCTATTCGGTGGTTCGGGCAGTGGAAAAAGTGTCATCCTACGATCCATCATTGGGTTAGAAAAACCAGATCTGGGATCGATTCTCTTTCAAGGAAAAGACTTAACTCAACTCGAAGAACACGAGCTTTTTCCCATCCGAACACAGATCTCCTATGTTTTTCAGAATGGCGCTCTCTTTGACTCTCTGACCGTGGAAGAGAATCTATCGTACCCTCTGCAAGAGCACACGCGACTGAGCCCAGAGGAAGTTCACCAAAAAGTTGAGGAGATGCTTGAACTGATTGATATGAAGGGGAGCAATCACTTACTTCCAGCTGAGCTGTCAGGCGGAATGCAAAAAAGAGCGGGCCTCGCCCGCGCTATCATCCTGAATCCATCGATCATTCTTTTTGATGAACCGACTGCAGGGCTTGACCCAGCAAATACGGCCCGCCTTCTTGAGAATATCAAAAAGCTCAAAGCCCGTGGCATCACTGGAATCTTCGTTACCCACGATATTCCGGCGGCGCTCGAAATCGCTGATCGGATCGCTATTCTACATCAGGGCAAAATCCACGCAATCGATGCCGCGGATACCATCCGTCACTCAACTGATCCTGTCGTTCGCCCTTTCTTTAGTGGCGAACACTCATCCCATCCGAAGACCTCAACCTTACCGCTGCGGAGCGCTTCTCATGGCTAAAAAACTGCTCGAAACTGAAATCAAAGTAGGTCTTTTTCTGTCCATCGGCCTTGTGCTGCTGGGGATGGCCATCTTATTCCTGGGAGGCGCCGACTCAATCTTCACTCGATACAATGCGTATTCAATTCACTACCCCTCAGTCGAAGGGCTCATGCCTGGCTCGAAAGTCATGCTGGGTGGAGTCAATGTAGGTGTGGTGAAAGATGTAACGTTCGATACTGAAACCAGCGATATTCGTGTCGACGTTTCAGTCAAACGGGACTTTGCACGCTGGATTCGCGCTGATACCGCGGCCGAAATCGCAACTCTCGGTATGCTCGGGGATAAGTACATTGCCCTCTCCTCTGGAAGCGCCACGATGCCCGAACTCCAACCCTATGGCGTGATTCAGTCGAAAGAGTCCAAGGATTTAACCCAATTTATCAACAAAGGCGACAGCCTCGTGATCACGCTAGGAAAAATTGCAGCGAGCATCGAACGTGTCCTACAGAAGCTCGAGACCGGTAATCGGAGTGATACCATTTTTGGTGGACTCGCTGAAACGAGCAAGAACTTGGCGCAAGCCAGCGCCCGAATTAACGGTGATCTCGAGAAGGCTCAATTGCGAGAGTCTTTGAAACATCTGAATCAAATCTTAGCGAAAGTGAATAACGGGACCGGTACGCTGGGCGCCTTAGTCAATGACCCGGCTCTTTACTATGACGTACGAGCCCTTTTAGGCGGTGTGAATCGAAACCAACTAGTACGCAATATCGTCAGGAAAGCCGTCCGAGATGCCGATGAGGCGACTGCTTCAGAAGAAACGACAGAAACACGCCCTGCTCCTAAAAAGTAAGGGCCCGGAGCAAAGCTCCGAGCCCTCGTTTATCCTGATATTTATCAAGACTACTGATTGACGTCCATTCCATGATTTGCGTTGGTGTCAGACTCCATCGCATCAATGTTTATGTCATCCATCGCAGTGGAGTTCATCGCGTTCGATGCCGTCATTTGAGCGGCATCATAAGCGCTGGCTCCGGTAGCACGACCCATCGTGATATCACGCTTTTTCGCGGCAGGAATAATCATCCCCCGTTTGCGGAGTTTCTCGACCAGGGTCGTCCGATTCATCATCAAGAGCTCGCTT
>Ga0169931_10013478_pt1 | contig 11158 bp, 9 predicted proteins | sample Kivu_15m_20L_FD_129675 | JGI IMG/M metagenome (GOLD analysis project Ga0169931, IMG submission 129675) | Freshwater microbial communities from Lake Kivu, Western Province, Rwanda to study Microbial Dark Matter (Phase II) - Kivu_15m_20L... | ecosystem: Environmental > Aquatic > Freshwater > Lake ... | reverse complement strand
TGCAAATCAAGGCGATATGATTCACCGAGTTCCCATCGAACTTCGGCAGCGGGAAATGAGGAAGTTGGTTCTGGGTATTTCCCGAGAGGCCGCCAAAGGGGAGCGGGCCGTTTACTCGGACATTAGTTTCTTACTTTTGGGATATGCCCTTGAAGAGGTCTGCGCCATGCAGCTTGATCAAGCGGTGAAATCCATGGTTTGGGAGCCCATGGGAATTCGAGGCGCAAGCTTTCGCAAGGTGAACCAAAGTGTTGAGGATGCTCGAGAAGAGACTTTTGCCGCGACTGAAAACTGCCCTTGGCGTGGGGGCGTGATCCAAGGGCAAGTTCACGATGATAACTGCTGGAGCATGGGCGGAGTTGCTGGGCACGCTGGGGTCTTTGCACGCGCAGAGGACGTTTTGCGCTTCGGTGTGCAATGGCTCAGTCGACGCTTTTCGATTGAGACGCGCGCTTCGGCTTGGAGTCGCGTAGCACTTCCCGTGGACTGCAGTCGGACATTGGGGTGGGATACGCCCTCGGGCGAGCAACCTTCAGCAGGAAGCGTCCTCTCCTTGGGTTCAGTCGGTCATTTGGGTTTTACGGGGACTTCTTTGTGGATCGACCCCATTCAGGGTTGGGTGATTACTTTACTGACCAATCGGGTGCATTTGGGGCGCGAGAATATCAAAATTCGAGAGTTCAGAAACCGACTTCACACTGCGTTGGGGCGCGAGCTGCTGGCGATGGAAAAATGACAGCGTGATTCCCTGCTTGAACGCTGTGGCGATAAAAGTACACTGATTCTATGAGCGCTTCTTTACCTCGTTTCGAGAGTCTTCGTCATGTTCATATCATTGGAGTTTGTGGGACTCTGATGGGATCCTTTGCCTCGTTTTTGAAGCGGTCAGGGATTCGCGTGACGGGAAGCGATCAGAATGTTTATCCACCGATGAGTGACGTATTGGCGCGTGATGGTGTCGAGTTGCTCCAGGGATATCAAGCTGAGCATATCACTCCAGGGGGAGCGAGACCGGATTTAATCGTGATTGGGAATGTGATCTCTTCTAATAATCCAGAGGCTATGGCTGCGATGGCATCCGGAATTCCTTGTACCTCTTTGCCAGAGGCCATGGAGTTGGTCATGTTGCCGAAGACTCGGAATCTCGTGGTCGCAGGTACCCATGGTAAAACAACGACGGCGAGCCTTCTCGCCCACGTTTTGCGCGCAGTTGGAAAAGATCCAAATTGGTTTATTGGGGGCGTATCGAAAGATCTTCCGCATAGCTTTCAAGTTTCTGGGCTCGATGCGGGACGTCCGTTTGTCTTGGAGGGCGATGAGTACGACACGGCCTACTGGGACAAAGTTCCCAAGTTTAATCACTATTTGCCTGACGATGTGATTCTGACCTCCATCGAGTTTGATCACGCCGATATCTATGCGGATCTGAATGCGGTAGTCCGTGCCTTTGAAGGACTCATGACGCGAATTCGATCGGGGGGGCGCTTGATCGCCTGCTTGGACTTCGAATCGGTTGAGAGTGTTCTTCGTTTAGCGAAAGTGCCGGTGCTCACTTATTCCTCGAGAAGCCAAGGGAGATCTACGGGAGCGCGCTTTTGGATTGAAAACTTTCGGTCGGATCAAGGAAAGGTCCATTTTGATATCATCGATCGCGGTGAAAAAGTCGAGGCCTTGGAGCTTCAAGTTCCGGGAAGACACAACGCTTCGAATGCTTTGGCGGTTTGGATTGAGTGTCGTGAGTTAGGAATTCCGAGTGATCAAATCAGAAAAGCTATCGCTCAATTTCAAGGCGTGAAGCGCCGTCAAGAGGAGCGGGGTGAGGTGGCAGGCGTTCTGGTGATCGACGACTTTGCTCATCATCCGACGGCCGTCCGGGAAACTCTTCAGGCCCTCAAAGCGAAGTACTCGGATCGCAGAGTCGTCGCGGTCTTTGAGCCGCGCAGTGCAACTTCGCGTAGAAAAGTTTTCCAAAAAGATTATTCCGAAGCCTTTGGCGTGGCGGACCAGACCTTCATTTGTAAGCCGTATGATCAGTCGAAGATCTCGGCAGAGGAGCAGTTTTCGAGCGATCAGCTGGTCCGTGATATACAACTATTGGGGCATTCGGCGCACTTGATGGAGAACCCTGAAGCGGGTGTTCTGCAGGTGGCGCAGTCCGCACGTGCGGGGGATTTGATTGCCGTATTATCCAACGGTGGCTTCGGAGGCTTTATTCCCAAGCTTTTGGACGAGCTTAAAAAAGGACTAGAACGTCAGGGTGTTTGAGTCGCGAATTCGTTTGGAAGCGGTCTAGCGCCAGGGGCTGAGTGGCGCCCGAGAATCACGGATGATGTTCACGAGATCCTCAATAGATTGTCCAGTCGCTTGGTCGGAACGCACTACGCGGTATTTACCCTCGGGAAGTTTAAACACGAGTTCATCGCGATCGATTCTTCCTTGATGGAGGGTCTCACCGCGATCCGTTTGAATCGTGATTTCTCCACCATTGGGCTCTCTCACCTCGATCGTGCCTTGTGGTAGGCTATCGCTGGGCCGAAGAGCGAAATCGATGATTCCCTCACGGCTCTTGAGAATCTCGAGCGAGAATTGCTTCTCGTCCATCTGCCAACCCTCGCGGGTGATCTGGATGGTGAAACTCGGGGATGGCTTAACGCCGCCGAAAAATTTACCGCTGCCGACCGTTTCGCCATTCACCGCAATTTGAGTTCCTGGACCGTTCGGAAATCCATTGATCCGGAGATTCATAAGTCCTGCTTGCGTACCCTCTTGCGTCAGAGGGTCAGAGAGGGCACCCGTGGTCTGAGCACCGGAGGGAAGACGATTGAAGTCCGAATGACCTACGGTTGGCCCTCCTGACCAGATCACTTGTTTTTGGGCAGTTTCGTTCTTCGCGAAAGTCCAAGAAGAGGAGAATTCTCCTTGAGGACCGATGACTTTAATTTCGACTCGTCTTCCAGCAGGTATATCTCTCACAATGTAGGGTAATTGGGTACCCGTCGGGACAGCTCTTTCCTTTCCTTCAACCAATACCTTTTGGATTTGTCCGTCGCCCTCAAGTTGGACAGTCGCGACACCATCCATCCATAGGTTTTGTAGGAGCGGAGTGACGACCGGAATATGAACAATATCAAGTCCCGCTACTCCGACCAAGGCGAGGAGGGAGGCAGCTAACATTCCTAGGTTTTTTGAAGCAGACTGACTTTTTTGCGGACGCTGAAGGGCTCTTCCAGCCGTGGTTTGCGTCTGAGCGCGGGAGCCCCCCGGGAACGGATTGACTTTCGGAATCGGAGCCGAGTGGCCTCCTCCGAGAGTCGCGGCGCGATCGGGGCTACCGGGAAGTTCTCGTGTGCCCCGTTGCTGGATCTTCAGTTTTGGATTCTTATCGAGGTCAAGGGCGAGTGGCTCACTGGCACTCGCAGTATCCAGTTGTAAGTCTTGCGCCCTTTGGGTTCGGACTTGGATGCCCGGTGCTGCTGTTGAGCTAGCAGGGCGATTTTTTTGACCCCCCGCGATTTCACGAGGTTGGTTCTTGATCAAGGCTTCTGCTTTTTCGTTCAGGTTCTTTAGCTTTTTTTGCTCGTCATCGATCATGTCCGCGAAAATTTCGCGCATCTGGTTGGAAATCTCGTTCGGCTGAAAACCTGGATCAAACTCGAGCACAAAGCGATAAAGATCACGACTGAGTTCAGACATTCGAAGGTAGCGATGATCCCGATTTCTTTGAAGACTTTTGAGGACGATATTATCGAGGGCTTTTGGAACCTGCGGATTCTCGGTTGATGGCGCTTTTACAAATGAATTACAGGCCTCAATCTGCTTAATGATAGCTATATCAGTTTCACCGAAGAATAATTTTCGTGTCGTGAGGAGCTCCCAAAGGACAATCCCTAATGCGAATAAATCGCTTCGTCCATCGAGCTCATCTCCAAGAATCTGCTCAGGCGAGAAGTAACTGGGTTTGCCTTTGATGACGCCCGTGCGCGTGTGTTCGGAGTTCGTCGCAGCTTTTGCAATTCCGAAGTCGATGACTTTGATCGTGCCATCGTAAGTGACCATGATGTTTTGCGGACTGATGTCACGGTGAACGAGATTCAATGGCGTCCCGCTTAGGGGGTCACGAAACTCATGAGCATATGCCAGGGCGTTGGCTGCTTGATGGACAATGTAAGCGGCATGAATGGGGGAAAGGTGTTTTTGATTTTCCCCTAGTCTTGAAAGGATTTGCCTGAGGTTTCGCCCCTGAACGAGCTCCATGGCGATGAAGGGTTGTCCTGATTCCTCGCCGACATCGAAGACTTGCACAATGTTGGGATGGTTCAGGGCCATCGAGATTTTGGTCTCGGATTTAAACATCTGAATGAATTCGGAGTTGGCATCATAGCCAGCCTGAATCCGTTTGATGACGATGATACGAGAAGCCCCATCGGGTGTGGCGAGGCGCGCTCGGAAAATGTCAGAGAATCCACCTTGAGCGAGATGGTCGAGCAGAAAGTATTTGCCAAATTTTTTTAGAACTTCGCTCATGAATTTAGCCTGTTCCCATCGTTCATTGACTTGAGGATGCTTAGGAAGCCCCACTTTACACGAGCTTCCTCTCCAAACTTATCGGGCTAAAGTGAGGGCGTCTTAAGGGGTTTTTCCTGGTGAACCGGTATTGCTCAGGGAGCTTTGCGCTCAAGGGTGGTCAAAAGGTCAACCAATTGACGGATGCTGAATGGCTTGACGAGTAAATGCTGATACAAGGATTTATCAATCTGAATCGTTTCTGCGGTGGGTGCCCCAGTCATGAGGATCACTGGGATCTTTCGGGTTCTGGCATTCAAGTTCAATAACTCGGTAGTGGTGCTAAAAGCGAGGTGAAAATCCACCAAGAGGAGGGCCCAATCATCAGCCATGAGAAGTTGCGCCGCTTCCTCGAGGGTTTGACAAGGAGTCACACCCCAATCGTAATCGCTCAGAAACTCTTGAATGATTTCACAAAGGTCAAGCTCGTCCTCGACCATGAGTATTTTTTTTTGAGTCGATCCGGTCATGAATTACTTTTCATACTTATATCCAACCCCGTAAACAGAAATGATATGTCGGGTGAGGGGTGGAATTTTTTTTCGGAGCGATCGAATGTGAACGTCAATGGTTCGATCATTGGTTTGTTGGGAGTCATCCCGCCAAACCTCCCGAAGAATATCGTCGCGAGATACAGTCGAACCTGCACGCATAGCGAGGTATTTCAATAAGTCGAATTCGGTCAGGGTGAGTGACGCTTTCTTTCCAGAGAAAGCGACCTCCCTACGTGAGGGGTCGATTCTTAGATCACCGATTTGGAGAGGTTGATTGACATTCTCCTGTTGGCTCCGCAATCGGACTCGGATTCGGGCGATTAGCTCTTTATAATCAAAGGGTTTCGAGATGTAGTCATCGGCACCTAGAGATAAACCTTGGGTGATATCGGATGGTGTATTCTTCGCTGACAAAAAGATGATGGGGACACGGCGCGTTCGCTCGTCCTGTTTGAGAAGGCTACAGGCATCCAACCCGTTGAGAACCGGGAGCATGATATCCAAGAGAATCAGTTGCGGGCTGCGAGTCCGGGCTTGCTCAATTCCGGTGACGCCATTCTCGGCCGAAAAAACTTCAAACTCTTTTGATAAGAGTGTTTCTAAAAACTTCCGTGTATCTGGATTGTCTTCAATGATTAAGATCCGAGGTTTTTCCATTGGTCTGGATTCACTTTCATTTGCGTGAAAAACGCGACTGCCGCTTCTTTTAGGTCGGTGAGTTGTCGGTTAACATCCGAAGCCTGAAAAGCGGTTGAATGAACCAAGTAAAGCTTGGCCTGGATCACTGTGATCCGCTTCTTCAGTGACTCATACTCCGTATTTTGAGTTTTCAATTGATTCACAGAATCTAGCGAAAAAGTGCCGAACTTTTTCTCGAGTTCTGCCACTTCATCCTCAAGTTTCTTAAGTCGTTCTTGTGGAGTCGGGGCCTTTTGTTCGGGCGCCGCTTGAGTACTTGGATTCGGAGCCGCGGGTGAAGGGGGTTTTGTTGCGTCACTCATAGTTTAGCCACCCCGAGTTGATCCAGAATGGGGGAGATCACAGAGAGTGCTTTTTTAAACTCTTCGCGGGCATCTCCGAGCTCCTTGCTTTCGGGTGGGGCTTTGTAAAGCGCTTCGCTCTCTTGAAGAGAGGTCTCCAAAGTACGAATGCCGATTTGAATCTGTTTTCGGAGCTGCTGATTCCTCTTCCGTAGCGCGAGAAGCTCGGGCTCAGAGGCCACTGCTTTCTTTTCGAGGTCGAGTAATTCTTTTTTTCGGCGCTCTAAGCGGTTGAGCTTTGCATTCAAAAAGGTTTCTTCAAGCGAAGCTTTGAACTCAGGAGAGATGAGTTTCTTTTTTGCGTCCGCTAAAGTCGCTCCGCCAAGCTCCGCATGTTGTGGGCCGGCAATGAGCAGAGCGACTTGGTGCTCGGCTGCAAGAAGCGGAAGTGCGTTGAGTTCAGATGCCAGTGAAGGCGTGGAGGGCTTCGCCCCTGTGATATCGAGGATGATGAGTTTGTCTTGCCCTGCAGCTGCCAATTTTGTGACGCCTGCACGTAAAACGGCAAGATCTTGAACCTGATAGGTTTCTGATAAAGTGAGGACAGTGATTTTTCCCTGGACCTCTCGTTTGAGTTTCACGCAGTCCTCCTTCCTTCACATTGTAAAGAAAATCGGACATTTTAGAAAGATCTTGAGTGGGATTCACCGGGAGGCTTGAAAACGAGAGTGACCTGCATCCCGATATCGAGTTTAATGAAAGGGTGGTGGATAAGAAATCTGAACCCAAAAAAGAAAGCTCGAACACGACGACCACCTCGCCTGAATCGCTCCGGGTTACTGATTTTGAAACTCGCATCTCGAGCTGGAGTCTTGTTCAAGAGGGAGAATCGAACCGACACACCCCCCTGTTCGAGCGTTTTTTGGAAATGGGTGCCCCGGCTGCTGCACTAGGCGCAACGAGTATGGGGATTTTGCAGGCCTTCGCCAATATTGACGTCACTGCAGAGCGTATGGCCCTTTTGATATCGGGTAATCCTTTTTTCGAGGATCTCTTTCAACGGGTGGTGGCCTCCGCAGGAAAGCGGGAGCAGGTGCCCAGTGTCGAGGCAGCGATCACACTGATGGGCATCCAAAATTCGAGAAACTTGATCGTTGCAAACCAAATTCTGCGTACAGTCCGCGGAAGCTTTCCAGAGTGGACCAAAGAAGGAAAGTTGAAAGTTCTCTCGTCAGAAATCGTGAAAAATGGACTGAAAGCGGAGGAGGCACTCGTAGCGAAAAAGGATCCGCTTTCGGATCTGGGGTTCGTGGCAGGTGTCCTATTTGATATTGCTAGTCAGTTGAGCGCTGAGCACGCCGAGGACAAAAAGAAAACTCAAGCGCTCCTCGATGCTACTTTCGATCATGGGCTCAAGACGGCGACTTATGCCGCGGCACTGGCCAGAGGATTACCAGGTTTTCCTTTTTCAAAGTATGTTTTTTCAGCTGGCCTTTTACATGATATCGGAAAGCCGTTGTTGGCAGTCTTGGATAAGAGGTATTTAGGTTTCCTCGAAGAGATGGCCAAAAAAGACCTGCCACGCTCTCTTCGGCATCATTTAGAGAAATCGCGCTTCGGCGTCGATCACGCCTTTCTGGGGGCAAGCTGGGTACGTTCTTACCCGCCGCTGCGACTCATTGCCTCGGCGATTCAACTTCATCACGGCCCCCTGCAGGGACGAAAAGGGGGGGGAGAAGAAGATCAGTCCACGACTCAAGGACTTCGCCAACTAGGAGCGATTCTGAGTCTTGCCAGTAATATGACGAGTAAACCGAAAAAACTGGAGAACCCCACAGATCCGATCATCGCGCTGTGGAGGGGGGCTGAGCTTCGAGATTTTGAGTTTCCGAATGAGATTTTGGTCGAAGCATCGCAACTCGCCACTTGAAGACGTTTGGGTGAAGCGGGTCATTTTATTGGCGATGTGAACCCGAGTTTTCCCCACCCTGAGTCATTCCTCACTCAGTGAAAAATCCTTCTTTTCCGATAGAGAGTTAGAAGAGGGTGTCATGGTTCACTGGAAGAAACAGCAAATCGAGCGGTGCGGGGCGCGAGTTCGACGGCTCGCTCTTGGGTTTTTGCTCGGGGTCAGCGCCGATTTGTTTCTCGGGACGGTTGCCCTCGCTTGGGATACTCCTATTCCGGGAGCCCGATATCAGTCGGTTCGGGCACTCTCGATGGGGAACGCCTATATCGAGATGGCTGATGACGCTGCGACCGGTCTTTTCTACAATCCGGCTGGTATTGCAAAAATCAGAGGCTTCCAGTTTGAGCCCTTTAATTTAGGTGTGCAGGTTGATCCAGGTTTTGTTTCCTCGGCCTCGACTGAGTCGATCCAGTTCCCCACTTTTTCAAGCTACAAATCTCGGATCGATCGGACGCCGGGAGTCCGCCATGGGGCATCGATGAGTGTGGCGCCTGCGATTGCGTTTCGCGGCTTTGCAATAGGAGTCCTCTATCAGCAAAGTGCCTCTGCCATTCTGGAAGACAACGCGACCTATTCGATCCGCGGACATCGGGAATTAGTGCCGGCTGTGGGCTTCGGGCTCCGTTTGGCTTCGGGTGTGATCCGGATCGGGTATTCGGGGCAGTATGTTTCAAAGACCGAGGGCGAAGATTCAGGCGTTGATCCGTCGACTTCTCGGAATTGGCACGATGGATTCGCTTCGGGCGCGGGCTTGTCTCACAATGCGGCCGTTGCGTTCACGCTTCCTTACTCGTTTGCGCCCTCCTTTAATTTTGTCGCAAGGAATATCGGTGGCCTCTCATTCACGCAATCGCCTCTCATGGCGTTAGCAGCAAGTAGTGTGGGCAGCCCATCCACGGTACCTGGCACTTACGATGCAGCTTATGGGATGCATTTCAAGCTGACGAATGGGGGCGTGATTCATGTCGCAGCCGAGTACCGTGATATCTTAGGTGCTTCGGGGATGCCTCTCCTCACGAAAATTGGACTCGGGGTCGAAGCTGACATCAATGGTAGGTTTCAGTTTCGTGGTGGCGTGAACACAGGATATATTTCTTATGGAGTGGGCTATCGCACCGGCAAACAGGAGTTCCATCTTGGCTATTTCATTGACGAGCGAGGTGCCGGTTTTTGGTCGAATGGAGATCCACGTTGGATGCTTCAATGGGAAGGACGACTCTTTTAAAAGCGATAGCGTTCGCTTGAGGAGATTCATTTGAAAATAGCTTTCGAAGGAATGGATCGGAAGTTCGGTCTTCAGTTTCTGAGTCAATTGAAAAGTTTTTTCCGAGATGACGATGGAATTCAGATTTTAGATCCATTCGATGCGAGCTCGCATTCTTTAAACTCGCAGTGTGATCTCGTCTTTCTATCAGATCAAAAGGGGGGCGAGATTTCGACTCTACGCGAGCGATATAGCCAAGCGGTGTTAGTGGTTGTATCGGCCGATGGCAATCAAGTTCCAGATGCGTTTCAATCGGGTGAAGTGGACGAGCTCTTGAGTCTTCCGCTGCGACCCGCCGATGTTTTTGCGCTTTTTCGGCGCTTGAAATCGCACTCTGAGATTCGCCACTTGGCTGAATCTCAGGGCAAACTTCATGCGGCTTTGGAGCGCTTAGAATCAGATGTGAATATCGCTGAGCAACTCCAGAAAGCGGTTCTCCCCATTCGGTTTCCAGAGATTCGGGGTTTTAAAGTGAGGCAACGGTACCTCGCAGGTCTTCGCGGAGGCGATTGGTTTGATATCGCTGAGACTCGCGATGGGAGCGCGCTCCATATCGTTCTGTCTGATGGTTCGAGTAGTGGACTTTCAAGTTCGGTGGGGGCGGCTTTAACTCGAGTCGCGATGCGGGTATCATTAGAAACCTCGCGCGATCCGCTCTTGACCGTCCGAGCCCTTCACTCGGAGTTACAATCCGTGATGGGCGAGAAACATCGGGTGGGGCTCCTCTATGGAGTGATCTCTCGCGCTGATTTGAAGTTACGTTATGTATCACTCGGCCAGGCGCGGTGGCTTTATCAAGTTGCAGGTGGCGGGTTTGAGTTCTTGAAGTCGCACGGTGAGTTGATTCGTAAAGGAAGCGAGCTGCCCTCGGATTTACAGGCGGGAGAAGTGGACTTATCACCGCAGGATCGATTGATTTTAGTGTCCGACGGGTTTTTGGAGGGGCTCGGCGGGGAGGATGTCGCTTTGCAGTCCCTTGAAGAGTGGAAAACTCGATCGCTTGAAGATGTACTGAATGATTGGGCGTGGAAGCTTCGTCGGGGATTAAGCGACGAAGAGCTTCCTCCTCAGGAGTGCTCCGCGTTGGGACTCGAAGTCGACTCGCGCGTGATCCGTTTAGCTCGTTAAAGCAGTGGATTCGAAGACGATGCCCCTCGAGGGAGTCATCGTTTCTCGAAGCGCGTGAGCTTAAGCAAGCGCGAGGCGATCTTGCCCCTGGAGGAGCTTTTTAATCAATTCTTTAAGATGTCGCATAGGTTCCCAGGGATACCTGAGTGGATCCCCGGGAGCAAGTTAAAAATCCGACTACTTAAGTCACCCTTCGAGCGCTTGCTTCAAGTCAGCGATCAGGTCTTCCCCCTCTTCAATACCGACACTGATCCGGACGAAAGTATCGCTGATTCCCAGGGCTTTTCGGCTTTCGGCAGGGATACTGGCGTGAGTCATGATGGCGGGGTGTTCAATCAGGGACTCAACGCCCCCCAGGCTCTCGGCCAGCGTGAAGACTTTTACGCGCTCTAGGAAGCGCCGGGCTTCGGGCAGGCCGCCCTGGATATCAAAACTGATCATGCCACCAAAACCCGTCATCTGGCGCTCCGCGAGAGCGTATTGGGGGTGCGACTCAAGGCCTGGATAAATCACGCGCGTGACTCGAGGGTGCGACTCCAAAAAGCGCGCAATCTTCATCGCATTTTGGGCGTGGCGCTCCATGCGCACATGCAGAGTTTTCAGTCCACGGAGCACCAAAAAGCAGTCCATAGGGGCGGGTACCGCGCCCACGGCATTCTGAATGAACTTGAGCTCTTGATACAAGTCGTCGCGATTCGTCACCAAGATCCCGCCGACCACGTCGCTGTGGCCATTCATGTATTTCGTCACGCTGTGGACG
>Ga0169931_10013477_pt1 | contig 11159 bp, 2 predicted proteins | sample Kivu_15m_20L_FD_129675 | JGI IMG/M metagenome (GOLD analysis project Ga0169931, IMG submission 129675) | Freshwater microbial communities from Lake Kivu, Western Province, Rwanda to study Microbial Dark Matter (Phase II) - Kivu_15m_20L... | ecosystem: Environmental > Aquatic > Freshwater > Lake ... | reverse complement strand
GTCGGGGGTCAAATGACGGCGGGCGAGACCTTCGGCGAACTGAAGGAACCACTCCGGCAGGCGAGTGTCCTTCGGCGGCATGGGCAGGCTGAAGAAGGCGTGCTCGGAGACGCGGAAAAGGAGTGTTTTGGCATCGTCGGACACACGGCCGACGACGATGCCCTCCTGCTCCAGGCTTTCACGCGGGGTGTCACGAATGCCAGGGGTGAGGCAGTCGCCGGTGCGGAAGTTCCAGACGCGCATCTCACCCTCATCCGTGATGGTGACGAGGCGCTCGTCATCAGGACTGAGCGTGATGACGGACACGAAGGAATCGTGGCGCATGCGGACGATGTTTTCGCGAGTCCTGATGTCCCACACGCGCACCTCACGGTCGCGGCCGGAGGTGATGAGGTATTTCTCATCCATCGTCAAAGTGACGGCACCGACGGCGGGCGGGTGATAAAACGGCTCGCAGATGGGTTTGAGCGTCTTCGCATTGTAGATGAAGACGGTGCCGTCAGCGTCCGCGGCGGCGTAGAGCGACTTTTGGCGGTTCGCGCCACCGGCCTCGGAGTCGCGGAGCTGCTGGGGGGAGTTTTCCGGGCCTTTGATGCGAGTGATGAGGTTTTTGTCGAGGACATCGACGAAACGACGGCCTGTCATGCGCTCGTGGATGTCCCAGACCTGGATGGAGGGGATGCCGCGTGGCGCGAAGGCCAGCAGGGAGCCGTCGAGGCTGGTCCTGGCATCACGCAGACTGTATGGCAGCAAGACCTTCGTGAGCGCACCGGTCTTGCTGTCGAAGACGCTGACCGTGCCCTCCTTCGAGACGCCGATGACGAGACTGGTGTCGCGGATCGTGCTGGCGCGGAGCATTTCGCTGCCGTGTGGCCGCGATGGGAAGCGCAGCTTGCCGTCCTCGAGCTTCCAGTCATAAACGTTGCCCGAGCCATCGCCGACGATGATGGATTTCGCGTCCGTGCTGAAGGAGAGAGCGGTGATGGAGGAGGGATGCGAGAGCGGCGGCAGCACTTCGCCCCCATTGCGGAAGCTGCCGACGTAAACGAGGCCGTTGCTCATGCCGAGGGCGATGATTTCCTTCTTCGGCTCGATGGCGACATGCAACAGCCCCTTGTCCACCTCAATGGGCTCGCCGACTGCGGTGCCGGTGCGCAGATCCCAGGTGGTGGCCGCGCCGTCGTCTCCCGCAGCATTGATCGGATCCCCGCTGTAGATGGAGGCCGCAAAGATACCTTCGAAGTCAGCGGCGATCTCATTCACAACGCCTTTCTGCTGCATGACGCGGGCAGGATCCTGCGGCTGTGCCAGATTCCAGGCCTGGATGGTGCCCTTGCCCTGGCCGTCGATTTCGGAGCCGGCGAGCAGCTTCTCTCCGTTGCCGGAGAAGGTGACGCACATGACCATGTTGGGCATGCGGGGCTGGAGATTGCGGCGTTTGCCGTCTTTGAGCGACCACAGCTCGACAGCACCATCGTCACGGCCGATGACGGCGCTCATGCCGTCTGGCGTGATCTCCAGGCACTGGATAAAAACCCCGGACTGGACGGGATGGTCGGTGCGCACGCCTGTTTTGAGGTTCCAGATGGAGATGATCTCCCGTTCCGGCGGCGGCTCGTTCACGGGCGCGGGACCGGCTTTCGGCGGGATGCCGGAAACCGCCAGCGCCACCCCCGCCTCCGGGCTGACGACGACTTTTTTGGCATCAGGCGCACCTTCGGGCAGCTTCAGCTCGGGCACGTCGGAGCGGATGAGGTGTGCGTTGGACAGCAGGGAGAGCAGGTTGGTGGCGGCGAGGTCGTTCGCCGGATCAGTGCGCAGGGAGCGGGCGAGATAAGCAACCGCGTTGCCATGCATACTGTCCTCGATGTGCTGGCGGGCCATCTGCTCGTCGGAACGGCTGTAGGATTTGCGCAGATTCTCGCGGCCGAGCTCGGCTTCGCGGCGGTTGCGCTCCGCTTTGAAATACATCGCCGTGCTGGTGATGCCGCCGATGATCACGGCGAGCGAGATGGCGATGGCCGCCGCGACTCCGACGCGGTGACGACGCACGAATTTCTGGATGAGATAAGTCCGGCTCGGCGGGCGGGCGGTGATCGGCTCGAAACTCAGATAGCGCGTGATGTCGTCCGCCAGATCGTCCGCGCTGCCGTAGCGGCGGGTCGGATCACGTTCGAGCGCCTTGAGCGCGATCCAGTCGAGATCACCCTGGACGGTAGGTTCGATGGTGGAGGGCTTTGGCGGATCCTTCTCCGCGAGATCACGCAGCAGGACATGGATGGGCTTCTGCGCGATGTCCGAGGGCGTGATGAGCGCCCTGCCGCAGAGCAACTCGAAAAACACGCCGCCGAGCGCATACACGTCCGAGCGCGTGTCCACATGCGAGCTGCCGTTTTCGATCTGCTCCGGGCTGATGTAGCCGGGCGTGCCGACGAGTTGATCGACACCCGTGGCGATGGTGTGGCCGGAGCCTTCGCCTTCGAGCACCTTCGCGATGCCGAAGTCGATGACCTTGGGCACCGCTTTGCCAGCCTCGTCCATCACCATGATGTTGCCGGGCTTGATGTCGCGGTGGATGATCCCTTTTTGATGCGCGTGATGCACGGCGCGGCAGACGGGGATGAAGAGCGCAAGGCGCTGGCGAAGGTCGAAATCGTTCTGCTTGCAGTAGCTGGTGATGGAGCGGCCTTTCACCATCTCCATCACGAAATAGGGCGCGCCGATGTCTGTTTCGCCCGCGTCGAGGATGCGCGCGATGTTGGGGTGCTCCATGATGGCAAGCGTGCGCTGCTCGATGGCGAAACGGCCCAGAATGTCAGCCGAAGTCACGCCTGCCTTCACGATCTTGATCGCGACGATGCGATGGATCGGCTTCACCTGCTCGGCGCGATAAACGACGCCGAAACCGCCCTCACCGAGCTTGTCGAGCAGGCGGTAACGATCACCGATCCAGCCGTCGTTGCCGGTGAGCGACTCCATGTGCGAGCGCGGCTTCGAGGTGCTGCCCATCGAGGCCATGGAAGCGGCCGTCGCGACGGGCAGACCGCCATGGCTCGGCATCGTGGCCGCGCCGGGCATTGTCGGCTGGATGGTCGGCTGCTTGTTCGTCGGAATCGCGATGGTGCGGTCATCCGGCCCGAGGGTGAGGTTTCCCGTGTCACCCAAGGAGGGCGGCTTGCCTCCCATCGTTGCCGCAGGCAGGCTGCGGCTGGGATTCGGCAAAGCGATCGTCACGTCCTCCGGTCCCAGCGTGACATTGCCGGTTGGCATGTCCGCAGAGGGCTGCTGCGCTCCCATCGTGGGCGGCGGCTGGCCCTTTTTCAGATTCGGGACGGCGATGGTCACATCCTCCGGTCCGAGCGTGACATTTCCCGTGGCGAGCGACGGTTGTTCCTTGGGATCGGCGGGAGAAGGGGAGTCCGGATTCGGTTTCACGTCTGCAAAAATGAAGAATTCACCCGCACTGTTTCAGAGAACAGCCTTCACGGCAAGCCTTGTGAAGTTGTGACGTGCAAAAGATGCCTCACTTGAACCACCGGAGCCGCAGGCTGTTCAGGATCACCGACACGCTGCTGAGGGACATCGCCACGCTGGCGATCATCGGATTAAGTAGCCAGCCGGTGAAAGGGTAGAGTAGACCGGCAGCGAGTGGGATGCCGAGGCCGTTGTAGAGGAAGGCGAAGAGCATGTTCTGCCGGATGATCTTCATCGTGGCACGGCTGAGGGCGAAGGCCTGATGCAGCGCGAGCAGATCCCCACGCACCAGCGTGATGGACGCGCTTTCGATGGCGGCCTCCGTGCCGGTGCCCATGGCGATGCCGACATCGGCGGCGGCGAGCGCGGGCGCGTCATTGATGCCATCGCCAGCGAAGGCGACGTGGCGGTCTTTGCCGCGTGCCTGATAAACGTGGAGCAGTTTTTCCTTCGGCGAGACCTCGGCGGCGACCTCGTCGATGCCGAGATCCTTCGCCACGCGCTGCGCGGTGGGCAGCGCGTCACCGGTGATCATCTGCAGCTTCAAACCAAGCGCGTGCAGCGCTTCGATGGCCTGCGGTGTCGTCTTCTTGATCTTGTCCTTGATGGCGATGAGGCCGAGCGGCTTCTCATTGAGCACCACGATGACCACCGTGCAGCCCTCCGCCTGAAGCTGTGCGGAGCGCGCATGGCACTCCGCGTCGAGAAACACGCCGTTTTTCTTCAAGAACGACGCCTGGCCGACGAAGACCTCGCTTTCGCCGATGTTTCCGAGCACGCCGCCGCCGGTGATGGACTGAAAATCGGTCACGGTGGCCAGCGGGATGTTGCGCTCATTCGCGGCGTTCACGATGGCCGCCGCGACGGGATGCTCGCTCAACGCCTCCACCGCCGCCGCACAGGCGAGCAAATCTCGCGCGGAAAGACCGGGCAGCGGCACGATTTCGGCCACGCTGGGTTTGCCCTCGGTGAGCGTGCCGGTCTTGTCGAGCATCACGATGTCGATGTCTTGCAGCCGCTCGAGGATTTCAGCATTCTTGATGAGCACGCCGAGCTGCGCGCCGCGGCCGAGACCGACGGTGACGGCCATGGGCGTTGCCAGGCCGAGCGCGCACGGACAGGCGATGATCAAAACGGCCACGGCATTCACGACCGCGAAGGCTAGCGAGGGCTGCGGCCCAAACTGCCACCACAGCAGGAAGGTCAGCAGCGCGACACCGACCACCGCGGGCACAAACCACGCCGAAACACGATCCGCCAGCCGTTGAATCGGCGCACGGCTCGCCTGCGCCTTCGCCGTCATGTCCACGATCTGGCTGAGCAGCGTGTCTGCACCGACGCGCTCGGCGCGCATGAGGAAGGAGCCCGCGCCATTTACCGTGCCGCCGGTGACGCGTGCGCCCGCTTCCTTCGTGAGCGGCATCGGTTCGCCGGTGAGCATGGATTCATCCACGCTGGAGCTGCCTTCGGTGACAACACCATCCACAGGAATGCGTGCACCCGGCTTGATGCGCACGAGGTCGCCGATTTGAATCGCCTCGACCGGCGTCTCGATCTCCATGCCGTCGCGCATTACGGGCGCGGTTTTCGGCGCGAGATTGAGCAGGGCGCGAATTGCCGAACCAGTGGCTTTGCGTGCGCGCATTTCCAGCAACTGGCCCAAAAGCACGAGCACGGTGATGACTGCGGCGCTTTCAAAATAGAGCGCCATGCCATGCGCGGCCTCGTGTGGCAGCAGATGCGGCGCAAACACCGCCAGCGTGCTGTATGCCCATGCCGAGAGCACGCCTAGGCCGATCAGCGTGAACATGTTCAGCTTCAACGTGAGCAGCGAGCGCCCAAATCGCGCCAGCAGCGGCCAGCCGACCCAAAACACGACTGGCGTGGCCCACACAAACTGCATCCAGCCGGAGGCATCGTGCGGAATGTCGCGAATGATCGGCAGATCCATGCCCATCGAGAGCAGCAGCACCGGAAGGGTCATGGCAGTGCTCCAGCGCACACGCCACCAAAGATCACGCACCTCCTCGTCGCCGCCATCACCACAGCATTCGGGCTCATTGCGCTGCGCGAGCGGGTTTTTCTCCAAGGCCATGCCGCATTGAGGACACGCGCCCGGTTTGTCCGAGCCGACACCCGCGCACATCGGGCAGATGTAGGCCGCGGGTGCCTTCATCGGCTCCACAATCACCGGCTTCTCCTCATGCGAGGAGCAGTGCGGGCAGGAAGTCGGCGCGTTCGGCTGCATGACGGCAAAATAGCCGCACAAACAACGCCATCACCAGCCGATTCTTGGCGAATGGTGCGCTCAACCCTTGGTGATGCACTCGTCGAGATTCAAAATCGCGCTGGCAACGGCATACCAAGCGGCGAATTCGGTGACGGGGAGGTTTTTCGGGAGTTCGAAGCCGGTGGCGAGCTCGTTTGCAGCCTTTGGATCGACTTTGGCGGCTTCAAACTGCGTTTCCCAAAGGGATTTGAGCACGGTGAACTCGTTCGGCTGCGGCTTGCGGGCCAGGGCGAGGCGGAAGGCTTGCTGCAAACGCGAATCGAGGTCTGCGCTCGGCGATTCGGCGACGATGCGACGTGCGAAGGCCTTGGTGGCCTCGACATAGACGGGATCGTTCAAGAGCGTGAGCGCCTGCAGCGGCGTGTTGCTGCGCGAACGGCGCACAACGCAGGCCATGCGGGCGCTGGCGTCGAAATTCACGAAGCTGGGATACGGCGAGCCGCGTTTGAGCACGACGTAGAGGCCGCGTCGGTATTTTTCGTCACCGGGACTGACAACGTAGTTGTATTGCTGGCCGCCGACTTTCTGCCAGAGGCCATCCGGCTGCGGCGGACGAATGGGTGAGCCGCCTTGCTTCAAATTGATGAGTCCCGCGATGGCGAGGGCGTTGTCTCGGATCATTTCGGCGTCGAGGCGGAAACGCGGGCCGTGCCAGAGGAGGGTGTTGGAGGGATCGATCGAATGCGGATTGTGGAATGCGGATTGCGGAATGGTTGATTCCGCATTTCGCACTCCGGCTTCCGCACTCTGGCGATAAGCCGCGCTCATGACGATCTTCTTGAGCACGTGCTTCATGTTCCAGCCGCTGTCCATGAACTCGACGGCGAGCCAGTCGAGGAGTTCGGGATGCGATGGGGCCGCGCCTTTGATGCCGAAGTCTTCGAGCGTGGCGACGATGCCCTGGCCGAAGATTTCGGCCCACCAGCGGTTCACTGTGACACGCGCGGCGAGTGGGTTGTCGCGGCTGGCGAGCCATTTCGCCAAGGTGAGACGATTGGGCGGGCCGTTGAGTGTCGCATTGAAGATGGCAGGCACAGCGGGCGTGACTTTCTCGGTCGGATCGGTGTAAACGCCGCGCTTGAAGATGGCGGACATGCGCGGCTCAGGCAGTTCGCGCATGACTTCGCTGGTGGGACTGGCGAGCGCGTTGATTTGCTTCTGCAGCGCGGCCTTTTGCTTCTCGAGTTTGGCGATCTGCGGCTTTTGGACCTTGGCTTCTGCTTCTTCGACCGCAGGAAGGTGGGACACGACGTCGCCGCGGATGCGGGAGATGCGCAGGCAGCCCATGACGAGGCCGCCGCCGAAATTCTGCTCCATGCGGATGCTGAGCTTGGTTCCGGCGGTGATTTGGAGAGGTTGTTTGAGCTCAAACGCGGCCCAATGCGGCTCGCCGAAGCGGCGGCCAATGGCCCAGGCTTTTTTGCCGGCCTTGTCGATGAGATTGCTCACGGCGTAGCCATTTTGCGAGTAGTCGGCATGCGCGGCCTTGAATTGAAGCGGCTGCGTTTTGCCATCGGGCAGCGTGAGGGTGCAGTCGAAGGTGTGGAGGACGAAATTGGGGCGATTGGCACCACCACGACCGGGTCCGTCGCCAGGAATGGAGGGATGGGTGAGCGCATCGAGCATCAATCCGCTCAATTCGCCGGCTCCCAGCTCCGTTTCGAAGGTGTAGGTGTCCGTTTCGGGCACGGGACCGGTGAGGAGCACGCTATCGTCGGCTTGCAGTTCGGACTCGGCATCGCTCTCCGTGATGAAAGAGGTCGGTTTGAGCGGCTGGATGGCATTTCCAGCCTCATTTTGGCCCGAAGGTGCAACAGCCGGGTTTCCGCGTTGTGCGGCGATCTGAGCGTCGAGCGCCTTCATCTGCGTGTCGAGCTGCTGGCGTTGTTCTTCGCGGCTGGTGTCCTTGATTTGATAGGCGACGCCTTTGAACTGGATGGAGCCGGGGGTCTTGGGATTGGTGCGCTCGGCCTCCTTCTCGGTGTTGTTGTAGTAGGCGAGCAGCGAGTAGTAGTCGCGCTGCGTGATGGGATCGTATTTGTGGTTGTGGCATTGCGCGCACTCGAGCGTGGTGCCGAGCCAGACAGCACCGGTGGTGTTCACGCGGTCGATGACTTGATTGATGCGGCTTTCTTCGGGCTCGGTGCCGGCTTCGACGTTTGTGGGCGTGCATCGATGGAAGCCGGTGGCGATGATTTGATCAGGCGTGGCATTTGGCAGCAGATCACCGGCGATTTGCTCAAGCGTGAACTGATGGAACGGCATGTTCGCGTTTAGCGCGTTCACGACCCAGTCGCGCCAGGCCCAGATCTCGCGCAAATCATCGCGCTGGAAGCCGTGCGAGTCGGCGTAGCGTGCGAGATCGAGCCAGGGACGCGCCCAGCGGACGCCGTAGTCGCGTGAGGCGAGAAGGCGATCGACGAGATGCTCGATGCTGGATTCTGGATGCTGGATGTGTTCCTTCACAAACGCATCGACCTCCTGCGGCGTCGGAGGAAGGCCGGTGAGATCGAGGGAGAGGCGGCGGATGAGGGTTTCGGGCGAGGCTGCGGGAGATGGGGCGAGTTTGTTCGCTTCGAGTTTCGCCAGGATGAAGCGGTCGATCTCGTTTTTCGGCCACGCTTGGTTTTGAATGGCGGGAAGCGCGGGGCGTTGCGGCGGGATGTAGGACCAGTGTTTGAGCGTTTCGAGTTTTTCGGGCCATTGGGCACCCGCAGTGATCCAATCGCGAAAGTGCGTGATCTCGGCGGCGGTGAGGCGGTCGCCGCGGCGAGGCATGGCTTCCTTGTCCTCCTTCGGCAAAGCAACGCGGCGCAGGAGGTCGGAGCCGATCTCGGCGTGTTTTTTCGAGGCGTGGTCGAGGCGAAGGTCGCCCTTTTGTTTTTCGGAGCCGTGGCACTCGAAGCAGGCGCGCTGGAGGACAGGAAAGACGTCCTTCGCGAAGTCGGCGGCGTGGGCGGCCGTGGCTGCGAGGAGAAGGATGGACGCGAGGCGTGACATGCGGTCGTTGTGAACGAGGCGGAAACTGGGGACTTTCGCGGTTCTGAAAGGCTGCTTGGAACCGGCGCAAAAAAGCCCGAAACATGCGGCCTAATTCCACCTTGTTAAATCTGGCCTTTTCAGCAAAAATCCGCCTCGTATGTCCTCCTCCATTCCGCCGAACACCCCTGGCAAACCGTGGCAGCCGCCGGCACCGGAAGACTTGGCTCCTGAGCTGCCTGCGTATGAAATCCTCGGCCTGCTGGGTCGTGGTGGCATGGGGGCGGTTTACAGAGCGCGGCAGAAGTCGCTGAAGCGTGAGGTCGCCATCAAAATCCTGCCGCCGATGGCCGAAGATGACGGCTCCATGCACTTCGCAGAACGGTTCAAGAGCGAAGCCGAGTCCATGGCGCGGCTGAATCATCCCGGCATCGTGGCCGTTTATGATGCGGGTGAGACGAGTGGCGGGCTGCTGTATATCGTCATGGAGTTCGTGCAGGGCACGGATGTGGCGCAGATGATCCGTGCGTCTGGCAAACTGCCTGCCGAGCATGCTTATGCCATCACCGCGCATGTGTGTGAGGCGCTGGCCTATGCGCACGCGAATGGCCTCATCCACCGCGACATCAAGCCGGCGAACATCATGGTCGATACGCAGGGCCGGGTGAAAGTGGCCGATTTCGGTCTGGCGAAGGCCGTGGATGCACAGACCGGCTTCACGCAGACGAACATGGCCGTGGGTACGCCTGACTTCGTGGCCCCCGAGGCGTTGTATCCGGGGGTGCCTCTCGATGGCCGGGCGGATTTGTATGCGGTCGGTGTGATGCTTTATCAAATGCTCACCGGCAGCGTGCCGCGTGGGGCCTTCAAGCCCGCGTCCGTCATCGTGCCGGGGTTGGATGCACGCTTTGACCAGATCGTGTTCAAGGCGATGCAGGTGGATCGTGAAGAACGCCACAGCAGCGCCACGGAGCTGCGGCAGCATCTGGACACGCTCTTGATGCCAGCGGTGCCCGCGCCGGACTTGCAGCGGTATTCGAGTGCGCAGATGCCGAAGACGCCGCCGCAGGAAAGTAGGCCGGGTGTGGCGACAGCCCGCCCGGCTGCTGCGTCCGCGAAACCCGACGGGCGGGCTAAAGCCACACCCGTCCCACGTTCCGAGGCTCCGCCGCCGGCGAAGTCCAAGACGCCGCTCTTTATCGGCATCGGAGCCGCCGCAGCCATCGGCATCGGCGCGTTCGTGATGTTCAGCGGCGGCGAAAAGGCGAACCAAAGTAGTCCGCTCGCTCCGCCGAGCGGAACGGGCGTTACCTCCGCCTCGAAACCCGCGCAAAGCACAGAGCGGGCTCCAGCGCTACCTCCGATCAAAGTCATCGAGCCACCGAAACCGGAACCAAAGCCCGTCATCGTAACAAAGGCACCTGAACCTGCGAAAACGGAGCCGCCAAAGCCCGCCGCTCCTGAGCCAAAGAAAGAGGAACCCAAGAGTGTTGTTGCCACCCCAGTCATGGCAGAGCCAGTGAAGCCGGTGATCGTGGCGCAGGCTCCAGCGGCACCGAAAATTGAACCGCCAGCACCCAAGCCCCCAGCTTTGGAAAGCCAGGCTACGCCGCTGCCCCCCGAACTCGCCGCTCTCGACGCCCAGTTCATCGCCCTGCAAAAAGAGCGCGTCACCGCGCCGTTCGAGGCCGATTTGGCGAAGCTGAACGCGGGCTACCTCGGCGGCATCGGCAAAAAGATCGCGGAGGAAAAGGCCGCCGGGCATCTCGATGGCATCCTCGCCTTGGAGGCGGAGCAGAAGCTCATCACCTCCAAACAGCCTGTGCCCGAAACCGACGACGACAAGACCCCCGCCAGCCTCAAAGCCCTGCGCGCGATCTACCGTGACGCCTTCGCCAAACTCAGCGCCAGCCGCGCCGCGAACCTCAAAGCGCTCACCGACCCGCTGGACAAGCGCCTCGCGCAGATGGAGACGGACTTCACGAAAGCGGACCGCCTGGCGGATGCGAAGACCGTGCGCGGGTATCGGGAGGTGCTCAGTGAAGGTAGGGCGGCTGGTCCTCCAGCCGCCGCGAGCGTCGCCACGGCAGCGGGCACACCAGACCCGGCGCTTGGCGGAGCAAGCGCCCCACCACCAGCGGCTCCCATGAACCCCGCCGCCACGCTCGCCCTCAAAGACGGCTTCACCAACACCCTCGGCATGAAGTTCGTGCCGGTGAAAGGCACGGACGTGCTCTTCTGCATCCATGAGGTGCGCTATAGCGACTACGCGGCGTATGCAGCGGAGACACCCGGCATCGACGGCACCTGGAAGAACCAGAGCTACGACGGCTACGCGCTCACCGAGCGCAAAGAGGAGCACCCCGTCACCCAGGTGAGCTGGGAGGACGCGCAAAAGTTCTGCGTCTGGCTCAGC
>Ga0169931_10013476_pt1 | contig 11159 bp, 6 predicted proteins | sample Kivu_15m_20L_FD_129675 | JGI IMG/M metagenome (GOLD analysis project Ga0169931, IMG submission 129675) | Freshwater microbial communities from Lake Kivu, Western Province, Rwanda to study Microbial Dark Matter (Phase II) - Kivu_15m_20L... | ecosystem: Environmental > Aquatic > Freshwater > Lake ... | reverse complement strand
TAGAAAAATCATTAATTTCATCTTTATTATATGTACTAAAATCATAATCTAAATTATTATATTTTCTATTTATAAAATTAGTATTATTAATAATATTATCATATTGTATAGAAGATAAATTATAATTATTTACTTTAAATATATTTAATGATGAACATATTGAATTAATAGAATTAATGGAAGATATAATAAAATTAATATCATCAATATTATTTTCATTTAATTCTTTTTCTAATATTGGGAAATTAAGTTCAGATTTAAGTGAATTTGCTATATAATCAATTTCATCAAATAAAACAATAGCATTATTAAAAAGTTGATTATTAATAATTTTATTTTTAATTACATTATTAAGAATTAAACATTTTAATGATTTATCAGATAAAATATAAATTGTATTAATATCATTAAATAATATTTCTGAATCATTGCGATTTACTTCTAAATATTTTATATTAATCATAAAATTAGAACAAATATTTTTTAATATTTTATATGATTGTTTTATTAATGATTCCGGAAGTACATTTATAACTGTTTTTTTATTTACTAATATATTATAAATATTAATATATGGTATTATTACACTTGTTTTACCTCCTCCCATTATAAATTCATAAATATTATTATACATATTTTTGTCAGTTAAAGATAAATAATGTATTATATCACCTAATATTTCCTTTTGTTTATTATTTATTACATAATTAAAAAATATATCAAATAACAATGATATTTTTTTAGCATCATCTAATCTATTACATATTGTTTCTGTATATATTCTTTTAATTTCTATTAATATTGTTTCATCACTATATATTTTATATTCTTCTAATAAATATAATATTTTTTTATAAAAATTAAGTTCAATTATTATTTTTATTAATTTTGAATTATTTAATAAATTATAAAATAATGATAAATTATTAATAACATCAAAATTTAAATAATTATTAAAATAACTAATTATTGATAAATTATATTTAATAATTATACATTTAATAGAATCAATATCAAAATTAATATTATAAAGTTTTTCAATATAATTTTTACTACAATATTCACAAATTATATTATTTATTTTAGTATCATCAAAATTAAAAATATCAGAAATATTAAATAATAAATTATTATTTAATAAACTTTTATCATAATTTTCATTTAAAATATGAATTCTTTCATCATAATTATATAAATTTATATCTATTTTTACAATATATTCCTTTATAGAATTTTTATTAAATTTATTTAAATGATTTTCATATAAATTATATAATTCTAATACATTACTATTAATATTATTATTTGAATTTAAAATATATAAATCAAATATGTTTTTACTATTTATAAATGTTCTATCTATTTTAGAAACTACTATTTTATTATTTTTTTTAAAATATTTATTTAAACTTTTTTGTTCTATAATATAATTTAATTCTAAATTTTGAAGTTTAAAATAATATAATGAATATAAATAAATTAAATTATTATTATCATTAACTTTTTTATTTATTATATTTGTAAAATAATCGCCTAATGGTAAATCTGAATAATTTATAATATTTTTTAATTCATCATTAAAATCACTAAAATTATAATATAAATTTATAATTAAATCCAATTTTGAATAAAATATATATGTTATTATCAATAAATTTATTACATCGTTATCCGTTTTATCTAACAATAATAATGGAACACTAAATTTAACTAAATATACCTTTTTCTCCTTATATGTAAAACCCATTTTTTCTGGATAATTCTTATTTTCATTAAATATATTTACCATTATTTTATTTTCACTTTTATATTTAATATTATGTAATACTATCAAATAATAATTATTATCTTCATCTTTTACTGTAAATATATTTGAACACCCTACATCCCATCTTTTATTAAAATATTTTTCACTTATTTCTATCTCATATTTTTTATTTTCATAATGTATATAATATTTATTCTCTCTTTCATATATTTCTAGTACTAAATTATAACTTATACTAAATAAATAAATAATATTATTGTCTTCTGTATAATATAAATCATCTATTGAATTTAATAACTTATTTATTATCTTATTTAATATTTGATTTCTCTGCATTATTTCTCTTTTTTCTATAATACTATACACAAATAATAACTTATCTTCTAAAGTTTCTGATATATAATATAAATTACATCTTATTCTATATTTTAATTGTCTAGACTCAAAATCTGTACTCTCCGAATTTTTTTCCAATCTTAATATATTATTTTCACTTACTATATATGAATTATGTTCTTCATCTATTTCTTCTTCATCATAATAATATAAATATAGAGTTTGATTATTTAAAACATCATTTACTAAAAAAATATAAAAATAAAAATCTAATTCTGAATTTTCATTTAAAAAATTATATAATTCTTCATCTATTATATAATTTACTTTATTATTTTTAATTGATAAAGCATAATTAATATCATTATAATACAATAAACTATGTTTTTCTAATAAACTAATAAATAAAATATTATTAATTATAATATAATTGTAATCAAGTAATAAAGTATATAATGAAGTTAAAAAATTTATTTCATAAATATTTATATTACAATAATTTAAAAATAATGATATGTAATTATTTAAATATTTAGTATTTAAATATATCGAATTAACTTCATTTATATATTTATTTATTATTTTTGTAGCTTTATTTATGCAATTGTATGATAATGTCTTTTTTATACATAAATTTATATATTCATCATCATAATTATTCCCTATTTTAATTATTAAATTATTCATTTTTGTATTATTGTAAAAAAATGTTTTTTGTATATAATCTAATTGTATTAATATTATTTTATTTTTTTCATCATATATTGTATCATTACATATAATATTTTCTAAATATTTAATAATTGCTTCCTCATATAATTCATAACTTATTTTATTTACTAATAAACTAGCTATTGAATCATAATTAAAATTATTATTTAAAAATTCAATAGTTATTTTATCATTTTTTAATTTTATTTTTTTATTTTTATTTAATATTTGATTTAATAAATCAAAATTATTATTATTATAATTTATATCATCTATTATTTCATAATAACCAATATAATTTCCTATCAATAATGATATTAAATAATTATTTATTTCAATTGTTAAATTTAAATCTACATCTACTGGATTTACTAATGATAATATATTAATTGCTTTATTAAATTCAGGTTTTAATTCTAAATATTTTGGATGTCTTTTTATTTTAGTTTTTAAATCGTCATAATTTAATATATTTATGTAATTAATTTTATTATCATATATATATTTATATATCTCAAAATCAATATTATCATTAAAAAATATAAAAAATTTTATTTTTATTTTTTTATTTCTCTCTTCTTCTAAATCTACTATCTCATCTGTGTAAATATTTGAATATAATTTATAAAATATTAACTTTATTATATTAAATATACTTATGTAATGATTTATATATATCTTATTTATTGATAAAAATATTTCATTTATTAAAATATATATTTGCTTTATTAATTCATAATCTTCTTCAGTCATTACTAATTTAAAATTTAAATTTTCACTCGCTTCTTTATATAAATTCCATAATTTTATCTTATATTCTATTATTTTTTTTATCATCTCATCACTTTTTATATATCTCTTTATATTTAATAATACCTCTAATATTTTATATATTTCTCTAAAATTATTTATATTATCTATTTCTAACTTTATTATACTTCTCTCTTCCTCTTTTTCTATCTTAATTTTATCATCCGTATTATCTATTCTTTCTATATTTAAATTCTCTATTAATTTATTCTTTAATTCTCTACTAAATTTATTATTTTCCTCTATTTTTAACTTTATTATACTATTTACTGATGTGTATAATCCTATATTTTTATCATCCTTTATTTCCTTATTTGTTGATAATTTATTTGCTACCAATATTAATAATAAATCTTTTAATCTTTATAATTCACCTATGTCATATCTTCTAAACATTAAAAATGTTAAAAATTGATATATTACACATCTTGTTGTACAATCATTATCTATTTGTTGTTGAACATATAAAATATAATTATCTGTTATTATATTATGTGTTATTGGATTTATATAATCATTTTGTACATCCATTTCTATTGTTTCTAAATTTGCTATTTCTGGATTTATATATATTTCTTGGTCTTCGTTTATAAATAAATAATTTATTACTATTCCATAAAAATCATCTATCTTATTCTTATTTGATATACTATTTATCATTTCTATCACTTTTTTTAATTTTTCAAATCTTATTGGTCTTTTGTGTCGTAAATATCCTAATATCTTTGGAAATTTATTATTCATTAATCTATCTAATTTTGGATGATATCCACTTCCTAATCCACTATTAAAAAATGTAGTTATAAATTTATCATCATCTATTTTTTCTATAAATAATGACATACTATGTGAATTACAATTTATATATATTAGTACTGGATATGTACTTGCTTCATCTAATATATAGTTATATGAATTTGTATAATTAACCATATTAGTTACATAATCATCTATATAATCTTGAAAATGTTCCATTATTTCAATAAATTTTTCTTTATCTAATCCATTATCTATACAATATATATTATAATATGTTATCAATTTTGATTCATATATTTCTTCTGTATATATATCTATTATATCTCTTAAATTTATTTGATCTATTGATTTACTCTTTGAATTATATATAAATGGATCCATTATAAAATATTTTAATAAATTTACTGTTTCTAATATTTCATTTGTATTCATTAATCTATATTATTTATTTTTATTTTAAAATTATAAAAATTTATTATCTATTGTTATTACTTATTATATTATTATATGAATTCTAATGAGAAAAAAAACAATAAACAAACTGGAGAAAATAGAACAGTAAAATAGTGATAAGTGGTTTATTTATATGTAAAATATTAAATTACAAAAGTTAAATAAATCAATATGAGAGAGAATTATATATTATTTAAAACAAATATGATGAATTTTATGACAGATTATTATAGACAGAAAATATTTGAAATTAAATAAAAATATAATTTTTTATATAATTAAATTATATAAATAAATGGCAGGCGTTGTTTCAATAGATACTTTAATTCCCACATTAGGAACAGCACCAGATAATAGATATGATTTTTCAATAGCAATAAAAGAAAAAATAAGAACTGAAAAAGCACAAGAAAATAATATATTAACAAGTAATAGATTAATAGAAATTAGAAAACCAGAAATAATAAATATGATAATGTGCCAAGCTTATACAGGAGATGCAAATAGAGGATTTATACAAAGTGGTGGTAATCAAGTTCCACAAACATATAGAGCAGTTGATAATGTAAATAGAAATTATATTATATCAGATATTAATGAAAATGTAGAAACAAATATTCGTGGTGAAATAATACATAGAAAACCAAAAATAGTTTTTACAGTTGATAATGATTTTAATGAAGTTAAAGATGTAACACATGCACCACAATTAACATATTTAGGTGCAGGTGGTAGAACGTTAGTATTAAGTATAACAAATTTAAGAGAACATGTATCATCACCATTTTTAGCACCAAATGGTAAATATGTTATGAGAATAAATAGGGTATATGATGAAGATAATATATTAACAGTAGATAAATATATGTTAGATAAAACAAATTTTTATGAGAATGTGCCATTAATATTTTATATGGGAAATATACAATTATTAGATGGGTTTGGTAATCCAATACAAGGAAAATATAAATATGTTATAACACAAATATATCAACCATTAAATAATTTAACAACACCAACAATGGTATTTATATTTATGATTAAATTTATGATATTATTACAAGAAATGTATAATAGAAATATATTTTGGGGTGATTTAAAATATGATAATGTTGGATTTTATATTAATAATGATTATAATGCTGATAATTTAATAAATGTACAATTTTTATTAAAATATATGAAAATATGTTTTATTGATTATGATAATGGAACAATTAAATATGATAGTGATGAAAATATAAATAGTTATACATTTGGAACATATATACATCCATATCCTGCTTATTTAATGGCGACAAATGCAAGATTTCATCAAGTTGAAGCATTTAATAAAGGATTATCAAAAGATGAATGTTTTAATATAGCAAATAAAAATTTTAAATTAAATAATAATACTAAATATAAAAATATAAGACATAAATTTGTTTGTGTCTCTGTTTTTCAAATATTATTTATATTATTATGTTTAAAAAATAATGATACACTACAAAATAGGGCAATTCTAACTTTATTTAGTAATAATTTTTATTATGAAAATATTTTAGCAAATAATGCAGGTGCTAATGCTACAAAATTATACATAAATATATCAAAAAGAACAAAAAATATTTTAGAAGAAATGTTAAATAATTATATAATTAATAATTTTCATCCACAACTACAATATATTTTATTTAATCAAATGTGTATAAATTTATTTACACGTGATACATTAATTTCTATATTGACTTTTATGATTAGTCAAATATTTATTGATATTAATGATGTTTTAGAACCTATTGATTTATTAAATTGTATTATGCAAAATTTAATAAATCAAGGAATAAAATTTCCAACTAATACTTTAGACTATAATAATCCAACTAATTATGCAATAATACATGATAACAATAATAAAATTATGGATTTTATATCTAATAAAATAAATTTAAAATTACATGTTAATAATTCTGGATTATATCCTGATGAAGAACTATATAGAGATTTATCTGTTTATAATGATAAATTATCTATTGTCAAAAATAAAATATTTAAAATAAATCCTGCAGGTGGACTCTATTTAGATAATAGCAAAAATTTAATACAAGGATTAAATATAAACGATTATATTAATGAACCTATTGATATAATAAATAATCCAAGAATTAATTGGTTTGATAATATGTCCGATATTTCTATTATTAGAGGTCTAAAAACTAATAATGTTGCTCATAAATTATATGAACCTCTACATTATGATGCAGATCTTGAAACTATCGGTTTTATTAATCCTACTAAATTAGATAACTATTATCATAAATATTTAAAATACAAAAATAAATATTTAGAATTAAAAAAAAAGTTTTAATTCTAAATATTTATTTTTATTGAATTTTATGTAAACATTATTGAATTTTATGTAAACAAAAATAAATAAATTTTACATACTAAATCCAAAGTTTATACTAAATCCATCTCTTCCAGCACTTATTCCTACACTTCTACCTCTTTCCTCATATCCTACACCTAATTCACTTCTTCCATCTTCTCTAATAGTATATCTTCCAGTAATACAATCTCTTTTACCACTTATATCTACATAACTCGTCAAATCACTGCTTATTTTATAACTATCACCAATTCTACTTCTTCTTTCCATTTCTACTTGTGATATCATCCCTACACTATCACTCATTCCAAAATTATATCCAGCACTAGCTGAAGCACTTGATGTAATAAATTTATCTCTATCTGTTATACTTTTAGTTTGCATAGTTTCCAATAAAATACCCGTTTTACTATCTCCCGCAATTCTATAACTCGCACCTCTTGTTTGTAAATCTGTTGATGATGATGATGAAATTTTATGACTAGCACCAATAACTACTTCACTAGATGGCAATTTTGTAATAGTTGTAGAAGTATCTGATTTAAAAGTAGTGGCGCCAATAGTTAAAGATTTAAGGATGTCATCAGTAACTACTTCACTAGATGGCAATTTTGTAATAGTTGTAGAAGTGCCAATTTTGGAAGTAGTAGCGTCTAAAGATTTAAGGATGTCATCACTAAAACCAACATAAAGAGACATTATGATAATAATTATAGTAATATAATTATATAGTTAAAAAAAGCAATTTTTTTTATTGTATTTTATGATTATGGATACATTGATATATTTTATTTTGTAATTTTTTTTCATAATTAGTAATAGAATCATAATTAATATTACTTATTTTTTCAATATCTTCCAATGTATATTTAGTAATAGGAATATACATATTAGAAAGTATTAAACTTCTTTCTTTAATAAAATTTCTATAATATACTAAATATTTATCATTTATATTTAGTTCTTTAATATTTTTTTCATTAGTTAAATTTAATATTATATTTGTAATAAATTTTTCATATGTATTTTTATTGTATTTTGAAATATATCTAAATAATTCATCACACATTTTAATATCATCTAATCTATTATTATTATATTTAATAAATGGATTTATATAACACAAACTTGATAATAATATAAAATTTTTATTAGTTTTACTTTTTTCATCATCTTTTATTATATTACTTATATTTTCTATTATCCTAATACAATTACTATAAATATTATTTTTTTTATTATATTCATTAAAATCATCCATTAATTCTTTTTCAGATATATCACCTCTATATATCATATTTTCACCCCTTAAATTTATACTAAATGCCTCAAATGACATTATATAATATTATATATATATGTTCTTAAAGTTATAAAAAATTGAAAAAAATAAATATATATAGTATTATCTTATGAAAAATGATGTATGAAATGGATGATATTGAAAACAACAGTAATAATAGGTCATATGGTTATAATTTGATAGATATGACATCAAAACTAAATAATTATAGTATTAAACGAAAGAGAAGTTTAATTTTGATTTTAGCATTGAGTTTTATTCAATTTGTATTTTATATTATTTCAAATATTAATTTTTTGAAAGAAGTAAATAATTATGAAAATAAAAATATGATTATTAATTTTACAATCATTGATATTATATTTAATATTCTAAATATTCTACTAATCATTATTTCCTTAATATCTCATAAAAATATGAATAAATCACAAAATTATATTATTAGTAGCTATATTATTCAAACTATTTATAGAATGTGTGTAATTTTTTATTTTATGTTAATTGAATTCATAAAAACTGATTATAAAAAAATACCAATTAACTCACTTATTTCTTATGGTTCTATTACTCTATTTATTATTCAAAATGGTGGTCTTCTTGTTATCCAATTTTTCTTTTTGATTCTTGGCTTAATTAATTCATCAAATGATTATTATAAAATATTTAATAATTATATTATTCTAAAATTTAGAAACCTTTTGAGTTGTCTCTTTATTAGTATTATAACTATTCTTTTTAGTATTGTTCTATATTTTATTATAAATATCTGTTATATTTTTAATTATGAAAATGCTTTTTGTCCCGAAGATATTAAATTTTGGTCAATATTCCTATTTTCAATGCCATATGTAGGGTTTGTTTTAAAAATTCTAATTGATAATTATCTAACTTCTAAAAATAAAAAATCTAATTGGGTTTATTCTCTCTTCTTTTTTATCATCCGATTTATCCCTATTCTTGTGATCTGTAATTTAATTAAGATTAATCCTAATTATCTCCAAATTATTATTTCTAATTATTACTCTAATCTCGTTATCACCGATTATCTTGTTAAAAATTATAATTAATTTATATAAATATATTTTTTATTTACATCCCTCCAACACTTCTTTCAAATATAATATCTCTAATCATATCATTAGGCATTCCCGCTTTTTTTAAATCATCATATATCTGTTTATTTCTTTGTTTTTCCATCCTCATATGCATCTCTCCATATTCACTTACTACTAATCCTGTAGCTATTGCACCACCAACATATGGATTACTACTAACAGCCATCGCTGATGCTGTTAAACCCGCACATGCTCTAATCATTTTTTCGTCTTCGCTTCTTTGTCTGTGTTTTTGATTTGTTTCACTAATAGAAGTTCCAACAGATAAAATAGCACCAGAAACTGATTTACTTGTTAAACTACTAATTGCGTGGCTTGTTGTATCCATCGCACTAGTTAAAATTTGTTTATGTTTTTTATCTGTTTTTGATTTAGATAGATAATGATGCGCCGATGCCGATGAAGTAAACATTTTAATATATAATAATATAATAATATATTATAAAAATCAATTTTTTTTAATTTATCATCTCCAAAATAACAGTAAAAAATTAACACATTTATATTATATTAATTGATTATATAAAATATAATTAATAAAAATATAATTAATAAAAATAAGGCGCAAAATCTCTTTATAAAATATTAAAGCAAATGCTAAATAATTTTATAAATAAAACTTTTTTGTTTCGGCATCCCCGAAAACAACGCAGGCGAAAAATAAAAAGAAAAATTTATTATTTTATTTTTTAATTTTTATTTATTGATTTAGTTTTAATAATTTCGGTTATTTTATTAAAATTTATTATTAATAAATAAAAATAAGGCGCAAAATCTCTTTATAAAATATTAAAGCAAATGCTAAATAATATTATAAATAAGATTTGCGCCAAAGTTTCAAAATGAAAATATATAAAAATAGGAATATTATAAAAAATATTACATAATACTACAACTATCTGGTTCTCTATGTCTATCTTTAAGATTCAATCCTAAATAGGCGAATTTTTCACTTTCATAATCAGATGATGGTCTATCTGATAAAACATAAGGATCACAATAAATAATATTGGAAGTGTCATTATAAGTAAAGAATAGAAGATGAAAGGAGGAAAAAATAATTTCCAACAAAGCGAGAGGATTAGAAGTAAAATTAAGTTTTGAAATAATGGATAGAGTATTAGGAGTAGAGGTAGAGCCATAGAAATTAAGAGGGGGAATATTAGTAAAATATTTAGGAAGAATGGACATAATATTAAGGATATAATTATAATAATTAAAATTAGAAATCTTTAATGATGCATTATTTTGAATGTAAATAGTATGTAGGGTTTGAATAATAACATGGAAATTTTCAAGAATAATATACATCATAGCGATGTATTTAGTTTCATTATTATTATCATCATTATCAACAGAGGAAATAATTTTAATAAGATTAATAATATTATCGGGATAATAGCGAACACGTTGACAAAGAAGAATAACACAATTAAGATATTCAATAGAAAGTTTAATCATAAACATTTTATTTTTAAAGATAGATTTAATATAATCATTTTTGATAATATAAAATCGTGGATAAAATTTAAT
>Ga0169931_10013475_pt1 | contig 11159 bp, 7 predicted proteins | sample Kivu_15m_20L_FD_129675 | JGI IMG/M metagenome (GOLD analysis project Ga0169931, IMG submission 129675) | Freshwater microbial communities from Lake Kivu, Western Province, Rwanda to study Microbial Dark Matter (Phase II) - Kivu_15m_20L... | ecosystem: Environmental > Aquatic > Freshwater > Lake ... | reverse complement strand
TTTATTTAAAAATATCTAATGGTTTCATATTAAATTTACTGATCAAAATATCTATTAAATATCTATTGTTGAATGAAGACTATCTTAGTGGCTCTTATTCTTCTTCTCGCTGTCAATTCATAAGTATTACCTTTTGGCGACAAGGCAGCTTAGAAAATTTTCAAACAAAAAAACACAGGGCTGATGCTGTTTATATCTTAGATTTAAGGTCAAGATGCAAATAGTGATTTTGAGGTATTCCAAGAATATGATAAAACTAATCCTCAGATTGTGCTTGCGGTCTCGAGAAAAAATGATACAGGTGGAACATTCAAAAAATATGGCGACTATTTGGGCGTCAACGCTAAATAAAACTCAGTTATTATCTTAAGAAAATCAAAGGGAGATAAGTTTTTGTATGATTCCTAAAAGATCACTGTTTAAGGTATTGTTGACTTCGTTTCGAGAGTAAATAGTGACTCTATTGAACCTTATTACAAATCAGCACCTATTCCTGAGCCTAGCTAAAATGCTGTGTTAAGTGTGGTGGGTAAAAATTTCAAAGAAGTTGTGCTCGAAAGCTAAAAGGAGATACTAGTTTAGTTTTACGCACCTTGGTGTGGTCATTGTAAAAGACTGGAGCCTTTATATGAATAGGCAGCTAAAAAATTAGCAGTGAATCCCAATATTCTCTTGGTCAAAGTGGATTCTACTGTAAATGATGCTCAAGGAGTAGCTATTCAAGGCTTCCCGACTTTGAAATTTTATAAAAAAGACAAAAAAGCTGCACCTATTGATTTCAAGGAAGATCGAACTGTCGAAGGAATAATAAATTTTATCAAAAAAAATACTAAATACGACTGGATTCCTATTCATATAACGACTTCTCTTTTATTCGACGATGATGCTTTCAGACTAATTTTCCAATAAAAAAAACCTTCCTTGTTGGTTTTCGTCTCTGATCTGAAAAAAACGAAGCTATATCTGCTCAAAAAGCACTCCAAGCCTATGATAGCACTAATCCTGGCGTCTTCCTTACGATTATTGATCAAGAGGATGGAGATTCACTTGGTATAAAACTTGCCACTTTTTTAGGAGCTCCATTCACTGAAAAACCTTTTATTTTATTCATCGATGGCAAATCTCAGAAGTTCAAATATGATAGCGATTCCATTACACCTTAAAATCTTGCTGATTTCGTCTCAAGAGTCAATAGTGGCGCAGTTAAGCCTTATTTTAAATCCGAACCTATTCCTAAATCGAATGATAATTCTGTTAAGGTAGTCGTAGGTGACAATTTTGACTAAGTGGTGATGCAAAGCTAAAAATAAATTTTAGTTAAATTCGACGCTCCTTGGTCTAATTCTTCAAAATCTCTAGATCCTCACTATGAGTTAGCTGCAAAGAAATTGGCAGAGAATCCCAACGTACTTTTAGTGACGATCGATTCGACTGCTAACTAAGTGCCAGGAGTCGACATTATGGATTTCCCTACGCTTAAGTTTTATAGAAAAGATAAGTCGATTGCTCCTTTGACCTATAATGGATTACAGACGACTGATGGAATTCTAGAATGGATCCAGGAGTATTCTGAATCAGGGTGGAAAAATTCTGTGAACGCTGAAGAACTTTGATCTACAACACAAACAAATATTTAATTATTGTACAGAGTCCTATCGATTTTTATCAAAATTTAAGTAAAATCAATAAGTAATCTGATAAATCATTTGAATACGTATCAAACAAAAAAGTTATCTCATTTTTTTCGCTGGCATAATTTTAAGCCCGATTGATTTGATTACAATAAAACCATAACAAGTACTAAAGTTTAATAAAAATGAATCTAGCTGAACAAAACCCCTAAAAAACTGCCCACAGCCATGATCATTCTCGATTCCCAACACTAAACATACAGCCAATAGCTTTTCATCAGTAATAACCTGAACCTCCATCTCGAAGAATTCCTCAATCCCTTATCCTCTTCTGGCTCGTCATGGCAGCATAAATTTTTACAACATACTCTATTTCGTTTCTGAGAGTGATTCCTGATAAAAGCACAACATATCTGATTTACATAGTGGGGACTCCTATCCGTGCATCAATATGGTTTTTCAATTCATACAGACTAACTGGTTGCTCTCATAGTCTTTTTCGCGTATATTTCCTGCCTGACAACATATTGCTCTATGTAATTTGTTCGAGTATGACCTATATAGCCCTAAACTATAAAAATCCTAATTCGTTAGGAATAGCAGCCATGTGCCTGTACCCAGTAATGCTGTTTTTCCTGACTGGCAATTTTAGAGTGATGATTCTTTACTGTTAATGGAAAAAATGGCAAATAGTTTTCTACAAGATAGTCAGATTTAACTTTTTATTGTTTTATTTGGGTTGGGGAGTTTACAATACAGTCGACTCTTCTTTCGAAAATAAAGATATCTATATCCTGTTTCTGTTTACAACTGTAGGGCTCTATGGATAAATGATCGCAGCTTTCAATGTATATGATTCTTCGGACGAAATGACGCCTAATATTGGATTCAAAACTGAAGAGGCTTAAAATTTGATAGGAAGATTTGAAGTTAAATGATACAGAAACTAAATGTGATGTTTGCTTATCAAAGATAATATTATTTTTATTAGAAACGAAAATCAGTTTTTTATTCAACAATAAATTGTTATTGAGTTGAATAACATCAAGTACAATTATAAAAAATATGGAGATCGAACTAGTAAGCCCTAATAATTTTAACCCTACCCCAAATTACCCAATGTAGCTTGCCCTCAGTCCTACTTTACGAAAATCAATCACTTCCTAGACTAAAACTTAATCGAGACGACAGCGACAACATCTACTTTGGTTTTGGATGGTGGTGATTTGCTAATTAGTAACATCATACGCAATCGTTTTGCTGCGAGTTATCCCCAGCAAGAATACGACCTATCTGATATATTGTAACTTCACTATTGTCCGTGCCTTGATTTGGTTCATAAACTCATACCTTCTTACTGGATGCACGAAAAGTCTCTTCTACTTATATATGCTGCCCGATGCCAATTTGCTTTACTATTTCTGTTCAGTCATCACTTACGTAACTCTTAACTATAAGAATTCAGGTGCTTTGGCGATTTGGGCGATTGTTATGTATCCTATTCTTGTTTTTTTCATGGTGGGTAATTTCAGAGTGATGATGATGTATTGTGAATGGTAAAAATGGCAGATATGTTTCTACAAGTTTGTTAGATTCAATGCTGCGGTGTTCTACTTAGGCTATGGAGTTTACTCGACTATCGATTCATAGATAGATAACATCGAGTAGTACCTTTTATTTATTTTTACGACATTTGGATTGTATGCTGAGATGCTAGCCACTTTTAACAGAATGGATACCTCCGATATCCTGATTCCCACTATTAGTATCAAAACTGATTAACATGAAAATTTGGTTGGTAAGTATGATTAGTTCGATAAAGGAACTTGGAAATTTTGATGCAAAAATGATAGATTTAAGAATATATCTAAAATATAATATGAAAGACATTTAGTAGTTTTGGAGATGGTTTGATGGTTAAGATTTATTTAACATAAGTGTTTTCAAAAGAGATATAAATTATTATTGATTTTTTTTTTTTAAAAAAAAGGTATATTTTTTTTTAGATAAATTAAAAGAAAAAACTTTTTCGAAAACTCTTAAAAATGTTTTGATATACCTTCTTAGACAAAAAATATGCTTTAATTTTTCTTTATTATTATCTTGATCAAAGTCACTATTTTAATTTTATTCGTGATCATTCTCCTGATACACTATCAACAACTTATTCTCCTATATTAATTCCTACTAATGAAAACTCCCCAGCTGGTAGTTCTCTCTATCCTGGCCCTCTCAGCCATCCTCCTCCTTACAGTTCACTAATCTTCCCAACCCACTGCCTTCGAGGAATGGCAGAATCGTTACAGCAAACACTACTCTCATGAGGAGGCTGCTTTCCGCATGAAGATCTGGGCTAAGAATCTGGCCTTTGTGACTGAACACAATGCCAAGTATGATGCTGGCGTTGAAAGCTTCTTCGTTGAAATGAACGAATTCGCTGATCTTTCCCAGGAGGAGTTCGCCGAAAGATATCTGATCAGATTCCCTGAAGTGATGGCCACCACTAAGTGCACTGGTGCTCAGGCTCCCACCACTAGCCTCCCCGAAAGTGTCGATTGGGTCTCTAAGGGTGCAGTCACCAACATCAAGAACCAGGGTCAGTGTGGTTCATGCTGGGCTTTCTCAGCTACTGGATCTCTTGAAGGATCTTATTTCATCAACAAAAATCAAAAAATTACTTTCTCTGAGCAACAATTGGTCGATTGCTCGACTTCTTACGGAAATCACGGATGCAACGGAGGACTCATGAACTTCAGTTTCTTCTATGTCAAGGACCACGGAATTACTACCGAAGCCAAGTATCCTTACAAAGGTATTGGTGGAAGCTGCAGATACAAGCAGGAAACCGACCAGGCCTGGACCATCAGCGATTGCACTGAAGTCACTGTCGACAAGGAAATCAACCTTTTGGGCGCAATTGCCAAGGGTCCCGTCTCAGTTGCCATTCAAGCCAACCAGCTCAGCTTCCAACTCTATAAGGGAGGTGTCTTCAGCGGTATTTGCGGACACAAGTTGGACCACGGAGTGCTTGCAGTTGGATACGGCACTGATGAGAAGAGCTCAAAGAAGTACTACAACGTTAAGAACTCCTGGGGAGCTGGATGGGGAGACCATGGCTTCATCAAGATCGTCAGAGAAGGAGACGGACACGGAAAATGTGGAATCCAGATGGCCGCTTCATATCCTCTTGCCTGATACATAAAAAACAATAACATCATTTGCCTTTTAAGCAAAATTATCGATAAAAATCTAGAAATAAATTAGGTTTTAAGAATAAACACGTCAATCATTAAGCTTTTTTCTCTTCAGGATAGTCTTCTATCTTGAGCATACTTTTCCACGAGTTCTAAACACTTTCTCGAACTTTTTTATGATACAGAGCTTTGTCATTCACAAAAACTTTTGAAGCCTACGGATTTGCTGGAGATTCAGGGTTCGGATCTGACAATAAGGACCTTATCGAAGTCAGCAAAGAGACTAGATCTATGAGATGACTCCATTTATTTTGCAAAACTATATAGTAATTTTTTTACTGTCGATGCATATTTTTCCGTCATTGTAGATGTTCGGATGGAAGATTTTATTGCGAAACTGCACGAGAGGAGGTTTGTTAGGGTAGTCATTAGTAAATTAAATGTTGAGACGAAGAGTTGCACCTTCCCAGATGGTTTATTAGGGGCCGTAGATGACTGCTTACCATTGGAAGAGATTGTCTTAGTCAGGCATAGCATCGATTCCTTCATCATGACATTATTAAATCTTTTTTAGGTCTTGGATTAGTCTGCGTTGAGCGTTTGTAGCCATATAGGCAAAATATTATAAGAATCAAAGATAAAAGTCTGATTTAAAAAATTGCTTAAAAAAATAAATAAAAATACAAAATGAGTTATTTCTTTGTTGTATATGTTAAGTTTTCTTAATCAATTTTAATATAATTACCAATGGCTGGTAAGAAGCGCATACTTTTTAGATTGTTAAGCTCAGCCGGCACAGGTTACTTTTACGTCGGCAGCAAACCTACAACGTAATTAAACTTAAACTTAGTCAGACCCTACATAAACTTTGTTTAAGAAAATACGATCCGTTTGTCAATCAATATGTTTTGTTCAATTAGGTGAAAATGCCATCGGGCAAGAAAAAAACGTGATAAACTATAAAAAGACTACAGAATATATCTAAGTATGTAAAAAAACAAAGCGATTCATTAGTCTATCTGAAATTGCGTTAAATGTAGCGATTGAAGATAATCATGTTCAGAAGGCAGGATGTGGAATACGTTCCATAAAGTATTCTGACTCGAGAGATAGCATTTGTGAAAGTTTTTGCATGTCATTTTGACTGCCTCTAAATACATGTGCTGTTTAATGTCTTTGTTCTAAGGTCTCTATCATCTGATCGAGCATTTTTCTTTAAGATTATGGCAGAGAGGTTGTTGAGAAAAAAGTTGGGGTCTAAAGTATCATTTTGCGAATTAGAATTCCACTGATTTCCATGTCGAATTCAGACTAGCTTTTTCCTTGCGTGAAAACTAATACTATTTTGTTTACCTTTTTATTTGTATGTTTGAGATGCTCAGGCATAGTGGACGGAAGATCAACTCTATCCAGTATAATTTTACAGTAGTTTACGTAATCCTATTAATTTTTTAAAAATAAGTTTTACACATGACCATTTTTTTACAAACCTACATGAAAAACCTACGTTCCTATACATGCCACAGCAATTAATGTCAAAAGTACCCATTTCAACATTTCTCAATAATAAAAATTACAGCTTCTTACTAAGTTATAGACCTTAAGCTAAAATATTTACACATAAATAATCATTTAAAGCCGTTCTCAAGTCCATAAGATTTCTTATCAAGGGCTTTCTTCTTTTACCATTCTGTCGACTCCATAGAATGTTTTGTCAAATATTATTTTACGATGATGTTATCCTTTTTACTTACATCGGGACAGAAAGACTACATGATAAGCAGCTATCCTTATCTAAATTCGGTCTTGCTAAAACCATTGTAACTGCACATAATATCATAGGAATTGTCAGTTACTTTGAAGCGCTTTTACATGCCTCGACCCATTCTAATTGACCTTTTTTATCATATTTTTACTTAGGTTTGAGCACACCTGTAAGTATGAAGGGCGAACGTGCTTTGATGTCGTTCTACATATACTCGCTGACACTCATCATGGGTGTTCCTGAAGCCTATATAAGACCTTGGTTACGTTAGAAGTGAGTATGAGTCCAAGTTGCATAGCTCCAGCTATTGCTATGAATCTCAGTGCGGGAAGTCGACTGGCCAGAATGCTCATGGTTACAAATATAATTACGGCAACTACAACAAACCAACTACCAATATTCTACGTTAATTAGGTAAAATTTAATTTTAGATTGCATAATAGCTTACTAAATTTGAATCAGCGATGACATTGGGCCGGTACGATCTGCTTGCATGGATCAACTCTCTAGCTCAAACTGAGTACGCTTCAGTATAGGCACTTTCTGATGCTGTGGCGTTTTCGCAGTTGCTCGATGCTCTTCATCCTGGGGCTATCAATCTATCTCGGCTTAATTTATCAGCACGTTACCCAGAAGACAATACAAGAAACTGCCGTATTCTCTAAGATGGTATGAAAAAACTTCGCTTGACTCAACCTTTTGATTTTTAAAAAATGGGTCGAGGTAAGTTCCACGACAACTTTACTTTCCTTCAATGGCTTTATACCTATCTAAATCGTTCAGATCAATAGCTTGACTCTTTTCAACCATACAACAAAAGGTTATCTATTCTTTAACGTCAAGGAAAATAGCCATCCTAGATGAACCCTCATCTAATACCAAATCATCTTTAAGTTTAGTAGTAATACGAAGCGGGTTAAGAAGCTTAGTAGTACGTTCAGTCACAATAGTTGCTAGTATAAGGTAGATTGCAGCAGATGGGGGAGTTTGTTCGAAGTATGGAGAAGGATTTGCAAGAAAAAATGGAGTTGAATTGGAGACTTATGCATTTAGTTGATCGATCAATTGAAGAAAGAAATGTGCTTTATGGGTTGCTCTCGCAGATTTAGCAAGTTGTAGATACCAGTGGATAGACAGCTTTAAAGAAAAAAATAAAAGCTTTGTTAACAGAAAGTCCAGAGGAACTCGATCTGTGATGAATGATTTTGAAAAATAGTCTGTTTTACTCATTTAATTAAGTTTAAAGTAGTAAAATATATCATTTTCCTCTCCTTGCTTATCTGAGCATACCCTCAAGCATTGAGGTTCTTTTTTTGACTCCTTACAAAAACTAGCGGTTTCCTTAAGTAGTTTCTTGCAGCATTTGTCGATATAAATTGACTTCATCTTCTCTAAAATAGGCCTAAAAACATTTTCTCTCTTTTTCCACCCTGTATCCTGTATCTTTTTATTCTTACTTTTGATCCATGCATGTTTCTTGACCTCACTTGCTTTGATTCTAGCGTTTTTTGTAATGAATATTTTGCGAAAAAGATCGTCAAGATCAGGATCTACTACTGCATCTTTTGGATACGTAAATTAGCATTTCTAACTAACAAAAAAAGATACTCTGATTTTTTTCTAGGCACTGTTATCAGGCTACTCTCGGAACGGTTAGCGTAAAAAGAGAATTTAGTAGAGTACGACGCCAACACACCAAACATCGAGTCTGTCATTTTGATCTTATTGATTCAAAATCTAAGGCGACCAGTAAGCTTGAGTGCCTATCGTAGTGTGTCTTTTGATATGTTCCCCATAAAAATTACTGCACCCGAAATCTACTATCATCAATTTACCTTGGTAAAAAATTAGATTTTCTAACTTGATATCTCTATGGATAACATGAAATCCATGCAGTTGCTAGAGTCCGTCACATAACTGATAGACGACTTAAGCCGCATCTGCTGGAGTTAATTTGGTTCCTTTTCTTAGTGTAGCATCGAATAGATTTTCCTAAATGATTATGATAGTACTCCTTCGATATATTATGTCACAAGATAGATGGCATCGTTGTCCTAGAAATGATCCATCAATTTGAGTATATATTAGTTGTCTGTTTTGTAAAGTATCTCTAGTTCTTTTCGTGTAAGATGTATGATCTCCTATGGCGAAAGGTAATGTTTGCCTTTTTTACGAAAAAGAGGTATGCGTTTGATAGCGTAAGGCCGTCCGTCTTGACGATGAATGTAGAGACCGACTTAGCCAAAAGTTCCCTATCCGAGTTTTCTTTTGAAAATGAAATCAGAAAGTGATAGGGTGGATGGAAAGTAACCGGTTAGCCTTGGAAAACGCAGTTTAGGACGAATAATCATGAAATGAAAAGTATTATAAAATTAAGATAGAATGATAACTAAATAAGAATGCATAGATGACACAAAATGGCAATCAATATATCGCCACTATCTCAAAATGATTTCACTTCATACTAGTGAGCGACGTCTTGAGCTCAGATTTAAGTCTCCTCACTTTGTCTTATATAAGTTTCATTTTAGCATTCTTTTCCCCGACTAGATAGTCATTCATTCTGACTGGACTTGGCGGAGGTCTATAATGATCACCTCTGTAGCTCCTACTATCTTCAGAATCCCTTGAATGACCATTTCTACTATCATTATTGTAACTATTATCTTTAAATTTTTGTCGCATCTTTACTTTTTCTATGATGGCCTGAGTTTATCCACTACAAAACTGATTAGTATGTCTGGTAGGGCTTCTATAATGATTGACTGCGACTCGATTCATACCGTAGTCATCGGCAAGATTAAGTGCAGGCTGAGGTCGATACTATTGAACCCTTCTAATTAGTTAATTCGATTAGATTTATCGTTGTTTTGTTTAGAGTTTTCGCATCTATCCTTAGACAAATCCTTGGTAATGTTTGAGTTCACGCTATTTTAGCTATAATTAACGTTATTTTTGATAGCTTTATGGAAGTTCACTTGCAGAAGATAATCGACCGTATGATGGCTGTTTGCTCATGTACTATATTGTCGCTTTGAGCTGCAAATTTTATTTATGAAGTACTAGTCTTTATATCTACAAAGCATCTAGACGACGATCGGGTTTATCTATAGGTTGTGTTGAAGAAAACTATCGCATTCTGGATTAGTACTATCTTGACTATCTACCAAGATTAGATTAGCGACGATCAGATTCACGATTGCGAAAAGGCTCCAGTTTTGCTCTCTATATTTCTCCTTGAAGAGACTTTATTTCCTACTATTTTTATTTGGCTTGCCTCTATTTTTACAAAAGAACTTGTTGCTGGCATTAAAGCTATCCTTTGAGTTATTCAATATTTTTAGCCATTTCTGAAATTTTCGAAGTAGTTTATTGAACAGCCGAAGCTATCTGCTGCTATGACTGGGCATACTTACCTTTAAGTCTTTAGTTTTCTTGTTCGAGCTCTTGAATTTTAAGCATTAGTCCTTCTTTTTAATGATGAAATTCTTGTTTTAAACGCATTTCTAGAGCGGGAAGCTACTCGCCTTGATATGCAATTTTTTGTTACAAATCAAAAATATATTCATATAGCTTGTCATTAGAAAGACGAATCTATGATGTTTTTTGCTCTATTTAGCTAATTTTTCGTTTAAATTACAAACTAAGTTGTTATTTTTAAGAGGGAAAAATGCGTACTTGTTCTCTAAGAATAGAAAGCTCTTAAGTAAGTCTATCTCTTTATTTTCTTAAGAATTAAATTTATTTATTGTCGTCCATAATACTTACATCTTTTTTGCGAAAAGCTTAAATATACATACTAGTTTTATCTTTTGATTCCTCAGCTTGCTTTTTGGCTTCAGTTTCAAGCTAAGTATGACTCTGGATAACAAGTTCTGACTGCACTAAAGCCTTCATAGTGTCTTCTCGACCTTTCATAATTTCATACTAATATTTCAACGTCTGATATTCTTGTTTTTGCAAGAATAAAGATTACTGCGTTCTCATAGAGTAGCATCCCCATACTTAAAAAATGCGCTAGCAAAGTCTATCAGATAGTTATGTGTACTATTTTGCGATTGTCTATCTCAGTCTTGAAAGATCGGAATGAATATGAGAAAGTGTTTCGCGTGACTAGGTCAGTCTTAACTTGAGAATTATGAAGCGAGCGTTTCCTTTTCTGAACCTAACTTATTTTCTTGAATTTTTGCTGTAAAGAAGTGGAGTCACTGAAGGCGGCACATCGCTAAGATCGTAATTATATCCAGAAAGTTCAACTTCACTTGCTCTGTACTAAATTGCTCTTGAAAACGGTTATCCAATCTTTTCAACCTCCGATATCTCTTCAGCGTCTTGAGAATTTTCAAGCCCTAAAGACCCCAAAAGCTCTAATCTACCAGCTATATTTCTCTATTTTTCTTCTTATCCAATCATCGAGTTAAACTATCTTTTTATCGGGCTACTGCTTCCCATGCTATCGTTATTGTGGGGATGTGACTAGTCATAATCCAGACATCCAGCTGACATGTCTTAAGGGGTTCTTTAAATTCTCTGTATTTCTTGAATAGGATCCATACGCATCCATGACTA
>Ga0169931_10013474_pt1 | contig 11159 bp, 7 predicted proteins | sample Kivu_15m_20L_FD_129675 | JGI IMG/M metagenome (GOLD analysis project Ga0169931, IMG submission 129675) | Freshwater microbial communities from Lake Kivu, Western Province, Rwanda to study Microbial Dark Matter (Phase II) - Kivu_15m_20L... | ecosystem: Environmental > Aquatic > Freshwater > Lake ... | reverse complement strand
TGGAATCAAATACACCCCCGCAGGGGGCTCGATACGGATCAGCTCGCAAGAGTTATCACGACCGATTGGGACCGAGCTGGTCCCAGGGGTCCAGATATCTATCAAAGATACCGGCATTGGCATGAGCAATACCGAAAAAGCTCAGCTGTTTAACCGATTCCATCGAATCAAAAATGACCATACGAGCCGGATTCCAGGCACGGGCCTTGGACTTTACCTGTCGCGATACTTCATGGAGGCTCACGGCGGAACTATCGAAGTAGAGAGCGTAGAAAACGAAGGGAGCTGCTTTAAAATCTGGTTACCCGAAGTATCTCTCAGTCTCACATCCCAGAAAACAAACTCAGGCCTCAAAACTCAGATTTTCCAAAAACCCCCCCCCCTTCAACAGGAGATGAACCGATGATGTACAAACTCTTGGTAGTTGACGATGACTCTGATCTGCGATTGTCAGTTTCCTCAGCGCTTCACGAGCAGAGCTTTCAAGTAGATCAAGCAATGGATGGTGAGGAAGCCGTCAATAGGGTACGAGCAGGCCGATACGACCTAGTGCTTCTCGACGTCAATATGCCGCGAATGTCCGGCCTTGAGGCACTTCGAGAGATCAAAGCATTCGACCCATCCATTATCGTCATCATGCTCACGGCATTCTCTAATGTGAAAGACGCAGTCGAAGCCACACGAGAAGGTGCATACAATTACCTCGAAAAGCCTATTAAAGCGGATCACCTCGTAGCGATTGTCGAACGAGCTCTACGCGCTCGTCGAATGGTCCGAAACATCTCGTTGTCGGCGCCCGTGTTTAAACTGCCGGGAGGAACTGACTTCATTGGCCAAAGTACGGAAATGAAAAAAGTCTTCAGCGTGATCGACAAGCTGGCACGAGTTGAGACCGCAGTTTTGATTCGAGGCGAAAGCGGGACCGGAAAAGAGCTCGTCGCAACGGCCCTACACTTCAATAGTCCAAGAAAAGACAATCGCTTCGTCACGGTCAACTGTTCTGCGATTCCCGACAACCTCATTGAGAGTGAGTTTTTTGGCCACGAAAAAGGTGCTTTCACGGGCGCAGACTCTAGAAAAATTGGGAAATTCCAATACGCAGATGGAGGGACCCTTTTTCTAGACGAAATCGGGGATATCGCTGCGCCAATGCAGGTCAAATTACTTCGAGCCCTTCAGGAAAAACGATTCACACCCGTCGGGTCTAATCGCGAAATCGAAGTCAATATTAGGATCGTAGCTGCTACTAACCGCAATCTAGAAGAGATGATCCGTCTAGGACAGTTTCGGGAAGACCTCTTCTATCGTCTCAATGTTCTTCCGATTCAGCTTCCTCCATTGCGGGACCGAAAGAACGATATCGAGGCCCTCGTGCGCTACTTTATCGACAAATTCAACCAAGTGCATCGCAAGGAAATAACGGGACTAAAACCGGGAGTCCTGAGCGTACTTCAGAACCACAAGTGGCCAGGCAATATTCGAGAACTGGAGAACGTAATCGAACACGCATTCGTCATCGAGACAGAGAATGAAATCAGTCTTGAGAGTCTTCCAGAGAGCTTATTGCGCCAAACTCAGTCTGTACTAAAAACAGAGTCTCTCGAACACGCTCCCACTCCACTTTCAAGACCCGAAAACACATTCTCATCTCAAACCCAAACGGTACAAGTCTCTCCCTTTACGGATGAAGAGGATGATCTGGCTCTCGAAGGCGAAGAGACTGAGGAAGGCAACACGACGACACCACCTACTGTTTTAGCCGGTAGCAAGTCATTCGACTTTCAAGCGAGTAAGGAAGCCTTTGAACGAGAGTTTCTAATCCAGGCTCTTCAAGCATTTAACGGCCGAATCAACCAGACTGCCATTAAGGCCAACATCCCCAAAAAGACGCTTCTCCGAAAACTCGAAAAGTACGGAATCAACGCGAAAGAGTACGCTCGTCCACGTTAACCCGTACTTCTCAATGGAATCGCTTATCAGGAGATTATCTTGTCTTAGAGCTTCCCTAAGGCCGCGTCGTCGACAGACACTCGAGCGGCCTTACGGAGGCCATTCAGGAAGTCCTCTGCTAAACTGGCACGAAGATCCGCCTTTACTTTCAATTCGATCTCCTCAAACGGAGTAGCCACTGCTGTTCGCTTATTCACAACCTTGATTAAGTGAAATCCGAATTGAGACTTAACGGGGCCAACGATTTTTCCGGTAGGAGCATCGAACACTGCATTCACAAACTCTGGGGCAAAAGGCCCGTCTCGCGAGATTACGCCGATAGCACCTCGATTACTGGCCGCACTCGGATCTTTGGAAAATTTCTCGGCGATCGTCTGAAAATCTGCATCTTTAGCCTGAAGCTTCGCCAACAGACCACGCGCTTCACTCTCAGTACCTGCCAAGATGTGCTGAACCTCGGCACGATCTGGAGTGTAACGCGCTAAATTCGCAGAGTAGAACTTTCGAGCTGCCGAATCACTTACCTTCTTACTCAGGTTCGCATCGAGGACACGGCCAGCAAGGTAATTTCTCCTGAACTGCTCCAAGGCCTTCTTGTAATCGGCGTCCTGATCCAACTTGGCTTTCTCCCCCTCTTGAACCAGAAGCTCTTCATTCACGAGGTTCGTTACCAAAGCCTGACGAGCTTGCGGATCCCGAAGGAACTGACTTCGCTGAGCAGTAGGCATAGCCCCCAGCACTTCGGATACTCGCTGTCCCTCAATTTTCCTTCCATTCACATCAATCACCGCCCAAGCGTTCTGCCCGAAGCTACCGCCCGCCAACACACCCATGAAGGCGAACAAAGAGATGTGACCAAACCCACTCATTCTTAAACCATGCTGTTTCATCAGGAGATTCCTTTCTCGCTCACGTCCAAACGCATCGATGCTTCTTCTTCACAGCTTAACGGAGTTTTTCTAAAGGTAATAGCCTTTCGTCTCGAACTCTGATCACCGCCCAAGACACCCCCCCCCCTCAACGCCAATGGGCTGACACAGCTGAAGCAGGGATCGAGTCTTGCAACCCCACTTTTGTCATGAAAGGTCCTGATCCGATTCTCCAAATGCAGAGCCCCGATAATGCCGAGCAAGCACTCCGAGAAGCTTACAATCGCGTACTTGAGTCCGGCCTGACGTACTTCTGGGAACGTGTATTAACTGCTGGAGTCAACGCAAACGAGGCTCAACAGCTTTACGACCAGGCATTTTATGCTTTTGAACACAATCATCGCCTCTTGGCTGAACGCTGGTGACGTGCCGCCTCGCATTTTGCTTTGGCCCTGTGGCACGAGGCTAAAATTCAATTTTTGAGCTCTCCCATTTGTCCACCCATCCCAAGCATCCGGGCGACTATGCATAACCTCACTCCCAACGAAGACCTTCATCTGCAAGCTCATGAGACGCACGAGGAAATAGAGGCCGAGTTACGGTCAAACTGGGTTCAAGCAAAAAACCGAGTCTCAAAAAGCTCAAAAGGAGAGCTCGATCCATTCTTTCGACGTATCTCGCGCTACCTGAGCAGAGGAGAGTTCCATCTCGGCACACCGCCTTGGACGACCCTGCCTCAGCCTCAGCATGTCGAACTTCTCCAAGCAGAGCGCCTAAAAGCAGCTCATGAATACAGTAGCGCTGCTGAATACCTTCTACTCGCCTGGGACTGGGTCTTGAGCTCTGGAAGCGAGAAGGTCAAGGAATACAGACCCAGCAAACCCACTGCCGCGTGAATCCCCCAAAGACCATCCCAAACGAAAAAAGGCTTCCTCAGAGCGAACTCTGGGGAAGCCTTCCGAAATAGGATCTGTAAAAGACGAATTAACGCTTCGAGTACTGGAAGCGGCGGCGTGCGCCAGCAAGGCCGTACTTTTTGCGCTCAACTTCACGAGCATCGCGAGTCAGATGCCCTGCTTTTTTCAGCACAGGACGAAAACCAGCGTCAACTTCGAGGAGAGCCCGAGCGATACCGTGCTTCACTGCACCTGCTTGCCCGGAGAGCCCGCCACCGTTCACGTTGATCACGATGTCAAAGCGATCCACCGTCGAGGTCAGTTCGAGTGGTTGCATGATCAGCATGCGAGCGGTTGGGCGACTGAAATAGTTCTCGAATTCGCGGCCGTTCACAACGATCGAGCCCGCCTCGGACTTCCGAGGGCGAAGATAAACGCGAGCGACTGCGTTCTTACGCTTTCCAACTTGGTGTGATTGCTTTTCCATCTTAAGAAAAACTCCCTAACTTACGCCTGTTGAGGTGCGAGCACCGTGTTATAGGTAGCTGCAACGGGCAGGTTTTGAGGATTCTGAGCAACGTGTGGATGCTCAGCGCCCGTATAAATTTTCAACTTCTTGATTTGGTGACGTGCAAGGTTCGACTTGTTCGTCATTCCCCATACTGCGAGACGGAGAATCTCTTCTGGGTGACGATTCAGCATCTCACGAGCAGTCTTCGTCTTCAGTCCGCCGACATAGTCAGAGTGACTGCGATAGAGTTTCTTGTCCCACTTTGTCCGCGTGAACACCACTTTGTCAGCATTCAGAACAACAACGAAGTCGCCTGCATCTGCGTGACGGGTGTACGTAGGTTTGTGCTTACCAGTGATGACTCGGGCGATAACCGTGGCCAGACGGCCAACGACTTGATCTTTTGCGTCCACGATGTACCACTTCGGAGCATTTGGTCCCTTCGTTTCGAAGTAATGGGGACCCACTTGTTTCGCCTGATAAGTCCTTTTCTGCAACATAGGCTGTGGGGATTACTTGACTCAATTTTTGAAGTCAACGCGATTTTTTGAAGACGGGACAAGGTTCTTCAATTTTTTTTGGAGGAACTCAAATCACGCCGATGGAAAAGTAAAAGCGAAACGGATGCTCTCCTTCACGCGCATTTAATTTGAAGCCCCAGTCCAAGTTCACGGGGCCCACAGGGCTCTGGTAGCGGAATCCTACTCCCGCCCCCACCCTCAGATCATCCCTGAACGAAAACCGGTCCACCAAGAGGTTGGCAGCATCAATAAACGGACCAAACCGGATCGCTCCCGAAAACGGTAAATCGACCTGAGTTCGGTAGTTTACATAGGATGCAGTACCCGAAATCGCGTAGGCCTGAAGGTTGAGCTCTTGTTCATTGAATCCCCTGAGACTCCCAGCCCCCCCCAGCGCAAACTGCTTAATCAAAGGGATAGCGTACCGTTGATCATCCGGTGAGGATTCGGGGGGTGGCTCCAAGTTTCTTTCAAAACCGCTTCTCAAGCTAAAAAACCAGGTCGCCCCCTCCCAAAGAGGAAGGTAGTAGTCTGCTCTCCCTAAGTAACGCGTATAACCAACAGGGAATGGATCTCGTTGAGAGCCCAGTCTCGTCGAAGCCCACTCGAACGAACTGGTGAGAAAAAGGCCGCGACTTGGGGCCAGCGAACTGTCTCGAAAGTCCATCCTCAAACTGGGAACCAACGAACCAATTCTCAAAGCCTGATTATCGACCTGCTCGATCGCGTTAAACTGTCGGGTATTCTCGAGACTATAGGTCAACTGGCCCACCACATTAAACTGTGTCAGAAGCCGACGCTCGAGAGTAGCAGCAAAACCAACTGTCTGAGCATCGAAGTTCAAAAACTGGGTTTTCTCCAAAGTCAGACGCGGCCTCAGTTGGGTCGGCCCCCAGATAAACCATGGCCAAACGTAACCCAGTTGGAGCTGGTACTCGAGGAAGCAGGGATCTTCCCCTTCTTGCCCACCCCCAAGAGAGGACTGACTCTCACAAAAGCTGGTATCGAGACGCTTGTTCACGTTCCCGTTAAGCGCCACAGTGTGATTTCGACTCCAAAGATTCGTATATCCAATCTGACCGAAAGCACGAACGCCCAGATCATTTCGATAGCCCAGTCCACCAGCCACAATTCCAGGAGTTCCAGCCTGTAGTACAATCTTCACCCTGCGTAAACCGGTCGCATCCTCACCATAAAGCTGAGTCAGCTCAGGGTCTAACTCTGGCACCGTGCGAATCGCCACTGACGGAAACACCCCTAAAGACTGGATGCTCATCTGAGTGTCCAAAATCTTTTCCTGCGTGATGTAGTCCCCCGGCTTAAGTGCCACCGACCGCGCGACAAAAGCTCGTTCCTTATCCTCGGGCCCCTCAATGTCGATTTTTGAAACTCGCGCACGAGGCCCTTCCTCTAAATCCAGATAAATCGAGACATTCCGGTTCTCGTTGGCATAACGCACAATATCTGCCGAAGACTCGTTCCGAATTTTGAAGTCCAAAAAACCCTCGGAATCATACTTCCTCTTCAGTGACTCGAGTCCCTGCGAAAAACCAGAAAGATCAAAGGGAGCCCCCTCCTTCACCCCTAGCTCCCCCATCAACTCGTCGCGTGAAAAAAAACTCCCGCCCCTTAGGTCAACGGATGAGACGCGAGTCTGATCCCCCTCAAAAAGGTAAGCGGTAACGGAGATTTCCCGCAGACCATTTGAATTGATGGTCTGCTTACGACTGACGTTCACCATTCTCGCTCCCAAGTACCCCTTCGACTTGAGAGTGTCGATGAGCCCACTTAAGGCGGCGTCTAGATCTTTTTCGACATAGATGCCCCGACGAAGAATACCGGAAGCCTGATCTCGGAACATCAATCGCAACTCATCTCCCGAAAAAACAGAATTGCCATCGAAAGTAAGCCCCGTCATTCGAGCAAGCTCACCCTCTCGAATCACGAACAGAAGCTCACGCGCCGACCCCGGCTTCTTCTGAAAGAAATAAGGAGTCACTTCGGTCCAGAGGTATCCTACTTTTCGATAGGCCTCTTCAACCTTTGCCTTGAGAAGTCCCGAGTAATCACCACTCAATCCCAGTTGTCGCTGTTCATCGACTAATGCCTTTAGATCCAAATACGAGAAAACATCATTACCTCGAAATCGGATCACCACTCGATCACCAAGTGAGACTCGTACCTTCAAGCGTACCCAGTTGGATTGAGGCAGGGACTCAAAACTCTTTGGCGCGACCACCTCTTCAAATGCGATCCCTTTGATCTCAACTCCAAGAAAATCCCGGGTAGCCAAATAATCCTGAAGACTCAGTCTTCCCTGCTCAAGCCGGCTCTGCGAGAAGGCCCCCCCCGATTCTAAACCAAAGGCTGCTCTCCATACCTCAAGCTCCCTGGAAGAAAGAGCTATCGGCTCTCCAAACAGCGAGTCGCCTGACTGGCGACTCTTGAATACTTCGAAATCCACCGTCGAGACGCGACTCAGAGAACCTTCCTCAACTCGAAATAGAATTCCTACCGATCGGGGCATCGTCCCCGGTCGGTCAGTCGGATAATTCCATTTGAGTTCCGCATCCACCCTTGCCGAAAGAAAGCCATTTTCTTCATATTTTTCCCGAAGCCGCTGTAGAACTCGCAACAACTTCGAACGCTCAAAAATTTCCCCTGGGATGAGCTCGACTGCCCCCTCCAACTCTTGTAAGGAAATACTCCCTGCCCCATCGATCTTGATATCTTCAATCGGGACCGAAACCCGGAGAGACTGTGCGTCTTCCCCACGAATCTCAAGCGATGAATCCTCTGCCCAGACGCTCTTCTCAAACGAGGAAGCAGTCAGAAGCAAAACCAACAAAACAAAAGCACTCGCACTCTCGCGAGAACCCTTTGAGTTGAAAGATTTTGATCGAAGTTGACGCCCCTGTATCATCACGCCCGTTACTTGAATCTCTTTTGTAATTTCAAATCTACCCCAAAAGATTCCCTGCTCTGAGCATCGGCACCCTCTAGGCTGTCCCAAACCCCAATCACTGAGAATCCAGGAGTCACCTTGAACTCAGCGTTCACTTCTTTCTGCGAGTTACTCCCAAACCCAACAGTGCTGCCTACCGAAACGTCGATCTTCTTCCCAATCTGACGCTTCACCACAATTTTCGGTGCACTCGCAGTTGCCGCATCTCCCCTTGGCTTGAAAATACTACTGCCCACCCCCTGATCTACAGCTTCATCAAAACCGAGCTGTAATCCCGTTCGATCCTTTAGGCTTCGATTGAAATCCGCTGACTGAAGGACCAGGGATGCGGCTTCCGCCGTTTGCACTACAGTACGATCCGCAAGACGCCCCCCACTCGCAACTGTTGCGGTTCCTCCGAGAGCCAGAAGAGTTATCAGATCACTTTCGGGCAACATCGGATTAGAACTCAAACCGATGCGAATAGAATCGGGACGGCCTGTTACTGAGATGAGAACGCGATAATCAGAAACATCTGCCTGACCAACCACATTAAAAGCAGGATTGATCGTATAGGGAGTATCAAAGTCGACATGACCCGACTGCATCTGAAATGCTCGGTCCTTGAAGAGCATTCGTCCTGCCACCAAGTCTGCTGTCCCGATGATGGAGGGATTTTCTGGACTACCGGTAATTCTCATTTGAGCCTTCCACTCCGAGTCGACCAAATCGTTTTGAACCCAAATTCCCCGATCGGCTCTCAGCTGAAGGTCGTACTCCATAAAAGGGATCGATGCCGAATTACGAGTCGTAGGGGGAGGCAAAAATCGTGTTGCCACCGAGGCCGCAGCTCCTTTTGAAGAACCCCCAGATGCAAACTTTTCCTTATAGAGCGCAGAGTCTGTGACAATCACCCCAGAAGCTAAATAAGGTAAATGATCTCCCTTCAGTTGAAAGTTACCCGACGCACGAACGTAATGCAGGGGAGGAACCTTTAATTTCGCGCCGTCAAGCCCCCCCTGAAGATCAAGAGTGGGAACCCGATCCAAAAAGAAACCTACTGTTCCGCCTCCCCGAAGTCGACCACCCGACAACTCAGCGGTTCCGTCAAATAAGCGAAGAATTCCTTTTTTCATCTGGAATCGAGTCTTTAGATTCTCCAGCGGAGCATCGAGCGAAACAACCCGAGTCGAGGCTCGCTCCAACTGACCCTCGGCATAAATGTCAGGAGACTCAGCCTTGCCCTCCACTCCGCCCTCAAAACGAATCACACCTTGAGTCTGCTGAACTAGGGGGGTCAAGAACTCAACGACACTCAGATCAATGCCACCTGCAGCCTGAAGATCAATCCGTGATGAATTTGCTCTTCCCGAAAAGCGAACACTCCCTTCCTTACCTTTCAGTTCACCCGACTCAAACTGATAGGCACCTTCCTCGAGATCGATCGAAACTGGCTTGACCAAATCCAAGCGTGTACCTGTTTTCGAAAGTACAAATTGATCGAGTCGAATCTGTCCAGACGCATATCGAAGTTCGTCACGTGGATAGGAGAGGTCCACCTGGGCAGACACCATTCCAACGAGAGAACGGTCCTGAATGAGCTTTGGGTTCAGAATCAACAAGAATGGACTGAAATCCAGGCGATCCAGTTTCATTTTGAACAAAGAAAGCTGCTTCTTCTGCTCCGAAGATCGGAGACTCAACTGAGCTTGACCACCAAAGCCCAGCCCCTCCACTCGTAAGCCTCCAGCGCCCGATGAAACAGATACCCGACTGGGAGGGAAACTCAGTCCCCGAATCATAGTATCTGTAATTTCAAGGATCGAGGATGACTGCACCTGACCTAAGCGGCCCCTCCCTTCACTCTCAATCAGGATGTTACCCCGCATCGGAACATCCAATCGTGCCAACAGATCGATATCGTTGAGGCGCAGACTATCCGTTTTTAGCCGCCACTCGATCTCATTGGTTCGTCGATCCATTCCAACTGACGCATTGATCAGGCCTGTCGACTTTCGAGCCAAGAAAGACTTGAGTTCGTATCGACCTAGATAAAGTCCTCCAACCAAATCCACCTCTTTGAAGCGCTCACCCCAGTCTGTCCAATCCTCACCCTTCAGTTCGGTATGAACAATCATCTCATCCATCGAGAGCTCACCGCTCACTCGTGCCGAACCACTCACTCGGCCACTGAGGGTCCGAGGGAACCAGTCAATATCCTTTGAGAGGTTTTTGAAGACGCCCAAAACATCGTGCATCTCACCATTTCTCACTCCAACATCAAGGAGGAGACTGCCTTTCCCATGAAGTCCAACCACACCCTCAAGGGACAGAATACTTTGGGGATACCGAAGCTCCCCTTTCCGTAAGGAAACTTCCTCAGTTTCAAAATCAAATGAGATCTGGCCCTGAATGTGTCCAAGATAAAGCGAGAGATACTCAGCGGACTGAAGATCAGGAAAGAAATCGAGAATCACCCGCTCAGATGGACCGTGTACACGCAGCTGTATTGCCCCCTCACCACGGATGGGAACACCAGCAAGAGTACCGATATTTTGCATCGAGAAAGCACTTGCTTTCCCCCTAATGTCAAAGCCCGTATTGAAGTCATAGTAACCACTCACTTCAATCCGTGAACTGCCCACACCCAATTGAGTGCCTGGTTCAATTGCAACGCGACTGGGATCAGCGACAACACTCCCCTGAACCCTAAACTTCCTGATATCAAGGACCGGGGAAACCGCGGTGACTTTTTTTCCGAGATCTTGGTTATCTAAGGTCATCCGTTCGGCTGATAGGCCCGCTTTGGCTTCAACTTTCAATCTCCAAGGTGTCTTTCGGTCCGAAGGAAAATAGTGAAGCTGAACTGGACCTGTCAGTCTTGTCTGTAGCGGAAAAAAGGTCCCAACTTCCGAACCGGCCAACCAGTGTGAGTGTGCATCGGCTAGCATCAGTGGAATGATCCATTCTTTCTGTTTATCAAACAGCGAGATAGACCAGTTTGAAAGCGAGACTGTCCCCCCAAGTCCAGACTGAACCCCGCTGACTGCTTTGCGATCACGAGTGACCAAACGCAGCGATTTAACATCGAGTTGAGTCCTCTGGACTCCCCCATTTAGCTTCAAATCGCCGACAGCCTCATCGATCTGCCAACCGAACGCAGAAATCCCAGAGCCTTCAAGGTGAACTTGAGCCTCAGAAGACTCACGCCACTTTTTCACACTACTCGAGACCTGAATCGATGCTGTGACTTTGCCACGTGGTAAGTCGCGCGCAATCCCCTTTAAAGAATCAAAAACACAAAAATAGTCTTCCTCTTCGACTCGTGAAAGAAAAAGATTCACAAGCGCAAAATCAATGTCTCCTTTACCCCGAAGCTGAATGGGGTTTTCCAAGGAAGGCTCCCCCCCTCTTGACTTGCCGATATCTCGCGCAAAATTAACCCAAGGGAGCAAGTCACCACTCATC
>Ga0169931_10013473_pt1 | contig 11160 bp, 16 predicted proteins | sample Kivu_15m_20L_FD_129675 | JGI IMG/M metagenome (GOLD analysis project Ga0169931, IMG submission 129675) | Freshwater microbial communities from Lake Kivu, Western Province, Rwanda to study Microbial Dark Matter (Phase II) - Kivu_15m_20L... | ecosystem: Environmental > Aquatic > Freshwater > Lake... | reverse complement strand
GGCGAAGGCGAAGGCGAGGGCGAGGGCGAAGGCGAGGGCGAAGGCGAAGGCGAAGGCGAGGGTGAGGGTGAGGGGGAAGGCGAGGGTGAGGGTGAGGGTGAAGGGGAAGGGGAAGCCCGGATCTGCACCGACATCCGAGAGATTGGCGCGGTCACCGCAGGCAACAACGGCGGCATGAACACGCTCAAGAGCGGCACGACTTGCACGACCATCGATGGCACCCTTATCGTGCAGAATCAGGTGAACAGCACCGCAAGCGCCGAATTCGTCATCGGCGTCAAGGAGGATCTGCAGATCCAGAACTCCAACATCGACGACACCAACGGCTTCGTCAGTTTGGAGTTCGTCGGCGATCATCTTCTCATCGAGAACAACAGCTCCCTTGTCTCCATCCGCTTCGAGCGCCTCGAAGACGTCAGCCGCATCACCATCCGCGGCAACGCAGACCTGCAGACGGTGTCTTTTCCGGCGCTGCAAGACGTCGACGGCACGACCTTCACCGTCGACGGCATCCTGCTCGAGAACAACCCGCGGCTGCGCACGTTCGAGGCCCCCAACCTCCGCGACGTCGGCGACGACATCGTCGCGCGCAACAACCCCGCCCTGTGCCCGGCGATCCTCGATGCCATTCGCGCCGCGCTAACGAATTTCGCGGGCACGCTCACGCAAGAGGGCGGCGGCGGCTGCCCCTGACGTTTTCGCCGTCTATCGCAGGTGCTCAAGGATCGCGGCGTTCAAGCGCGCCGGGTCTTCAAGCTGGGGCAGGTGGCCAAGGTCGTCCCAGACGATGAGACGCGCGCCGGCAATACCAGCGGCGAGGGCTTCGGCGTGCGCCGGCCGGACAAGGCGATCGTGTGCGCCCGTGACGACGAGCGTGCGCGCCGTGACGCGCGGCAGGCCGGCCGAGAGGTTTGTCCGCAACAGGTCGTCGACGATCGTCTTGAAGCTGTGGGCGGCGCGCGCCGCCTGAGGGTCGCCCCTTGTCGAGATCAGCTCAGCCCGCACCCGCGTCGACAGCGGGTGCGACGCTTGGACCGCGAGATCGTAGATGATGCCCCACATCCAGTCGGGCGCCGTCGTCGCGTGCGTCCCGTCGATGGTGCCCCAGGCCGGACCGAACCACGCCCGCAGGTCGAGGCCGGCGGCGTCGACGAGCACGAGGCGCGAGACGCGCTTGGGGTCGTCGATGGCCACCCACAGCGCCGTGGCCCCGCCCATCGAGCTGCCGATGAGCGTTGCTTCGCGCCAGCCAAGCTCATCGAGGACCCCGTGCGCGATGTTCTTCAGGTGCTTCAGCCGCAGGGGGATAACAGGCTTGTCGCTCTTGCCGTGGCCGGGCGCGTCGTACGTAACGACGCGGTAGCCGGCCTTCGCCAACGCCGGCATCACCTCGCGCCAGACCTGCGACGACAGCCCAAAGCAGTGCAGCAACAGCACCCGCTCGCCGTCGGCAGGCCCGGCCTCGAGGAGGCGCAGGCGCAGGCCGCCGACGAAGATGTCGCGCTCGCTGGCGAAGCTGTAGTCGACCTCGTCGAAGGTCCGCGGCGCAGGGGCGTCGCCATCGGCGGCGTGCGCCGTCGCGCTCAGAGACGTCAACACGAGAGCGACGAGCAGGAGGCGAAACATCAGCCCACGATGGCGTCCGCGTCGCGTCGCGCAACGGGCGAAAAGACGCACCACGCTGCACAGCGCCTTTGCGACGCAAAGGAGGCACTGCGCGAGGCGTGCTACGACGAGCGCAAGCGCGCACCCGTCTCCGCCGATGAAGCAGTCCGCTCGATCAAGAGCGGCGATCACGTCTTTGCCCACGGCGCGTCGGCGACGCCGACGCCGCTGCTCGAGGCGCTCTGTCGTCGACAGGATCTACAGGACGTCACGCTCTACCACCTGCACACGATGGGGCCGGCGCCATGGCTCGCGCCAGAGGCCGCGGGGCGCTTTCGCACGGCGCTCGCCGCCGCGCACGTTGCAAAGACCGTCATCGCCGAGGTCAACCGGCAGATGCCGCGCACGCTCGGGCACACGACGCTGCCGTCGTCGAAGGTGACGGCCTTCATCGAGACCGACCGGCCCCTGCACGAGCCCGAGCGCGCTGCCCCGTCGGCCGAGGAGCTCGCCATCGGCGCCATCATCGCCGATCTCGTCGAGGACGGCGCCTGTCTGCAGATGGGCATCGGCGCCATCCCCGACGCCGTGCTCGCCAAGCTCACCAACAAGAACGACCTCGGCGTGCGCACCGAGATGTTCTCCGACGGGCTCTTGCCGCTCCTGCAGCGCGGCGTCGTCACGAACAAGCGCAAGAAGGTCCACGCCGGGCGCACGGTGACGTCGTTCGTCATGGGCTCGCGCGCCGTGTTCGACTATGTCGACGACAACCAGCTCGTCGAATTCCATCCCTGCGACCGCACGAACGACCCTTCGCTCATCGCAAAGAACGACAGAGTCACAGCGATCAACTCCGCCATCGAGGTGGATCTCAGCGGCCAGGTGTGCGCCGACTCGATGGGCTACCGCATCTACTCGGGCATCGGTGGCCAGATGGACTTCATCCGCGCCGCGGCCCGCTCGGCGGGGGGAAAGCCGATCATCGCGCTGCCGTCGACGGCGAAGGCGCCGTCGAAGGGGAACGCGTTCTCGGTCGGCGGCCGCATCAGCCGCATCGTCATGGGCCTCAAGGAGGGCGCCGGCGTCGTCACGACCCGCGGTCACGTTCGCTACGTCGCCACCGAGCACGGCGTCGTCGACCTGCACGGGTGCACGCTGCACCAGCGCGCCGAGCCATTGATCTCGATCGCCCACCCTGACTTCCGCCCCGAGCTCAAGCAGCAGCTCGCTCAGGCTCGCTCGATAGCGCTGTCCTGAGCCGTTGCCCGGGCGGCCGCGCGGTCGCGGATGACGACGTCGACCACGCCGCCTGTGTGCTGTCTTGGCGCTTCCCTGACGCGGTACGCACCAGCCTGTAGACAAGTCCATCACCGTGTGGGAGGTCTGCGGCGCAGATCAGGCTTCGGCCCGATCTCCGCGGTTCATGCGCCTGGTGCGCGAGAGCCGCGCCTTGGTCCCCGCCCTCAACAGGTTGGGATGAACTTGGGCACAACGTCGTCGAGACGTGGTGCCCGCTCGGCGCCGAGAACCGAGAGGCTTGTCCTCTTCGGGGTATGGCACGGAGGAACGATGGGTATTCGTACGTACAAGCCGACGTCCGCAGGGCGTCGCGACATGACCGGCAACGAGTTTTCCGAAGTCACGAAGTCGAAGCCTGAGAAGAGCCTCACCAAGGGTGCGGGCAAGGCTGGCGGCCGTGGCAACACCGGTCGCATCACCGTCCGCTTCCGCGGCGGCGGCCACAAGCAGAAGTACCGGCTGATCGACTTCAAGCGCGACAAGCCCGGCGTGCCCGCGAAGGTCGCCGCGGTCGAGTACGACCCCAACCGCACGTCGCACATCGCGCTCTTGCACTACCTCGACGGCGAGAAGCGCTACATCCTCGCGCCCGTCGGCCTGAACGTCGGCGACGTCATCCTCTCGGGGGCGACGGCCGACATCAAGCCCGGCAACCACCTTCCGCTGTCGAACATCCCCGTCGGCACGCAGATCCACAACATCGAGCTCAAGCCCGGCAAGGGCGGCCAGATGGTCCGCTCCGCTGGCGCCTCGGCGCAGCTCATGGCCCGTGAGGGTGCCTACGCGCAGGTCCGCCTGCCGTCGGGCGAGACGCGCATGGTGCTCGCGACCTGCACGGCGACGATCGGCCAGGTCGGCAACGCCGAGCACGAGCTCGTGCAGCTCGGCAAGGCGGGTCGCAAGCGTTGGCTCGGCAAGAAGCCGCACGTCCGCGGCGTGTCGATGAACCCGATCGACCACCCGCATGGCGGTGGCGAAGGCCGCACCTCCGGTGGCCGTCACCCGGTCACGCCGTGGGGCAAGCCGACGAAGGGCCACAAGACTCGTCAGAACAAGCGCACCGACCGACTCATCGTCCGTCGCCGCAACAAGGTCTGACCCATCCACTTTCGTGGGCGCTGTCGCCAGCGCCTGCACCCGCTCTCTGAGGATCTCACATGCCACGTAGCGTTAAGAAGGGTCCGTTCATCGACCATCACCTCTGGAAGAAGGTGATGAGCAACGGCGACAAGAAGGTCATCAAGACCTGGTCGCGCCGCTCGACGATCGTGCCCGATTTCATCGGCCACACCTTCGCCGTCCACAACGGCAAGAAGTTCATCCCCGTGTACGTCACCGACAACATGATCGGTCACAAGCTCGGTGAGTTTGCCCCCACCCGCACCTTCGTTGGCCACCCCGCCGACAAGAAGGCGCCTGCCGCGAAGAAGTGAGGCGAGGCCATGACTGACAAGACTCCAAAGCGTGAGAAGGCCAAGGCCGAAGCCCGCAAGCAGGCCCGGCAAGACGGTCCCGCCGTCGCCCGTATGCAGGGCGTGCGCATCAGCGCGCGCAAGGTTCGCGTCCTCGCCGACGCCGTCCGCGGCATGCCCGTGGAGCAGGCGTTGACGATGCTCGCGTTCCAGCCCCGCGCTGGCGCTCCCCTGCTCAAGAAGGTGCTCGACAGCGCCGTCGCCAACGCCGACCTGCGAAAGATGGACCTCGACGCTCTCGTCGTGGCCGACATCCAGGTCGACAAGGCCGGCATGCTCAAGCGATTCCTGCCGCGCGCCCACGGCCGCGCGACGCCGTTCAAGAAGCAGCTTTCCCACATCACCGTGAAGCTCGCGCCCGCGAGCTGAACAGACATCGAGAAGAGATCACATGGGTCAGAAGACGCATCCGACAGGCTTCCGTCTCGGCGTCATCCGCGGCTGGGACAGCCGCTGGTTCCGCGAGAAGGGCTACGCGCAGTGGCTCCACGAGGACCTGCAGCTCCGCGCATACATCCACGACAAGCTCAAGAGCGCAGGCATCGCCCGCGTCGACATCGAGCGTGCGGCGAACAAGTGCAAGATCAACGTGCACACGGCTCGTCCGGGCATCGTGATCGGCAAGAAGGGCGCCTCCCTCGAGCAGCTCAAGAAGGACCTCCAGAAGCTCACGTCTTCTGAGGTGTTCTTGAACATCCACGAGGTGCGCAAGGCTGAGACCGACGCGCAGCTCGTCGCTGAGAGCGTCGCGCAGCAGCTCGAGCGTCGCGTGGCTTTCCGTCGCGCGATGAAGAAGTCGATCCAGACGGCGCAGAAGTTCGGTGCCAAGGGCATCCGAATCGCCGTGTCGGGCCGTCTCGGCGGCGCCGAGATCGCCCGCCGCGAGTGGTACCGCGAGGGTCGCGTGCCGCTGCATACGCTGCGCGCCGACATCGAGTACGGCTTCGCCGAGGCCCAAACGACCTACGGCGTCATTGGTTGCAAGTGCTGGATCTTCAAGGGTGAAGTCCTGCCGACGAGCGCTCGCCGCGGCTGAGCCTCGGGGCGCGGCGGGTTCCGCCGCGCCGATCTTTCACTGTCTTTGGCGCCGTCGCGAGACACGCCCCCGGAGATGAACCGCCATGATGAGCCCAGCGCGCGTCAAGTTCAGAAAGCAACACAAGGGCCACGTCGCCGGTAAGGCGACCCGTGGTCACAACGTGTCGTTCGGTGAGTACGCCCTCATCGCGACCGAGCCCGGCTGGCTCACCGCCCGCCAGATCGAAGCGGCCCGTATCGCCATGACGCGCAAGATCAAGCGCGGCGGCAAGATCTGGATCCGCATCTTCCCCGACAAGCCCTTCACGAAGAAGCCGGCCGAGACCCGTCAGGGTAAGGGTAAGGGCAACGTCGAGGGTTGGGTCAGCGTCGTGCTCCCCGGCCGCGTGCTCTACGAGATGGAGGGCGTCGACAACGCAACGGCGGTTGAGGCGCTCAAGCTCGCTGCGGCGAAGCTGCCCCTCGGCACGAAGTTCATCGACAAGAAGAACGACCTCTGACGTCGTCGGGTTCGCGCCACGCGCGTGCCCGTGAGCGTCACCCTCATCAGCCGGCGCAGCCGGCGTTGGAGTCTGTCATGGCCAAGAAGACCACGTTCGCTGGGAAGTCCCAGGCTGAGCTCGCCGAGCTCGAGACGAAGGCCCGCAAGGAGCTCTTCGACCTCCAGTTCCAACACGCGACGCGCAAGATCACGAGCTCGGCTGAGCTCGGCCAGAAGCGCAAAGAGCTCGCGCGCATCCTCACGGCGAAGAACGCCAAGGGCTGATCGTCGTCGACGTTCGTGCCTCGGGTGCGAGCGTTACCGACACCAGTTGACGACGGCGATTTCGCCTGTCACGAAACACTCGTCACACAGAGCAGATCGGCGTGAGCCGATCACATGGACACGAATCATGAGTGAGCAGAGCACCAGCGAGACGAGCGAGCGCGGCACCGGCCGCACGCTCCGCGGCGTCGCGCAGAAGTCGAAGATGCAAAAGACGATCATCGTCGAGGTCGTCCGCACCGTTCGGCACCCCAAGTACAACAAGTTCCTCAAGAAGCGCGCGCGTTACTACGCGCACGACGAGCGCAATGAGGTCCAGGCCGGCGACACCGTCGTGATCGTCGAGTCGCGCCCCCTCAGCCGCCTCAAGCGTTGGCGCCTGCAGTCCATCGCCGAGAAGGCGAAGGTCTGACGCCCGCTCCGTCGACGTCACCGCATCAGCGCTGACGTCGACACGTGCTTCGGAGACCCTGGCCCGCCCCAGCCATCGCGCTTGGCCGGCCCCGCGTCCGAGGCTTTCAACGACGACGTCCTTGCCGACGTTGCCTGTCGAGAGACCCTCACCGAACACGATTCCTCGACGAGGGCACCGACGGTGCGTTCGTCGCCCTTTGCGAAGCAAAGGCCCTCGCCCGTCGCGCGCGCGCGCCGGGCACGTCTCCGGTCGCCGCGTGCGGCGCCCACTCCGCTCTCTCGGAAAGGTTGGTCGAACATGATCCAGACCCAGTCCACCCTCGAAGTCGCCGACAACTCAGGCGCGAAGAAGGTCATGTGCATCAAGGTGCTCGGCGGCTCGAAGCGTCGCTACGCCTCGGTCGGTGACGTCATCGTCTGCTGCGTCAAGGAAGCGGGCCCCGCGTCGAAGGTGAAGAAGGGCGACGTCGTCCGCGCCGTCGTCGTGCGCACCGCCAAGGAGCTCGGCCGCGCTGACGGCACGTACATCCGCTTCGACGGCAACGGCGCTGTCCTCGTCAACAAGGACAACGAGCCGATCGGCACGCGCATCTTTGGGCCGGTGGCCCGCGAGCTGCGCGCCAAGAAGTTCATGAAGATCGTCTCGCTCGCGCCTGAGGTCCTCTGAGCGCTCGTCGCTCACGTCGCTCTCGCCCCACACCGAACTCACGCTTCTTCGGCGCAGCAGCAGAAGAAGAATGAAACAGAGGCACAAGCCATGAAGTGCAAGATCAAGAAAGGTGACCTCGTCAAGGTCATCGCCGGCGGCAAGGATATCAAGGGCCAAACGGGCAAGGTGCTCGAGGTCTTGAAGGACGGCGACGCGGTCCGCGTGCGCGTCGAAGGCCTCCGCACCATCAAGCGTCACCTCAAGCCGCAGCGCTCGGCGAAGCACCCCGAGGGTGGCATCATCGAAGGCGCAGGCTCGATCCCCGTCTCGCACGTCATGCTCGTCTCGGAGAGCCTTGGTCGCCCGGTTCGCACCGGCGCCGCGACGAAGACGGGCGAAGGCAAAGAGAGCCTCAAGAAGGAGCGCGTCGCGCGCGGCCGCTCGGTCAAGGCCGAGAAGGTCTGACCTGACGACACCAGCGTCACCACATGGTGACGCCCACCTCTCGCGGGTTGAGGCAGTCCCTCCCCGCAGCATCGGAGAAGAACAATGGCGACGAAGAAGAACGATGAAGGCGCCGCAGACCGCGCCGCCAAGGCGAAGGCTGAAGGCCTCGCGAAGAAGGCCGCGAAGGCTGCCGCCGCGAACCTCAAGCCGTCGGAGCTCCCCCCCGAGGAGAAGCGTCCGCCGCGCCTGCGCAACTTCTACAAGAAGGAAGTTGCCCCCGCGCTCCAGAAGGAGCTCAACCTCAAGAACCCGATGCAGGTTCCGCGTCTCACGAAGATCATCGTGAACATGGGCCTCGGCGAGGCCGTGCGCGACCCGAAGGTCCTCGAGGCCGCCGCCGAAGACATGGCGAAGATCACCGGTCAGAAGCCGGTGCTCACCGCCGCGAAGAAGTCGATCGCGACCTACAAGCTCCGCGAGGGTATGAACATCGGCTGCATGGTCACGCTTCGTCGTGAGCGCATGTGGGAGTTCTACGATCGCCTCGTCAACCTCGCGCTCCCCCGCGTGCGCGACTTCCGCGGCGTGGCGACCAAGATGGACGGCCGCGGCAACTACTCGCTCGGTCTCAAAGAGCAGATCATCTTTACCGAGATCGACTACGACAAGGTCGACAAGCTGCGCGGCATGAACATCACGTTCGTGACGACGGCGACGAACGACGAGCAGTGCAAGGCTCTGCTCACCCACCTGGGTATGCCGTTCCGCAAGTGAGCAGAAGCTCCCGTTGTTGATGATGTGGCCACCTCGCTGAGCTGGCCCCCCTCTCTCTCCCCTTCAAGACCCAGGTCAACCACCATGATGACCGATCCGATCGCCGACTTCCTCACGCGCCTGCGCAACGCCCAGATCGCGCGCCACAAGACCACGACGCTGCCGAGCAGCAAGATCAAGGCGCGCATCGCCCAGATCCTCAAGGACGAGGGCTACATCGAAGACGCCCGCGTCGAGCAGAACGACGGTCGCGCCGTCCTGCACGTCACGCTCAAGTACGACGAGCGCAGCCAGCCCGTCATCGAGGGCATCTCGCGCGTCTCGCGCCCCGGCCTGCGCCGCTACTCGGCCGCCTCAGACCTGCCGAAGGTGCGTGGCGGCATCGGCCTCGCGATCGTGTCGACGTCGAAGGGCGTCATGACCGATCAGCAGGCCCGCAAGGATCACGTCGGCGGCGAAGTCCTCTGCACGGTGTGGTGAGTTGATGCTGCTCGACAGCAGCATCCATCACGTCGCTTCGTTCGCATCACAGCATCACGTCTCTCTTACGTAGTCGGGTCATCACATGTCGCGTATCGGCAAAAAGCCCATCGAAGTCCCCAAGGGCGTCAAGGTCGCCATCAACAATGGCGAGGTCAAGGTCGAGGGCCCCAAGGGCAAGCTCTCGTTCCGCCCGCACACGCTGATGAAGGTGTCGCTCGAGGGCAGCACCGTCACGGTGTTGCGCGCCGACGACGAGCGCCTCTCGCGCTCGCTGCACGGCCTCACGCGCACCCTCGTGCAGAACATGCTCGTCGGCGCGTCGGTCGGCTTCACGCGTGAGCTCGACATCACGGGCGTCGGCTATCGCGCCGAGGTCAAGGGTAAGGAGCTGCACATCACGCTCGGTTACTCGCACCCCGTCACGTACAAGCTGCCAGACGGCATCACCGCCGCTGTCACCGATGACAAGAAGACGCACATCGTCCTCTCGTCGGCGAACAAGGAGCTCCTCGGCGAGACCGCCGCGAAGATCCGCTCGTTCCGCCCGGTCAACAAGGACCCGTACGGCCTCAAGGGCGTGCGGTACTCGACCGAGAAGCCGCTGCAGAAGGAAGGCAAGTCCGGCTCCAAGTGATGGGCGGCCCTCCTCGCGGAGGGCACACCCGCACGCTCTGCTCACTGGCGTCGTCACCGTCGACGACGCCACGGTTCCCCTCCCGCAAGAGGATGCTGGCTCGCCCGGACACCCGTGCCCGCTACCCTCAGGAGTTACGTCATGCGCAAGGTTGATCTCGCTACGCTCCGCCGAAAGAACCCGAAGGAAGCCACCCGCGTCAAGCGCAAGCTCGGCATTCGCAAGCGCGTTGAAGGCTCCGGCGAGCGCCCCCGCCTCTCCGTCTTCCGCAGCGCGTCGCACATCTACGCCCAGGTCATCAACGACGAGACGGGCGCGACGATCGCCGCCGCCTCGACGCTCGACAAGGCCGTCCGCGACGGTCTGAAGGGCAAGAAGAAGTCCGACGCTGCCAAGGAGATCGGCAAGGTCGTCGCTGAACGCGCGAAGCAGAAGGGCGTCACCGCCGTCGTCTTCGACCGCAACGGCTTCCGCTACCACGGCCGCGTCGCCGCCGTGGCCGACGGCGCCCGCGAGGCCGGTCTGTCGCTCTGATCGCTCGCCGCCGTCGTCGACGTGCGGCCCAGAACAGAATCTCGAATCTGAAGTCCTGAGGAACACATGGCCGAGAAGCCCATCAATCCCGAGTCCCTTGGCGAGCTCACCGAGCGCGTCATCCACATCAACCGCGTCGCCAAGGTCGTGAAGGGCGGTAAGCGCTTCAGCTTCGCCGCGCTCATCGTCGTCGGCGACGGCGAGGGCCACGTCGGCGTCGGCCTCGGCAAGGCCAACGAGGTTCCTGAGGCGATCCGCAAGGGCGCTGACCAGGCGAAGAAGAACCTCTTCAAGGTCAGCCTCAAGGGCACGTCGATCCCGCACGAGACCAAGGGCCACTTCGGCTCGGGCCTCGTCGTGCTCCGTCCCGCCTCCGACGGTACCGGCGTTATCGCCGGCGGCACCGTCCGCGCCGTCCTCGAGGCGGCCGGCGTGCACAACATCCTGTCGAAGTCGCTCGGCACGAAGAACCCCCACAACGTCGTGCACGCCACGATCGACGCCCTGCGCCAGCTCAAGAGCGCCGAGCAGCACGCCGCCCGCCGTGGTGTCGAGCTGCCCGAGGCGAAGGCCACGCAGGCTCCGGCTCACGCCTGAGCGCGCGGCGCGCTTGAGAGGCCCTCCACGAAAGAAGGCCTCTCGACAGCGCACGTTCGTCGTGTAGATCTCTGTCAGTCATCGCTTCGGCGATGACCGATCGCTGCCCCCGTCGTTTCGATGACGTCGCAGCCTTCTTCATCGCCTCGGCGATGACCGCTTCGCCAGCGTCGTTGAGACGCGGGCCTCTGGAGAGACCATGTCCACCTCGACCAAGATCGTCGTCACCCAGCTCCGCGGCATGTCGCACAAGAGCGAGGCCCAGCGCCTCATCATCAAGGGCCTCGGCCTGCGCCGCATCGGTCACACCGTCGAGCTGCGCGACACGCCGGCCATCCGCGGCATGGTCGAGAAGGTTCAGCACCTCGTCGCCATCGAGGTCAAGAAGGGCGAAGCCGCTCTCTTCGGCCTGCGCCACATCAACGCCGACGGCTCGGCGAAGGCGAAG